>JAEEGJ010005702.1_pt1 | contig 38628 bp, 31 predicted proteins | sample 8958761 | NCBI WGS metagenome assembly JAEEGJ01 (sample SAMN16246546, study PRJNA631951) | gut metagenome | biome: gut microbiome; feature: rumen; material: RS-attached | host: Bos | place: Iran: Karaj | collected 2018-10
TCGTCAAAGCTGTTGTCAACGGTAACATGTCCCAATTCATCGACCTCGGCATACTGAAAGTCTTCCTTCTCTGCCATGTCGAGTACCTGCTGACCGTCGGCAGCCGTCAGGAACTCGCCCTCACGGTTGAGCAACTTCAGGGCGTTCCACTGACGTGGATTGTGGGAAGCGGTAATGATGATACCACCATCGGCACCACTCATACGCACGGCCAACTCGGTAGTAGGTGTCGAAGCATAGCCGATGTCCAACACATCGCAGCCCATGCCCACCAAGGTGCCACAGACAACGTCGCGAACCATAGGACCGGAGATGCGTCCGTCACGACCGACAACAATCTTTAGCTTGTGGTCTGCCGATGTGGAGTGTTTGATAAACATGGCGTAAGCCGTTGTAAACTTCACGATGTCCAGCGGATTCAGCGTATCGCCCGTGCGACCGCCAATGGTTCCGCGAATACCCGATATAGATTTAATAAGTGTCATAAATATATTTCTTACTTCTAATTACTAATTTCTTTCTTCTCACCCTCCTTTCAGGGAGGGCCGGGGTGGGTCTCCTTCTACAACGACCGCTGATAGGTGATTTCATAATAATACGGTGTCACACTGGAAGAAGCGTCGGCAGTACCCTGCGAATGGGGTACTATCAGACGTACCTTGGAGACTTCGTCGTTTTCAGCTTCCGTATAGCCGACGTTGATGTAGTTCAGGGGCACCAGCCAACCGCTGGGTACGGTGGCAGAACCATGATACTGGTACATCATGCCCGAAATGAAGGAAGCAGTAAAGTTAGTACCAGTACGCATCACGTTCATCTTGTCGAGATACTGCGACACATCTACCGTTCCTACTCCCGTCAAAGAGATGTAGGAATGGATGTCGTTACGGATAACGATTTGGTCGGTCAGCAGGTTTTTCTCGAGGAAACGGCTCAGCAATACCACGTTCTTCTTCTCTTCCAACTTCTCGCCACTACCCTTGCGGACAATCTGCATATAGACACCATTGCGCGAGAAACGCACATATTGGTTGGCATTCACGTTGGTGGTCTGTCCTTGAGCATTGAAGGTAGCCTCGTCAATAACGGTAATGCCCTGTGAGGAAATGAAGCGACTGATGGCGTCTTGCTCCTTCTCCTTCATGTCGGCATAGGTTTCTACCTTGTCGCATGCCGTCATCAACAGGACAGACAGCAGCATCAGCGGATAAAAGATTCTTTTCATTGTCAATATTTCATGTCTAATTTGGGCGCAAAGGTACGATTTTTTCACCAAAAGCCCATGCCTGACGGTCATTTATCAAGGGATATTATACTACTTTAACATGCTTTCAAAGGCTTGCAAGGCCTGACGCACCACCTCTACGGCTTCCTCTATGGAACAGTTCAACCGTCCGCCTGATGCATTCAGATGACCGCCACCATTGAAGAAACGCGCTGCCACCTCGTTGCAAGGGAACTGATCGACGGAACGTAGCGACACCCATACAAGATTGTTCTTGTCGGTGTCTTCACGCAGCGAGATACTCAGCTTCAGGCCCTTGATTTGCAGCGGCATGTTGACCAACCCCTCAGCATCACCTTTGATAAAGTGATAGGTTTTCAGGTCCTCGCGCGTCAGCGTAAAATAGGCAGCATGGCGCTCCTCATCGACCACCAGCTTGTTGCAGAGTACATGTCCCACCAGTCGCAGGCGGTGCTCGGAATAGTTGTGATAGACATTGCGATAGATTTTGTCCTTGTCAATGCGCTTGGTCAACAGTTGGCTGATGATATAGTAGATATCGGCATCGGACGAGTTATAGGTGAAACCGCCAGTATCGGTCATCATTCCTGTATAAATCGGTACCGCAAAATGCTTGCCCTGCTGCTCATAGAGCCCTAACTGCCACACCATACGGAACACCAGTTCACTGGTACTGGAGAGTTCCGGACGTGACACGCAAACAACAGTAGGAATGTCGGGGCCTGGATGATGGTCGATGAGCACTTTCTTGGCGGGCGATGCCAACAGGGCATCAGCCATCTCGTCAGTACGCGAGGCGGTATTGAAGTCCAGACAGATCACAAGACTGCACATCTTCAATACGGTATCAATGAAATCCTTGCGCTTGTCATAGCGAACAATCTTCTCACTATTCGGCAACCACTGCAGATAGTCGGGATACTGGTCGGGAGCTACCATCACCACATCCTTACCCAACTGGCGCAACACCTCGCCCATGCCTAACATGGAACCCAAAGCATCGCCATCAGGATTCTGGTGACAACAGAGCACGACGGTCTCTGCTTCATCAATAAGGGAGCGCAGCATGCTGCACTCCCCATCAGTCATGATATTATTCAGCATCAATTCTCTATTTTCAATTGTCAATTCTCAATTGTCAATTAGAAAAGTTTGTTTGGATAAACGCCCTCATCCACCAGTTTCTGGATGCGATCCACGGTGGCCTGACGGTCGGCAGCATAAGTCACACCAAACCACTTCGAGGTGGTGTCGAGCACCTTCACGGTGGCAGTGCCATCCTGGATGAGCTTGTTCACCATCAAGGGAATAAAGAACTCTGCCTTCAGGTTCTCCATATTCTTCGGATCGCTCAGGAACTCCTTGAAATACTCCTCGGAATAGTGGAAGTAATCAGGAGTAAAGCCCCACACATTCATCGACACGGGAGTCTCGTCCTTCACGGCAACCCACTGACCCTGCTCGTCCTTGTAACGCACAGGCTGAGTAGCATCACCAGCCTGACTGCCATCGGCAGCACAGCGAACAATCTCAGTACGCTCCACTACAGTGGTCAGACAACCCTGAGCATCGGTAGAACAGATGCCACGAGCCACTGTACCATTCTCTGAAAGGGTGTTGCCTACTCGGAAACCTACCATGGCATACTGGTTCTTGGCACCCTCAGGCAGACTGCTCAGGAACTTACCCATCACCATAAAGGCGTCACGGTTGTAGAAGTCGTCACAGTTGATGACGCAGAACGGCTCCTTGATAATATCCTTACCCATCAGCACGGCATGATTGGTACCCCAGGGTTTCTGACGACCTTCGGGAACACTAAAACCCTCGGGCAGTGCGTCTAACGCCTGGAAGCACAACTCGCACTGCACCTTTCCCTGATACTTCGAAAGGATTTGTGTGCGGAACTGCTCCTCAAAGTCTTTACGAATCACCCAGACAATCTTGCCAAAGCCTGCCTGAATGGCATCGTAAATAGAGTAATCCATGATGGTTTCACCGTTGGGACCCAGCCCGTCAAGCTGCTTCAGACCGCCATAACGGCTGCCCATGCCTGCTGCTAAAAGAAATAATGTTGGTTTCATAATTTGCACTTTTATAATGTCATATTTGTATATTTGGCGACAAAAGTACAAATATTTTATGGAATAGCCAAAACATTTCAATAAAAAAAGCCTGACGACTATCAGACTTTTTATTGGAAAGGAATGATTCCTCATCGTTTAGTTGCGGAGGCAGGATTCGAACATGCGACCTCCAGGTTATGAGCCTGGCGAGCTACCAACTGCTCCACTCCGCGATGTATTTCTTTTTTGCGGGTGCAAAGGTACGACTTTTTTTTGTAATAACCAAATATTTCTAAGATTTTTATGCAAATATATTTTTTTTGTCAAATTTTTCAATTTAAATTTGCCAGTTTCAACATAATTATTTAATTTTGCACACCGTATTCGCTATGTGCAAAAATATATAGAGGAGGATAGAAAGTATGTCGATATCAAAAACGAGACAGTTATTAGTGGACGTTGCCCGTCAGCTTTTCGCTAAGAATGGATTGGAGAATACAACGATGAATGATATCGCTCAGTATTCTAAGAAAGGTCGTCGAACGCTTTATACTTACTTCAAGTCGAAGGAGGATATATACTATGCTGTGATTGAGAGTGAGCTGGAGCGTTTGTCTGACCAGTTGGATGAGGTAGCTGCAAAGCGTATACCTCCACAGGAGAAGATTATCGAATTGATTTACATGCATCTTAATATGATACGTGAAACCGTTGTCCGCAACGGAAATCTGCGTGCAGAGTTTTTCCGGAACATCTGGATGGTAGAGAAGGTGCGTAAGAATTTTGATGATGCGGAGATAGAACTGTTCAGGAAGGTGTTCCGTGAAGGGAAGGAGGATGGTGAGTTTGATATTGACAATGTCGATTTAGTTGCCGATATTACTCACTACTGCATAAAGGGCTTGGAGGTTCCTTATATCTATGGCCGCATTGCGCATGGCATGAAAGAAGAAGATACGAAGCCTCAGGTTGCCAAGATAGTTTATAGTGCTTTAGGCAAGAGAAGGTATTAAATAGTCAATGAAAGTTTCAAAAAATATAAATTAGTAGAATTATGGGATTATTACAAGGAAAGACAGCCCTTATTACAGGTGCTGCACGTGGTATTGGTAAAGCAATCGCTCTGAAGTTTGCCGAGGAGGGTGCTAATATTGCATTTACTGATCTCGAGGTGAACGAAGAGACAGAGAAGGAAATTGCGGCTAAAGGTGTGAAGGCTAAGAGTTATGCCTCCAATGCGGCCGATTTTGCTCAGACAGAGGAGGTTGTGAAGGCTGTCAAGGACGAGTTCGGTTCCATTGACATCCTTGTCAATAATGCAGGTATCACCAAGGATGGATTGATGCTTCGTATGACAGAACAGCAGTGGGATGCTGTGATTGCAGTTAATTTGAAGTCGGCTTTCAACTTTATCCATGCCTGTGTGCCTGTGATGATGCGTCAGCGTGGTGGCAGTATTATCAATATGGCCTCTGTTGTAGGCGTTCATGGTAATGCGGGACAGGCAAACTATGCCGCTTCAAAGGCCGGCTTGATAGCTTTGGCTAAGTCGATTGGTCAGGAGATGGGTCCGAAGGGTATCCGTGCTAATGCCATCGCTCCGGGCTTCATTGATACTGCCATGACACAGGCTTTGCCTGACGAGATTCGTAAGGAATGGATTAACAAGATTCCCCTCCGTCGTGGCGGGCAGGTTGAGGATATTGCCAATGTGGCAACTTTTCTTGCCAGTGACTTGTCAAGTTATGTCAGTGGTCAGGTTATTCAGGTTGATGGTGGCATGAATATGTAATCTTAGCGTGAGTCAACTCAAACGATCAATCGAGTTAACTCATTCGATGATTTGAGTCGACTCAAGTGTTCAATTCAGTTGACGAGTCTGAAAGGAAGCATTATAAGATGTAAAGATTTTGTATGAAAGAAACCGCCGAACGAACGTTCGGCGGTTTCTTTTTTGCTAACTTCACGAGGTTCTCTTGCTCCTATTTTTCCGAAATGAACTGTCTAAATGGATAGAGGGAACCGTATCCTTATTTACTATATGTTAGGGGTGTCCCAGATTTTTGTTTGGCGGCATGTGATCTTTTGCGTGAGCCGGCCAATCTTGATGACGAAGTCTCCTTCTTCCAGCGTCCATTTGCAGTCGCTTCCTACAAAGGCCAAATCCTTGGCGGGGAGTTGGAAAGTGACGGTTTTTGTTTCTCCGGGGTTCAGTGCGATTTTAGTAAAGTCCCTCAGTCGGCGGTTGTCTGGCACGATGCTGGCCACAAGATCGCTTGTGTAGAGCAGTACCGGTTCCTTGCCAGCCCTACTGCCCGTATTCTTGACATCCACCTTGATGATCAGCAGGTCTTCAGCATTAAACTCGGTCTTGTCTACCCGCAGGTTGCTGTATTCATAGGTGGTATAGCTTAGTCCGAAGCCGAAAGGCCATTGCAGCGACACTTTGGCATCATAGTTGTAGGCTCCGGCCATCGTGCCAACCTCCTCGCTTACCTTGTAATCGTAGGTGTTCAGCGAATTGATTTCTTTAGGATAGGTGTATGGCATCTTGGCAGAGAAATTCGCTTCCCCGCTGATTAAGTTGGCCAGTGCATCTGCCCCGTAGTTGCCAGGTATCAGGATGTCTATTACAGCCTTGGCTAAAGGCTCGATGTCCGCAATGAGTCTTGGCCGTCCTTCGTTTAGTATCAGGATGATAGGCTTCTTGGTTTCGCTTAATGCTTTAATCAGGTTACGCTGGTTTTCCGATAGCCAGAGGTCTGTGAGATTTCCCGGAGTCTCCGTGTAGGAGTTCTCTCCGATGCAGGCTACAATGATGTCGGCATTGGCAGCGGCTTTGACGGCCTTCTCGATTTGAGGGGTGTTCTCTTCGAAGTATTGACCTTTCTCGTTGTAGGTTACTCCCTGTTCCAAGATGACATTCTCCTGTCCGTATTTGTTGCATAATGCTTCATAAATGGTGTTGTACCGCTCTGACAAGTCTTCAGCATTAGACCCCTGCCAGGTGTATGACCATCCGCCGTTCAGGCAGCGCATCTGGTTGGCATTGGGACCAGTCAGCAGTATCTTTTTGCCTTTGGCCAGTGGCAGGATATTGTCCTCGTTCTTCAGGAGAACCTCGCTTTCTTCTGCTGCCTTGAGCGACTGAAGGGCAAACTCTTTCGAGCCGAATTTCTCATACCCTTTTCCGCCCGTGTTAGGCTGGTCGAACAATCCCAGGCGGTATTTTACTCGGAGTATTCGGCGCACGGCATCATCAATGCGTTCTCTCTTTACTTTTCCTTCTTCCACCAGCTCCTTCAAGAGGATGCAGAAGTCTACGCTATAGGGATCCATTGACATGTCGATGCCGGCATTCACAGCCAGTCGGATGGCGTCCTTCTTGTCCTTTGCCACATGCTCGCGCTGGAAGAGGTTGTTGATGTCTGCCCAGTCGGTGACGAGCATGCCGTCCCAGCAAAGGTCTTCTTTCAGCCATTTGGTCAGGTATTCGTAACTGGCATGTAGGGGAACCCCATTGACCGATGCCGAGTTCACCATCATGGTCAGCGTGCCAGCCAGTGCTGCTTGCTTGAAAGGCTCGAAATACTTCTCTCGCAGCATTTGCGGTGACAGGTAGGCGGGGGTACGGTCCTTGCCAGTCCATGGCGCACCGTAGGCGAAATAGTGTTTGGTACTCGTGCCGACGTGGTATGGGTCTATATGGTTGGGATCGTTGCCTTGGTAGCCTTTGATTTCGGCAACCACCATTTTCGAGTTGACAACGGCATCTTCGCCAAAGCTCTCCCAGATGCGCGGCCATCGCGGGTCGCGGCCTAAGTCTACCACAGGGTTGTAAACCCAGGGACAATTCGCCGCACGGCTCTCGTAAGCCGTAATCTCGGCTCCCTGAAAGGCCAGCTCAGTGTTGAATGAGGCAGCCAGGTTGATAGGCTGGGGGAAGAGTGTGCCTCCTTGGGTGTAGGTCACGCCGTGGTTGTGGTCCAGTCCGTAGATGTCGGGAATACCGATATGCTTCATTGATTTTTCTTGTATCAGCCTGATCCATTTCTGCCATTGTGCTATTGTCGCGGCCCTGGTGGCAGGAGCATTCAGGATGGAGCCGATTTTGTATTTCTGAATAGTCGTGTCCAGCATCTCCTCATTCAGTTGCCACTGTCCGCTGGCATCACGCTTTCCCATGATGTCCAGATTCAGCTCCAGCATCTGGCCAATCTTCTCGTCCAGCGTCATCTGGGATAACTGCTGTTCAATTTTTGCCTCCAGTTTGTCGTCTTTAGGTATGGCAGGCTTTTGTGCAAACAGGCATGTGCCTGCCTGCAGCATGATTGCAAGTAAAAAGTATTTTTTCATGTCTTTTAGTGTATTTTGTTTTTCTTATTTGCGTATCAACTGTAAGGTCTTGGGCAGTTTGCGCCATTTGCCCTTGTAAGGTATCTTGATGGTGTTGCCCCGTCCTTGCCGGAGTGTGTAGAGGGTGTCGTTCTCTCGAATGAGCTTGGCCTCCAGGTCCTCAGACCCAAAGTCGTTGATGAGCTGCAAGTCGGCCTCTTCTTCGTTGTTCACCTTGCAGGAGGTGATAACCCAGCAGAAAGAGTTGTATTTCTTTCCTAAATAGCCGGGTAGGGGACCGTAGAGGTCTTGTCCGGGAATCGTGACATCCTGGTCGTAGAAATTTATTCGCATGTAGACTTCGTACTCATTATTATATAAGTACGCCTGGAACGCTTTCTGTTCTTTCTGTTGGCTCCATGCCGTTATGGAAATGGCGAGTAGTAGGAGTAGTTGTAAATATTTCTTAGTCATAATGTATGAGATTTATGATGGCAAAGGTAATAAATCTAAATCAAGAAACAATCGTTTACGTTGAAAATATATGTGAAATCGTAGTAGAATTTTAATTTTTTTAAGTAACTTTGCACCCGCAATACATGTATTAACAATGGGAAATAGTTATTTAAGGCCTGATTACATCTTTGAGTCGAGCTGGGAGGTATGCAATAAGGTGGGAGGAATCTACACCGTTCTTTCCTCGCGCGCAAAGACTCTGCAGGATGAGATGAAGGACCGCATTATCTTTATCGGTCCTGACTTCTGGAAGGAAAATGAAAGTCCTTATTTTAAGGAAGATACGTCGCTGTTGGCCGAATGGCAGTGGGCGGCGAAAGAGCAAGGGCTCAAGGTGAGGGTAGGCCGTTGGACGGTGCCCGGTGAACCTATAGCCGTGTTGGTGGACTTTAATCCTTACTTTGAACAGAAGAATGAGATTTACGGTTGGCTCTGGGAAAACTATCAAGTTGATTCCCTTCATGCCTATGGCGACTACGACGAGGCTTCGATGTTCTCGTATGCTGCCGCCTTGGTGGTGGAGAGCTATTTCAACTTTGCAGTCGAACGGGGCGTGTTTACCCATGCTACAAAGGTTGTCTATCATGCCAATGAGTGGATGTGCGGACTGGGAGCATTGTACATCAATAACAAGCTTCCTCAAGTGGGCACGGTGTTTACCACGCATGCCACGAGCATCGGGCGCTCGATAGCCGGCAACCAGAAGCCGCTCTACGACTACCTGTTTGCCTATCATGGCGACCAGATGGCCGAGGAGTTGAACATGCAGTCAAAACATTCCATCGAGAAGCAGACCGCATGGCATGTCGACTGCTTCACCACCGTGAGTGACATCACTGCCAACGAGTGCAAGGAACTGCTGGACAAACCGGTGGATGTCGTGCTGCCTAATGGCTTCGACAACAGCTTTGTACCCAAGGGTGCCACCTTCACTCGCAAGCGGAATGCTGCCCGCCGTCGTCTGTTGGAGGTAGCCAATGCCCTGCTTGGAGAATCACTTGATGACGAGACGATTATAGTCTCGACCTCAGGGCGTTATGAGTTTCGAAACAAGGGCATCGATGTGTTTGTGGAAGCGATGAACCGCCTGCTCCGCGACCGCGACTTGAAGAAAAAGGTACTTGCCTTTATCGAAGTTCCCGGTTGGGTGGGCGAGCCTCGTAAAGACTTGCAGGAGCGCTTGAAGAAAGGCGGTCAATACGACTGTCCGCTCGATGTTCCTCAGGTGACTCACTGGCTGCATAACATGAGTCATGATAATGTGTTGGGCATGATGAAGTACTACGACATGCACAATCGCAAAGAAGACCAGGTGAAAGTAATCTTCCTTCCCTGCTATCTGGACGGTAAGGACGGAATCCTGAATATGAGCTATTATGATGTGGTGCTGGGCAACGACCTCTGCATCTATCCTTCCTATTATGAACCCTGGGGATATACCCCGCTGGAGGCTGTGGCCTTCAAGGTTCCCTGCATCACTACCGATCTGGCAGGCTTCGGACTGTGGGCCAACAAGGAGTTCGGCCATATGGGCACGCTGAAGGACGGTGTCAAGGTGATTCACCGCACAGACTACAACTATTCTGAGGTGGCCGACAGCATTAAGGATACGGTGGCAGCCTTCTCGAATATGAGTAAGAAGGAGATAGATGAGTGCCGCAAGAAGGCTGATGCCCTGTCTAAGAAAGCCCTTTGGAGCGAGTTCATCGCGTACTATCACCAAGCCTACGATATTGCCCTCAGGAAGGCGATGCAACGTACGAATACACCTCAATAATACGGGATAAAAATAATACGATTATATTTAATATTGTAAATTATACAACGATGAAGATTAAAGCAGATTATGTAAATGCTCCACAGTGGAAGGAGCTGACCGTGAAGTCGAGTCTTCCCGAGCAACTGAAATGCTTGGACGAGATTGCCCACAACATGTGGTGGGTTTGGAACTACGAGGCCCGTGACCTGTTCCGCGACCTCGACCCTGAGCTTTATCATGAGGTAAAGCACAACCCCGTAATGCTTTTGGAACGTCTGAGTTTCGACCGCAAGGAGGAGATATTGAAAGACAAGGCACTGATGAAGCGCATTAGTTCGGTCTATAAGCTTTTCCGTGACTATATGGATGTAAAGCCCGATCCGAAGCGTCCGTCGGTAGCTTATTTCTGTATGGAGTATGGCATCCACTCAGCCCTGAAGATTTATAGTGGTGGTCTGGGAATGCTGGCTGGTGACTATGTGAAAGAAGCCTCTGACTCTAATGTCGACATGTGTGCAGTAGGTTTCCTCTATCGCTTTGGATACTTCACCCAGAGTCTGTCAATGGATGGTCAGCAGATTGCCAACTACGAGACTCAGAACTTCGGTTCACTGCCTATTGAGCGTCAGCTCGACAAGGACGGCAACCCGCTGGTCATTGATGTTCCTTACACCAATTATCAGGTTCATGCCTATGTATGGCGTGTCAATGTCGGTCGCGTGAAGCTTTATCTGTTGGATACCGACAACGAGATGAACTCCGACTTCGACAAGCCTATCACCCATGCCCTCTACGGCGGTGACTGGGAGAACCGTCTCAAGCAGGAGATCCTGCTCGGTATCGGTGGTATGCTGCTGCTCAACAAGCTGGGCATCAAGAAGGATATCTATCATTGCAACGAGGGTCATGCAGCCCTGTGCAATCTCCAGCGTCTCTGCGACTATATCGATGAGGGTCTTACCTTCAATCAGGCTATGGAGCTGGTACGTGCCAGTGGCCTGTACACCGTCCATACTCCTGTGCCTGCCGGTCACGACTATTTCGACGAGGGCCTGTTTGGCAAGTATATGGGTGGCTATCCTCAGAAGCTCGGCATCAGCTGGGATGAGTTCATCGGCATGGGTCGCACCAATCCTGATGATCACTCAGAGAAGTTCTGTATGTCTACGTTCGCCTGCAACACTTGTCAGGAGGTGAATGGTGTGTCAATGCTTCACGGATGGGTATCGCAGAAGATGTTCGCCCCCATCTGGCAGGGCTACTATCCTGAAGAGAACCATGTGGGCTATGTCACCAATGGTGTGCATTTCCCCACCTGGTGTGCTACCGAGTGGCGCAAGGTATATGCTAAGTACTTCGATGTCAAGCATATGTCAGACCAGTCGAATGAGGATATCTGGCACGGCATCTACGATTGTCCCGACGAGGAGATTTGGGAGACCCGCATGGCCTTGAAGCAGAAGTTGTTCGACTATATCAAGGAGCAGTTCCGCGAGACTTGGCTGCGCAACCAGGGCGATCCCTCACGTGTGGTTCGTCTGTTGGAGAAGATGAATCCCAATGCACTCGTCATTGGCTTCTGCCGTCGTTTCGCTACCTATAAGCGTGCACACCTGCTGTTCACCGACTTGGATCGTCTGAACAAGATTGTCAACGACCCCGAGCATCCCGTTATCTTCCTCTTTGCCGGTAAGGCACATCCCGCCGACGGTGCCGGCCAGGGTCTGATCAAGAAGATCTACGACATCTCGCAGCGTCCTGAGTTCCTGGGCAAGATTATCTTCCTCGAGGACTACGACTTCCTGCTGGCCCGCCGTCTGGTGAGTGGTGTCGATATCTGGATGAATACTCCGACTCGTCCGCTCGAGGCTTCCGGTACCTCTGGCGAGAAGGCCGAGATGAACGGTGTTGTCAACCTCAGTGTGAAGGATGGCTGGTGGCTGGAGGGCTATCGCGAGGGTGCCGGATGGGCTCTTACCGAGAAGCGTACCTACCAGAATCAGGGCTATCAGGATCAGCTCGATGCAGCCACCATCTACGGACTGCTGGAGAACGAGATTGTTCCTCTGTATTACGATAAGGACAAGAAGGGAATCTCTAAGGGCTGGATCAAGGTCATCAAGAACTCGATTGCCCAGATTGCTCCTCATTACACCATGAAGCGTCAGCTCGACGACTATTATTCCAAGTTCTACGAGAAGGAAGCTAAGCGCTTCAAGGAAATCTCGAAGGATAACAATAAGCTGGCCAAGGAAATTGCCCAGTGGAAGGAAGCTGTTGCTGAGCGTTGGGATGCCATCAGTGTGGTCAGCAGCCAGTGGGACTTCCCTGCTACCGGTTTGGAGGCAGGCAAGAAGTACACCCTCACCTATGTGATCAACGAGCAGGGTCTTGATGATGCAATCGGTCTGGAGAAGGTGAACATCTTCACCAACAAGGAAGGCGAGGAGCGTGTATATAGCGTAGAGCCGCTGAAGATGGTGAAGAAGGACGGTAACAATTATACCTTCGAGGCTACGCTGTCTCTCCAGCGCTTCGGACAGTATAAGTCGGCCATCCGTATGTATCCGAAGAACAAGGCGCTGCCTCACCGTCAGGATTTCTGCTACGTGAAGTGGCTGGAACTCCCCCAGCAGGTGTAAGGCACTGTCTGTCTGACAGCAAATCACTATAGACTTGAGGCTCTGGGCTGATGAAGCTCAGAGCCTCATTTGTTCGACAAAACAAAATAAATTTTCATTTTTATTTTGTTTTGTGCTCACTTATTCGTACCTTTGCAGGCGCATTAGGAAAAGGGAATGGGGTGAGAGTCCCCAACTGTCCCGCAGCTGTAAGCAGTCATGTTAAAGACGCGAACAATATAGTCACTGATATTGTTGGGAAGACGTTCGCTGTCTGACTGTAAGTCAGAAGACCTGCCTGGTGTCACTCGAAGTGTGTCCTACATAGCCTCTGGGGTTAGGCTTATGGGCGAAGAATAAGTAAGATGAAGAAGCTATTGACATCGATAGGTCTGCTGCTATTGTCGGTATGTGTTCATGCACAGACGGATACCATAGTAGGTCGCGTCCATCAGTTGGAGGGCGTGACAGTCACCGAGAGCAGGCGTCAGCATGTGATGACCTCCACAGCCCCTTTGCATCTGATGGACCGTCGCGACATGCTGCAGATGGGAGTCACCGATATGGCTGATGCCCTCCACCGCCTACCGGGTATCACGCTCCGCGACTATGGCGGTGCGGGAGGCATGAAGACGGTCTCTGTGCGAGGTTTTGGAGCCAAGCATACGGGAGTGAGCTACGATGGGGTGATGCTGTCCGAGTGTCAGAGCGGCGAGATTGACCTGAGCCGCTATTCGCTGGACAATGTCGATCATCTGTCACTGACCATTGGCGACAACGACGATATCTTTGTGCCAGCCCGTCAGGCCTCGACACCGGCAGTGCTGAACATCCAGACATTACGCATGCCGACCACCGACCTGAAGCCCCATCTGACCGCTCAGATGAAGATAGGCTCCTTCGGCTATCTGAGTCCCTTTGTGCGTTTGGAGCAGAATCTGTCGGAGCGTTTTGCCCTCTCCGTGATGGGCGAGTACACCTATGCCGACAACGACTATCCCTATACCATTTATAATGGCAACGAGACCATCAAAGGGCATCGGCAGAACAGCCGGATGAATAGCGGGCATGCTGAGCTTAATTTCGTTTATGCCATCAATGCAACGAACCGCCTCAGCGGTAAGTTATACTACTATGACAACAATCGCCGGCTGCCCGGCATCGTGTACTACTATAGCAATACGAGCAAGGAGAAGTTGCGCGACCGTAATGCCTTTGCCCAGCTGTTGTATCAGACTCGCTGGGGCGAGAAGTGGTCCTTGAAGGTAAATGGAAAGTATAACTGGTCGGCATCGCTCTATGACGATGGGGTGGTGGCAAGCCAGATACAAGATGCCAACTACTATCAGCGCGAGGCCTACGCTTCCGCAAGTCTGCTCTATGTTCCTTCCAACTGCTGGAGTCTGGACTATTCTGCCGACTATGCCTATAGCAATCTGAACAGCTCGCTGCCTATGGACACCAAGCCCTATCGGCATGCCATCCTTCAGTCTGCTACAGCCAAATACAAGAATCATCGCATGACCGTGATGGGCCGACTCTTATGGTCGAACTATCTGAATGGTGCCAAGGACGGAGAGGGTGCCGACAACCAGCATCGCCTGTCACCCTCGCTGAGCTTGTCGTTCATGCTATGCAAGCAATTGCATCTGCGGGCTCACTATAAGGAGATATTCCGTTCGCCAACCTTCAACGAGAACTATTTCTTCCACTATGGTTCCAAAGTGCTGAACCCAGAGCGCACACAGCAGCTGAACTTAGGTCTGACCTATGCTGCCACCCCTGGCAGTGTGGCTCTGACGGCTACCCTCGACGGCTACTACAATATGGTGCGTGACATGATAGTGGCTATACCTTATAATATGTTCGTATGGACCTGTGTCAATGTCGGAAAGGTGCGTGTCTGGGGTATCGATGCCACGTTGCGTGCTTCGTGGCAGTTGCATGAGCATCATCTGCTGACCACGGCAGGCAACTATACCTACCAGCGCGTGAAGAATGTCACCAACAGCGCGTCGCCTTATTATGGAAACCAGATAGCCTATACCCCCGAGCACAGCGGCTCTTGGTCGGTAGCCTGGGAGAATCCGTGGGTCAATCTGTCGGTGAATGGTACAGCCGTCAGCGAGCGCTGGAGTACCAACGAACATCTGGACGGCACCCTTATCGGGGGCTATCACGAGATGGGACTCACGCTCTATCGCGACTTCCGAATGAAGCATCACCATACGTTAGGAGCCCGCTTCGACCTGAAGAATCTGACCGACCGTCAGTATGAGATTGTGGGCAGCTATCCCATGCCTGGAATCAGTTATCAGTTTACATTAAATTATAAATTCTAACAATGATCAAGACAATGAAAAAGTATCTTTTAAGTTTTGCCACCCTGATGATGGGTGCAGCACTGTTGACTGCCTGTGGCAGCGACGACGACAACACCAAGAAGCCCGAACCGGTCATCGATCCGGTCTATGAGGCTATGGATGTCTCTAACGGACTGTTTATCGTGGGTTCGGGTAACACCCGTGCCAACATCGACGGCAACCTGAGCTACATCAACTACGAGGACGGACTGGCTATCGGCAATGCTTTCTTCGCAGTGAATGGAAAGTCGGTAGGTAAGACGGCCAACTATGTTACCATCTACGGTAGCAAGCTCTATATCGTTGTGGACAAGGAGGCTACCATCTGGGTGTGCGACAAGAACACCCTGAAGGTGCAGAAGCAGCTGAGCACGACCTCCCTGCTGGGCGACACCGACGGTGCCAGCCCCCGTGCAGCCCTCGGCCATGACGGCAAGCTCTTCTTCACCTGCTATGGCAACAGCTACGGTGGTGGCAACGGTGTTGTGGCAGCTGTCGATACCGTAAGCTTTGCCAAGCAGGACACCTATAATGTCGGTAGCTATCCCGACGGTCTGACTCTTGCCAACAACAGCATCTATGTGGCCAACTCTGACTATGGCAACAATGTGAATCCTTCTATCTCGAAGATTGACCTTTCTTCCAAGACCGTTTCTGAGATTAAGGATGCTGTCATCACCAACCCCATGCAGATTCTGACCATCGGCACCGATGTCTACTATCTGGACTACGGTACCTACGACGAGAACTGGAACCAGACGGGTCAGGGTGTGCGCAAGATTACTGCCGACGGCAAGGTGACCAAGATTATGGACGGCACCGTGATGGGCTCCGATGGCAAGCGCGTGTTTGCTGCCAATGCTCCTTATGGCGGTACGACCACCTATAGCATCTACGACCCTGCTTCTGGTAAGACCACCTCGTGGGAGCCTGCCAATGTGCTCAATCCTGCCGTGATTGCTGCCGACCCTGTATCGGGCTACATCTTCATCACTTCTTACAGTCCCGATCCCGAGACGGGCTATGCCAGCTATAAGATTCCCACCTACACCAACCAGTACGATGCTTCGGGCAAACTGGTGAAGACCTATTACAATACGGCTACGGGTGCTATCTCGGCTGTGTTCAATACCGATGTCGTCTATGTTGAAAAGTAAGCTGACAGGCTTCTTCTGCCTGACAGTATTGTTACTCCAAGTGTTGCTGTCTTCCTGCGACCGGCGTCAAACCGCCGCGCAGGAAGGTGGCGACACCTTGTCTTTGCGCTACTCCTCGCTGCTCACCATTGTGCGCCATGAGGGCTATACGGTGGTCGATGTGCGCAACCCGTGGAAGGAGGGCAGGCTGCTCCATACCTACGTGCTGGTGCCGCGCAGCCAGCCAGTGCCTGACAATCTTCCTCACGGTTCCCTCATCCGCACTCCCATCGAACGTTCTGCCGTCTTCACTACCGTTCATTGTGCGCTGCTCAACACTCTTGGGCGTGTCGACAAGATTGTAGCGGTGGCCGACTTGAAGTATATCAAGATTCCCGCCATCCATCAGCGCGTGGAACAGGGGCTTGTAGCCGACTGTGGCGGTGGCCTGAATCCCGTGGTGGAGAAGATTATGGATGTCAAGCCCGATGTCATCATGCTGTCGCCTTTCGAAAATTCAGGGGGCTATGGCAAGATAGAGGATTTGGACATCCCCTTGGTGGAGTGTGCAGAGTATATGGAGAACTCACCGTTAGCACGTGCAGAGTGGATGAAGTTCTATGGTATGCTGTTCGGAGTGGAGCAGCAGACTGACAGCCTTTTTGCTGTAGTCGACAGCAGCTATCATGCACTGAAGCAGCAGGCCAAGGCTGCCGGTCGGGGCCGCTCGCTGCTCATCGACAAGATGGTGGGGTCAGTATGGTATGTCCCGGGTGGCAAAAGCACCATCGGACAGATGGCGCAAGATGCCGGCGGACAGTATCCTTGGGCTGACGATGACCATTCGGGCTCCTTGTCCTTGCCCTTTGAGACGGTATTGGAGCAGGCCGGTGATGCCGATGTCTGGTTCTATCGCTATTCCAGCGACCATACTACCAACTATCAGGAACTCCTGAGCGGGCATCGGGGCTACGACCAGCTCAAGCCTTTCCGCATGCGCGAGGTCTATGCCTGTAATGTGGAGCAGACACTGTTCTACGAGGAGACACCTTTCCGTCCCGATTTCCTCTTGTCCGATTTTATCCGGATTCTGCATCCCGAGGCAACAAATCTGCCCCCTTTGCGTTATTATAAGAAACTGAATGACTAAAGGTGTAGCATATTGTCTGCTGCTGACACTGCTCATAGCAGCATTGTTCGTATTCAACATCCTCGTAGGTTCGGTGTCGATACCTGCCGAGGATGTTCTTCGCATTCTTTTTGCCGAGGCTGCCGATGTCAAGTCCTCATGGCGGTTTATCATCCTCCATTCGCGCCTTCCCCAGGCCATTACGGCCATGCTGGCAGGGGGCGCACTGGCCGTGAGCGGACTCATGTTGCAGACGGCCTTTCGCAACCCGCTGGCAGGTCCCAGCATCTTTGGCATCAACAGCGGTGCAGGATTAGGGGTGGCCTTGGTGATGCTGCTCCTCGGGGGTAGCTTCTCGGCGGGTTCGGTCAGCGTGTCCGGCTTTGTTGCGGTGCTGTCTGCGGCCTTCATAGGGGCTATGGCGGTGATGGCCGTTATCTTCTTCTTCTCCACTCTCGTTCGCAATCATGTCATGCTGCTCATTATCGGTATCATGATTGGCTATATCTCCAATTCAGCCATCTCGCTCCTCAACTTCTTTGCCACCGACGAGGGCGTGCGCTCCTATATGGTGTGGGGAATGGGTAGTTTCGGCGGAGTGTCTACGAAGATGATACCCGCCTTTGCCGGTGTCACCCTGCTGTCGCTCTTTGCCTCACTATTGCTCATCAAGCCGCTTAATGCCCTGATGTTAGGCGACCGCTATGCCGAGAACTTGGGAGTCAACATCGTTCGTACGCGCAACTGGCTGCTCATCGTGACGGGCCTGCTTACCGCTATCGTCACTGCCTTCTGCGGACCAGTGGCCTTCATCGGACTCGCCGTACCCCATATCACGCGCCTGTTGTTCCGTACAGACAATCATCGTGTGCTGCTGCCAGCCACCATTCTGATGGGAGCCGTTGTGGCCCTGCTGTGCAATGCGCTGTGCTTTCTGCCCGGCGAGACGGGAGTGATACCCCTCAATGCCATTACGCCGCTTATTGGTGCTCCAGTCATCATCTATGTCATCACTCGCGCCAAAGCCACGAGGCAAGACGGTTGACCCAGCGGATGCTGATGCGGAACCAGCGGTAGGTGCTGACCTCTTTGCCTCCGAAGCGGAGGATGAAATCCCTATACAGATTCTTTCGGAACGGTAGTCCCACATCCATGAAGCGGATGTGCTGGTAGCCGTTGGCATGTGCGTCCTTGATGCTATGCCAGAAGGTGACGGCATTGGGATGGAACGGTGCAAAACTCTTTCGCCGCGAGGCCGAATACCATAGGTAGGCATCGTTCTCCGAGTAGACACACACCGAACATCCAATCACATGATTGTGGGCGGTGGTGATGAATATCTTGCAATGGCCGCCCTCCATCATCTTCTTGAAGAATTGGTCATCGGGCAGGAATCGGCGCGGCTTGAGCCAGTTGTGCCGCCGAAGCAGCTTAGAGAAAGCGCGAAATTCCTCGTCGGTCTCCACCAGTTTAGTTGCTGCCCCTCGCCGCAGACCGTGTTCTACGCGCTTCATCATGCGGTCGGTGATGCGCTCCTCGGGAGTGCGCGAGTGCAGCGAGTTGTGTACATTCATCCACCTTACAGGAAAAAATTTCAGATGGCGCAGTTCACGGTATCCGAACATCTTTTCGCTCAGATTGCTTACCTCTAAGTAGAGCACCCGGTTTTGCAGCCGCTCGGTGATGGCTTCCATCAGCCGCCCGAAGACAGATGCTTCGCAGTGGTTGTTGCCATAGATGCGTGCGTGGGTATATAAATAAGGCGGAAACCACGAGAGCCGATAGCGCACGATGCACAGCAGGTGTCCCACCACGCGCCCTTCACCGTCGGTGGCAACGGCCATCAGCGGTTTGTGGCGGGGCGTCTGCTTGCAGAGCAGCATCAGTTGCCGGCTGTGGAAGAAATTGTCTTCCGGCAGTGCTGGCAACTCGTCCACCTGGTCATAAATCGTCACTCTCGTCGTATTCATGTGGGCAAAGTTACGAAAAAAATAAGATAAGAACAAACAATCATGTTTGTTTTTTTTGTACCTTTGTAGCGGTTTTATAAAATAGTGCAAGATGGAATTCAAAGACTTAGTACAAATGCGCCGTTCTCACCGCAAGTTCACCGAACAGGAGATTGACGGCGAAGCAGTGAAACTGATCTTACGTGCCGGCCTGATGTCGCCCACATCCAAGGGGCAGCGAGCCTGGCAGTTTGTGGTGGTCGACGACAAGACCGACTTGGAGAAGCTGTCGGATGCCAAGGATATGGGCGGACAGTTCCTCAAGGGGGCCCCCTTGGCGATTGTCGTGCTGGGCGACCCCATGCAGAACGACTGCTGGGTGGAGGACGGCTCGATAGCCGCCATCTCCATGCAGTATCAGGCCGAGGCTCTCGGCTTAGGTTCCTGTTGGATACAGATGCGCGGTCGCGGGCTCAGCGATGGCACGTCGGCCGATACGGTGATACAGGGCGTACTCGACATTCCCGAGAACCTGTCGTGCCTCTGCATATTGGCTATCGGACATAAAGCCGACGAGCGCAAGCCTCAGAACGAGGATAAACTGAAGTGGGAGAACGTTCATCTGAATAAATACTGATGCGCATCGTACTGATAGGAGCAGGCCGTCTGGCCACCAATCTCGCGCTGGCCCTTCATCATGCCGGCCACCAGTTGCTGGCGGTCTATAGCCGCACGATGACGGCGGCGACAGCGTTGGCAGTTAGGGTAGGGGCCCAGCCCACCGACTCGCTCGCCAGCCTGCCTGCCGAGGCCGACCTTTTTATCCTCTCCGTCAAGGATACGGCTCTGGAGTCTGTCTTTGCCCAGGCGGTGCAGGGTAGGGCGGGGCAGTTCTTCGTCCACACTGCCGGCTCAATGCCGATGTCGCTGTTCGAGGGGCACCCGTGCCGATACGGCGTGTTTTATCCCATGCAGACCTTCTCGAAGGAACGGCTGGTCGACTTTGCCGAGATTCCCGTCTTCCTCGAAGCCTCCGATGCCGCTTCTCTGCAGTTGCTGAAGACGCTGGCATCCAGCATCAGTCACCATGTCTACGAGCTCAGTAGTGCCGACCGCAAGTATCTGCATCTGGCAGCCGTCTTTGCCTGCAACTTCGCCAACCACTGCTATGCCCTCTCTGCCAAGATTCTCGAGCAGCACGGACTTCCCTTCAGTGTCATGCTGCCCCTCATCGACGAGACTGCGCGCAAGGTCCACGAGTTGCATCCCCTCGATGCACAGACCGGTCCCGCCGTGCGCTACGACGAGAACGTCATCAGCATGCAGCAGCGGCTCTTGGACGATGACGAGATGCGGCGCGTCTACGAACTATTGTCAAAAAGCATATATCATCAGACTCAATGATTAACTACGATTTAAAGAAGATACGCACCATCATCTTCGACATCGATGGGGTGCTTTCTGCCGAGACTATCCCGTTAGGCGACGACGGCCAGCCCCGCCGCACGGTGAATATCAAGGACGGCTATGCCATCCAGCTGGCCGTGAAGATGGGGCTGCGCATAGCCATCATCACCGGATGCAAGATAGAGGCGGTGGCCACGCGCTATCGCGGGCTTGGCGTCGAGGACATCCACCTGGGTTGTGCCGTGAAGCTCGACACCTACGAGAACTACAAGGCCACCTATGGCTATGCCGACGACGAGGTGATGTATATGGGCGACGACATCCCTGATCTGGAAATCATGCATCGTGTGGGCTGTCCTGTATGTCCCAAGGATGCCTGCACCGAGGTCAAGGAGGTCAGCTGCTATGTCAGCGACTATGCCGGAGGCTATGGCTGTGGGCGTGATGTCATCGAACAGACGCTGCGGGCACAGGGGCACTGGCTAAAAGATGAAAGGGCTTTCGGATGGTAGACTGTCATATCATTTTGGCCAGCAATTCCCCGCGCCGCAAGGAACTGCTCTCTGGTCTCGACATCCCCTTCGAGGTGCGCGTCATCGAGGGCATTGACGAGAGCTATCCCGACAGCCTGCCCACTCAGTCCATCGCCGAGTATATCTCTCGTAAGAAGGCGATGGCCTATCGTGCCATGATAGCTCCCGACGAGCTCGTTATCACTGCCGATACCGTTGTCATTCTGGGTGACGAGGTGATGGGCAAGCCCAAGGACGATGCCGATGCCTGCCGCATGCTGCACGCCCTGAGCGGTCGGACCCATCAGGTCATCACCGGTGTGACACTGACCACCCGCGAGCGGCAGACCAGCTTCTCGGTGGAGACCGGTGTCAGCTTCAAACAGCTGTCTGATGAGGAAATCGACTACTATGTCTCCCACTACCATCCGCTCGACAAGGCGGGTGCCTATGGCATACAGGAGTGGATAGGCCATATCGGAGTTACGGGCATGCAAGGCAGCTATTTCAATGTCATGGGGCTCCCCGTCCAGCGCATCTACGAGGCACTGAAGACATTCGGGATTGTTCCTTTTGTATAATATATTGCGATAATTGTCGCTATTCTATCTACGAATAGTAAAAAAGTGGCAAAAAAGTTTGTTTATTCACTTTTTATTCGTACCTTTGCACTTGCACACAACTAGTAATTTTAATCTATATTTATCATTTTCCTCGGAGGGAAGTCGTCTGTGAAGACCGCTTCCCTTTTTTTACGTCCGGCATGGGCGAACAAAAAAGCATCGGGCCGTTTTGATGACAACCTTGACCTTACTAAAGCCTTCACTGTCCGGTAGCCTGGCGGTACTCCAAGATTTTGTTCTGCAAGTCAGCATAGGCATCGGTACGGCGGTCAAGCGACTGTTGATAGAGCAACTGAGCTTCGAGCAAGTCGCTCATCTTAGTGGTGCCGGCATGATAGAAATTGCGGTGCAGCCGCAGATTTTCCTCACTCTGTTCGATACTGCGCTGAGCGATATCAAGTTGCTTGCGCGCCTCGACCACATTGTTGTAGGTATTCTGCATACGAATCTTCAGTAGTTCTGCCTTGTCGCGTTGTTCGTCAATGGCCTTCTGGTATTCAATCTTCTTACGCTTAATGGCATGAGAGCCTCCCCACCAGTCGGAGATAGGCACACTGATGGTAGCGAAGATCATGCCGAACGTGCGGTTGTTGTCCAGCAGATTGTGATAGTTGTAGCCTGCACCCACTGCAACCGTTGGCAACTGCTGGCCTACAGCGAGACTCTTCTGCAGTTTAGCGGCCTCGACCTGTTTTCCCAAGAGCTGATATTCCGGTGTGCTGAGTAATGCCTGACCGTAGTCCTGCTCTAGAATCATGGGTGGCAGCGTTTCCGTATCAGTCACCAATGTGAAATCGGCATTCTCCAGTCCGCAATACTGAGCTAAAAGCAATCGGACGATGCTGATGCCGTTCTGGAGTTTGATGCGTTGACTTTCGATGTCATTACGGCGCAGTTGCACTTGCAGCAGATCGTTCCGCATGACGAGACCAGCACGTACAGCCACATCGACATCCTTATAGATGTCACCCAGCAAGGTGTCAACGGCTGCGACGGTTTTCATTTTCTCCTGCAGGGATACCAATTGCCAGTAGTATTGTTCTGTCTGGCGCTCCAACTCGTTGTCAGAAAGTTCGAGCTGCAAGCGGGCTGCCTCTTCGCCAACACGAGCCAGCTTATTACCATTGACTATCTGACCACCGGCAAAGACCGGCTGAACTGCATTCACACCAGCGACGGATCCATTTTTCAGCATCGACATGCTAACGGGACTTTGCAGGGCAGCGAGCGCCTCGGCAGGAAACTGCTGTGCCATGACAGCACCTACCTCGGCAGGAATCACCTGGCTGGGGTTGACATCCATACGGGCCATACCCTTATTGGCATTAAACCAGAAGCCTGTGCCGCTGATATTGGGGAAATACTTCGTGAAGGCCTCCTTGCGCTGTTGGGCGGCAGCTGCTACCGAACGCTGAGCGTTACGAAGGGTGATGTTGTTATGACGTGCGGAGTCTTTCAATTGCTCCAGAGTATATGTTTGGGCAGCTACCATATTGCAGCATACAAAACATACTATGACTACTATTGATTTTTTCATAATTATTTAAGATTTACTTTAACTTCGTTGAAGTTTCTCACGTTCGACCAAATGCAAGCGAGCTTGCTTTGGCACTCACTTAGTCGAAACTTTCCAATAGACGACGGGCAGCATGGTGACCACAAGGATGAGCGAGCCAATGCCTCCGGCAAAGATGGTGACACCTACGGGCATCCAGAACGAGCTTTGGGCGATAATCATCGGTACCACACCGACGGCTGTTGTAGCCGTGGTGAGGAAGATAGGCACCATGCGTCGCTTGCCGGCATCGTAAGCAGCACGCTTCACGGCATCGTTATATGCCTGGCGGTCAACCGTCCAGTCGCCATGCTCAGCGATATAGGCTTTCACCAAATCGTTGGCGTGTTCAAAGATCAGTATCTCGTTGCGCATAATCATTCCCATCAGTGTGATGAGTCCGAAGATGGAAGTCAATCCCAAAGCCCGGTTCATCATTCCTAATCCGACAAGCGCTCCTGGTATCATCAAGGCGAGTGCCACCATGCAAACAGTGGTGATGCCATATTTCTTGAAGTTAAACAACAGGAAGAAGAACACAATCAGCATGGCAATAGCGATACCGCCGATAACCTGAGGCATAGCCTCACCGCCATATTCTATCTCGCCGCCTACTTCAGAACGTACACCTTGCGGCAGCCGGATGTCGTTTTGCATGATGTCGGCTATTTGCTGTTCAATGGGCGCTGTATAGATGCCCTGCACAAAGTGGGCTGTGACGGTGATGCAGCGTTCGCCGCCACGATGCATGATACGCCCTTCGCTCCATTTGGGATTCACCTTGGCCACTTGGCGCAACGGCACAGTGGTACTGGTGTTGGTGGCACCGGGAGTACCTACAGAGGTGTAGCCAGCCGAAGCCATGGTTGTGGGTGTGGCTATGCCCAGATTCTCAATATCGCTGTAGGTCATATCACTATCGTCGCGTACCACGACAGGCAATTCGTAATCACCCTCCCAGATGTGCCCCACCTGTAGGTCGCTGGTGGTGGCACTGATGGCGAGTTGTGCAGTGGTACGTGTGATACCCAACAGCGAGGAAGCCACAGGATCAAGAGAGACATTGATGATGGGATAAGGCTGCAGCCAGTCGGTGTGTACCCACTCCAGTTCGGGCATCTGGCGCATCTGTTCCATCAGTCGCTCGGCAGCTACATGCAGTGAGTCGATATTTTCGCCATAGAAGCGGTACTCCAGTTCTGGCACCTCCATATAGTCGAGACGCTTGAACTTGACGTATGCATCAGGGAAAGCCTCGCCCAGACGGGGCTGATACTGTGCCAGGAGGTCGAGCGTTTCCTGTTCGCCCGCAGTATTGACAATGAACTGCGCAAAATTCTTGCCAGCCATCTGCGGCGCATAGACATCCATGAAGCGGGGCGACGAACACCCTAAGAACGAGGTGATGCCAGTAATCCGTTCGTCTTTGCTCAACACATTGTACACAGAGTCGGCTATATGCTCCGTCTCTGTCAGTCCCTTGCCGTCGGGCAGGAATATTTCCACAGCAAACTGGTCGCGGTCGGCGTAAGGGAAAAGACGAATCTTCAGTGTAGGAGCAATGAGCAGCGAGAGCAGAACAAGTCCTACGCCAATACCCATCGTCAGCCACGGATGGCGGAAAGTCTTGTCGAGAATACCGTCATAGGTCTTCTGAACCCATTTGGTAATAGCATTTCCATCGGTACTTACCTTACCGGGTTTGATGATTTTCACTTCCAGGAACGGTATCAGCAGTACTGCCAGCAGCAGCGATACCATGAGGTTGATGGTAATGGTCCACGGGAAGTCCTGCAGGGCATCGAGGAACATGCCCTTCATCGTGATGAGGAATGGGAAGAAGATGGCACAGATGCATATCGTAGCCAGCATCATCGGCATGAAGTATTGCCTGGCACTCTCGATGGCGGCATCCTTCGGCTCGTAGCCCTTGCCAAGGTATTCCAGATAGCCGTCGATGACCACGATGGCATTATCGACAATCATGCCGAGCACCACAATCAGTCCTGCCAGCGTAACGATGTTCAGTTCAATACCCGCCATGTACATGATAGCCACGCTGACAAACGTGCTCAGCGGGATGGTAATGGCAGCAACGATAGCAGAACGCAGCGGGAAGAGCACCATCATCACCAAGATGATGATAGCCATCGAAATGAGCAAGTCGCGCAGGAAGGAAGTGACACTCGTCGAAACCACCTTTGGCTTGTCGGCAATACGCGTTATTGTGACATCGTCAGGCAGTACCTCGCTGCGGTATTCGTCAAGCACCTTGTCGACCTCCTCGCCATAGATCACTACATTGTTGCCCGGTATCATCTCTGCAGACAGCAACAGACAAGGATGTCCATCCTGTTCGATGCGACTCTCATTCGTATCATATTCGCGCACTACGCGAGCCACATCACGGACTCGTGTCACCTTGCCACTGACAGGGTCGCTGAAAATAATCTGATTGGCAATCTCCTCCACACTGTTTTCGGTAGCCTCCACATGGATGGGCACCTGCTGGTCGCCATCATCAATAGCGCCGCTCATTGTGGTCAGCCCCTGAGCCTGCAAGCATCCGAAGAGTATCTGCTGACCGATGCCGTAAGCCTGCAGGCGATGGCGGTCAACGTAAAGTGAAATTTGCTCCTTCTGTTCACCAAACGTCTTCACGTTGGCTACAGATGGGATACGACGCAGGCGGTCGCTCAGCTGGTCGCTGTATTTCTTCAACTCGCGATAACTGCGCTGCCCGCTTTCAATAGAGATCAGCAGGGCAGAGGTGTTCCCGAAATCGTCGTTCACCACGACAGCGAGTACACCGGCAGGCAGCTGAGCCTTGAAGCCGTTCACCCCGTGCTTGATCTTCGACCATACCTCATCCTTGTTGTTGACATTGTCGTTCAGCTTCACCATCACTATGCACATGCCGTTCTGCGACGTGGTAGTGGTTTTCACGCGGTTCACTTCCTCAAAAGTGAAGAGATAGCGCTCTAAGGGGCGGGCCAGCTGTTCTTCCACCTCCTCGCTGGTAGCGCCGGGATAGACGGCCACTATCACTCCCTGACGGATGGTAGCATGCGGAAACTCGTCCTTCGGCATTACATACATGCCGTAAATGCCCAGTACAAATAGGATGCCCACAATGAGCAGCGATATAGAATAATGCTCCAACGGCCATCGGAGCCAAGACGTCTGTTTCATTTACGATTTACAAATTTACGATTTACTATTTATTTACGATTTACTATTTTTTTACGATTTTATAATTTGGCGATTTACTCTGAACAATAAATAATCAAATATGAAAATAAATCGTAAATAGTAAATCGTCAAATAGTAAATTAAAAGATGACTTTGGTTCCTTCACTGAGTTTCTGATAGCCATCGGTGACGACACGCTGACCGGTGCTGATTCCATTGCAGACCGTGACATTGTTGCCCGTCGTCCTACCAATGGCAATCTTTGTGCGGTGTGCAGTGCTGTCCTTGGCAACGGTCCACACAAAGAGCGAGCCGTCAGCAGCCTTCTGAACTGCTGTCACGGGTAGTGACAACTGTTGCGCCTGTTGTGAGTCAGACGCTACGAACCGCACCGAAGCCACCATGCCTGGCAACAGCTTTCTCTGGTTGTTAGCCACATGGATCCTGATATCATAGGTATGTGTCAGCGCATCAGCCGTCACCCCCTTCTCTATGCGCCCCCCTTGGAACGTACCATCTACGGCATCCACCCGGATGGTCGAGGTTGTGTTGGTGGCAATGCCGCTAACCTCATCTTCCGGGACAGCCACTTTCACCTTCACCGTGCTCACGTCCAGAATGTTCACCACGGCCTGTGAGGGCAATGCTGTCTCGCCGGCACCTATCATCTTATGTCCTATCACACCACCGACAGGAGCAACCAACCGGCAGTCTGCCAGGTTCTTCCTGGCAACTTCCAACTGCGACTTTGCTTGCGCCACCTTGCTCTGCACCTCTATCCACTGTGCCTCGGGCAGCGAACCGCTGTCGTGCAGCATCTTCATACGCGTATAGGCATCCGTGGCTTGGGTCATGGTGGCCTCGGCACCACTCAGCAGATTGCGCGCCTGCGTGTCGTCCATTTCTGCCAACAGCTGTCCGCGACCTACACTTTGTCCCTCGCTGACCAGAACGCGCTTCACGATACCCATGCCAGTGAAACTGACGGCGGTGGCCTCGCGTTCCTCTATAATACCTACATACGTCTGCATTTCGCCAGCTGAAGCAGACGAAACCAACGTGGTCTTCACTCTTGTCGGAGCTTTCTCCGGTTTTTCCTTCTTCGCTCCGCAACTGCTCCACATCAGGAGCACGGCTGCGGTCAGCAGCAGGTGTTTTTTTTTCATTGGATGTATCATTTATTGTTCATATTTTCTTAAAAAACCTTGCAAAATTGAGCATTTTATTCCTATTTCGCGTGTCCATTTCCGTAATGCTTTTGTCCGATTTTGAATAATATACCCAAATGGAACAAAAAAATAGGCTGGCAGAACATGGTTTTCTCGATTATTATGCCGAATTTTGCATCAGTAAACTAAATATAAAGTCAAAATGGAACAAGATACGTTATTCTTAAATAAAGTGGCAAGCCATTTCGACGTGGAGCACCCTGTAGATGCCGACATCACCTTGAGCTACACCGACGAAGACATCGTGATGATTGACAATGTAAAGTTCATGGCCAATCCCGACCCCGTCCGCCTGAAAGTGAATATGGTAGCGTTCTGTATCAAGGGCAAGATACAAGCCGTTATTAACGGACAAGTCACACAATTCGGACAGAACCAACTGCTCATCTGTCCACCCAACACGACCATCACCGACTTCTTGCTGTCACCCGATTTTGACTTCAAGGCCATCCTGGTGAGCAACAGCATGTTGCAAAGTTTCCTGCACGAAAAGATGGGTCTTTGGACAGAAGTGCTTTATATTCACAAAATGCATGTCGTCACACTCGATGAAGAAGACATTCGGACCTTCATGCTTTTTTACGACTTGCTTAACAACATCTTCACTATCGAGAAACAAGTAGATTACAAGGCCGAGGTGGTGCAGTCGTTTTTGCGAGGCGCTTTCCTCCATCTCTGCGGATTGCTAAAAGCCGTCAAACCGTCGGAAACTATTTTCCAGTCTTCCGTCAGTCAGTCTGGGACACTTTTCCAACGGTTTCTCGACTTACTGGGCAAAAGTACCGTCAAGCATCGAACCGTGGAATACTATGCCAGCGAACTGTGTATCACCCCAAAGTACCTCTCGGTCATCTGCAAGAAACATTCTGGGAAGACAGCAAACGAATGGATACGCGAACATACGTTAGAGGACATACGTTACTACCTCAAGCAGACCGACCTCACTATGACGCAGATAGCCGATCGGCTGGGCTTTCCCAATCCCTCCTTCTTCGGAAAATACGTAAAGGAGCATTTCGGCATGACACCAGCTCAGTTTCGCCAGAAAAATGTGTGACTGTTTAGGTGGCTATTTTACACCTTAATCATCACTTTAGAATGGAAAGAAGGTTGTGAATCGTTAAGCCGGTTGGTTGAAGAAAAAGGGGCGTTCGTTGAATTTTTAATAGCGAACGTCCCTTTTTCCGTATCTTTGCACCATTGAAAACAAATATTAACAACAAAGCACTGATTTATGAAAAAAAAGTTATTATTAGTTCTGCTGATGGGGACACTGACGGCGTATGCCGTAGACTATCCCTATCTGACCTTTGTGCTCACCGACGGCAGCAAGGCCTCCGTATCGGTAGCTTCAGACGTAGCACTGACCTTCAGCGGCTCCACGCTGACCATTGGCTCAGAGAAGGAGTTCACGCTGACCAATCTGTCGCAGATGTATTTCTCGACCACCGACGAGACACAGGAGGCTACGGGCATCAGCGAGACCGTAGCTGCCAGCCTGGACGATGCCATCGAGATCTACGACCTGCGCGGCAACCGCGTGAGCCGCGAGCAGATGCGCCGTGGCGTGTATATCGTTAAGACCAAGAACGGAACCTCTAAAGTAGCTGTGAAATGAAAAAGATATGCTCCCTCCTTGCGGCCCTCATGCTGACGATAGCGGCCGAGGCCCAGTATCTGAACATCACCACCGGCAGCGGTACCAAGACGTACAGTGCAGCCGACCTCACTTCGACTTCGCCCGTGATATTCGCCAATGGCACGACGATGACCGTCGGCAGCGACACCTATACCATCGGCAATATCACCCATGCTACGGTGACTACTGCCAATAGCAGCACCTCGTCGGACGTGGCGAACAACACCGTGAATATTGTCTACAACGGTTCGTCGGCTACGGTGACGATGGCTGAGAATGTGGCACAGTACGTGACGGCCACCGTCAGCGGAGCCCATGTCACCATTACGCCGTCGAACACCGACGCTGTGGATGGTGCCGAGATTACCTATGTGCTCTCCGGCTCGACCACCGACGGCTCGCTGACCATGAGCGGCTCGTATAAATGTACCGTCTCGCTGGCTGGCGTCGTGCTGACCAACCCCAATGGTGCAGCCATCAACATCACCAACTCGAAGCGCATCCAGCTCTCGGCCAAGAAGGAAACCACCAACACGCTGACCGACGGCAGCGGTTCGCAGAAGGCTTGCATCTACTCGAAAGGTCAGTTGCAGTTGCAGGGTAACGGCACGCTGAACGTCGCTGGCAATCTCAAGCACGCCATCAAGTCGGCATCGTATATAGAGATTAAGAACCTGACGCTCAACATCACCTCTGCCGTCGGCGACGGTATCAGCTGCGAGGAGTACTTCCTGATGAAGAGCGGTACGGTGACCATCAGTGGAGTGGGGGACGACGGCATCCAGTGCGACCTGGGTGGCACCACGTCTACCGGCGAGACTACGGACCACGAGGATGAGGACTCGGGCAACATCTATTTAGCAGGCGGCACGCTGAACGTGACGGCTACGGCCACCGCAGCCAAAGCCATCAAGGCAGAGGGCGACATCCAAGTGAGCGACGGCACCATCACCTGCACCACCAGTGGCGGCGGCGAGTGGGATTCGGATGACAAGAAGACCAAGGCTGCGGCCTGTCTGAGTGCCGACGGCAATATGACCATCTCGGGCGGCACGCTGTCGCTGACCAGCAAGGGCGCCGGCGGCAAGGGTATCACGGTGGACGGCACGCTGACCACTACGGGTGGCACGGTGACCATCAACACCAGCGGCCATGCGGTGGTGGCCTCGTCGAGCGGCACCATCTCTACCGTCTCCAACTCGCAGCAGCTCGATAGCTACAGCACCAACTACAAGTCGCTGCCCAAGGGCATCAAGGCCGACGGCGCGATAGCCATCAACGGCGGCACGCTGAACATCATCACCACCGGTGCCGGCGGCGAGGGCATCGAGTCGAAGAGTACGCTGACGATGACCGACGGCATGGTCTATGCCTCGACATCCGACGACGGCATCAACTCGTCGAGCACGATGACCATCAGCGGCGGCAGCATCATGGTGAGCTCGTCGGGTAACGACGGTCTGGATGCCAATGGCAACATGAATATCTCGGGCGGCAACATCTTCGTGGTGTGTGCAGGCGGAGCCGAGGTGGGACTGGACGCTGCCGAGCAGTACTCGCTGAACATCACGGGCGGCAACATCGTAGCCATCGGCGGATTCGAGAAGGGAGCCAACGTTTCCAACGGTACCGCCAAGCAGGCCAGTTCGTTCAGCAGGAACACTTGGTACGGCCTGTATAACGGCAGCACGGTGGCATTTGCCTTCAAGGTGCCGTCGACGGCCAGCACGAGCCTGAAGATGGTGGTCTACACTCAGGGCACGCCGGCCTTGTCGTCGGGAGTCACGGGCAGTGGCACCAGCCTCTGGAACGGCAACGGATACACCTCGTGCAGCGGAGGCTCTACCGTATCGCTCAGCAGCTACAGCAGCAATAGCGGTGGTGGACCTGGCGGCGGTGGCGGATGGGGCCGATGATGATTCGCTGAATGAATCGGCGGTTTCGCTGAACAGATTTGCGGGAGACGGGAGTAAAGGTTAACTTTGCAGTAACAAAACAAATAAAAGTATACGATTATGACAGAGTTACTGAAAACCTTTGCTCCCATCTCTTTGGAGCAGATGTCAGGTGTGAAACTGATGAACCGCACCGATACCAAGTTCGTGACCACGACCGAGAAACTGCAGCAGCTGCTCAAGATGGCCCAGAAAGACTACTACGTACAGGAGATAGACGGTGAGCGCAACCTGGAGTACGACACCACCTATTTCGATACCACCCAGTTCGATATGTACTGCCAGCACCAGTACAACCACACCAACCGCCAGAAGATACGCTTCCGCACCTATTGCATCTCAGGACTGCAGTTCATGGAGGTGAAGACCAAGAACAACCACGGGCGCACGAAGAAGAAGCGCATCGAGGTGAGCGACATGGATGTGCACGAGGCCGTGAAGCGCGACTTCCTGAACCAGTATCTGCACTATGGTGTCGACACGCTGCGCCCCGCGCTGAACAACCACTTCTCGCGCATCACGCTGGTGAACAAAGCCAAGACCGAGCGCCTGACCATCGACAGCCACCTGACCTTCCGCAACATGGTGAACGGCACACAGAAGGACATGGGCAATCTGGTCATTGTCGAGTTGAAGCGCGACGGCCGCGTGCCATCGCCCATTCTGGACATGCTGCGCCAGCTGCACATCCATCCCCACGGATTCTCGAAATACTGCATGGGTTCGGCTCTCACCAATCCGCAGCTGCCCTGCAACCGCTTCAAGTGCAAACTCATCGAAATCAATAAAATCATTCACACCGCATAACATTATAATATTTAAGATGATGGAAAACCTATTTTCTGTTACTTTTTCCGATACCATCATACGGTTCTTTATCTGCCTCTTCGTCACTTGGTTTATCGTGCATTTCCTCTACTTCAAGAAAGCCAAGCGGCGCGACTTCTATTTCACCTTCGTTGTCATCTCGGTGGCTATCTTCTTCCTGGTCTATCTCATGATGGGCATGGATCGCGGCAAGGCTACGATGGGCGTAGGACTCGGACTCTTCGGCATCTTCTCCATCATGCGCTACCGCACGGACAGCATGCCGGTGCGCGAGATGACCTATCTCTTCGTCGTGGTATGCCTCTCAGTGGTTCACGCGATGGCCGACACTCTTGGCGTTGACGACCAGGGCAAGATGATTGGGACCCCGCTGCCTGAACTGTTAGGCATCGACATCCTTGTGGTGGCTGTCATCTGGCTGTTCGAGCGCCGGCTGAAGATGGATGCCTCGAAGCTGATACAGTACGACCGCATCGAGCTCATCAAGCCCGAGAGGCGTCAGGAACTCATTGCCGACCTCACCGAGCGTACCGGCCTGAAGGTGCTCAATGTGGAAGTGGGAGCCCTCGACTTCCTGCACGATATGGCCGTGTTGCGCATCTATTACGAGTCGCACGGAACGATAGACAAGGACCTGAACAATAAAGTAAAAATCAAAAACTCAGATTATGCAAACTTTTAAGAATCAAACCCGTATGCGCAGCCTCGCAGCACTGCTGCTTACCACCCTTTTCAGCACATCGTCTATCTGGGCCCAGAGCGAGGCCGGCCTGTGGATGGAGTTAGGAGCCGAGAAGAAGCTCTCGAAGCAGTGGAGCATCGGACTGGAGGGCGACCTGCGCACCCGTAACAACCTGAAGACGCTGGACCGCTGGAGCATAGGGCTCAGTGCCGAGTATAAACCCGTGAAGTATCTGAAGTTGGGCGCCGGCTATACGCTGCTCGACAATCACTTCCGCGAGGACATCAGCTACAACACCGACGGCTCGTATAACAACTGGCGACCCAGCTACTGGGGAGTGCGCCACCGCTTCAATGCCTCCGTCACGGGTACGTATAAGTTCCAGAACAATCTGCGCATCTCGCTGCGCGAGCGCTGGCAGTACACCTACTGTCCCGAGACCACCGTCACCCGCTGGGACTTCGACAACTCGTACTGGGAGGACAAAGTGCGTAGCAGCAAGGGCAAGTACCAGTTGCGCTCGCGCCTGCAGTTGGAGTACGACCAGAAGGGCGCGCTCCTGACCCCCTATGCCAACGTCGAGTTGTACAACTCTTTAGCCATCGAGAAGATACGCTATACGGTGGGCACCGACTTTAATCTCACCAATCAGCATACGTTCAGCCTCTTCTATCGCTACCAGAATATGAAGAATGTCGATGCCGACGAGTACGATCCCGACATGCACTATATCGGAGTGGGGTACAAGTTTAAGTTCTAAAGAGTAAGTTTCACGCAATAAATTAGTTACAGATTATGAATAAGCATATCATTACAACCGTTTCGGCTTCTCTGCTGCTTCTGGCTTTCCTGTTTCTCGTAGGCTGCCAGAACGATGACACCGACTTCAGTGCCTATACCAATGGCTCCACATCCTCTGATGTCAGCACCACGAGCGTTATCAGCATCGTCTACAGCGGAAGCTCCGTCACCGTGTCGGGTGACACAAAGGGCTATGTCACCACCGACGGCGCCGACGTGACGGTAGACACCGGCACCGACAGCGACTCGCTGCTGTTAGTGCTCAGCGGCTCTACCACCGACGGCTCGCTGCTCATCTATCGCGAGAAGAAGTTTGGCATCCGCATGAACGGTGTCAGCATCCACAACAGCGACGGTCCCGCCATCAACAACCAGTGTGGCAAGTCGCTCTATGTTGAACTCGTCAGCGGCACTACCAATACGCTGACCGACGGCACCAGCTATACCGATGCCTTCGACAGCAGCGGCAACGGCATCCAGCAGAAGGGGGCCTTCTTTAGCGAGGGGCAGACCTACTTCAGCGGTACGGGCAAGCTCGTCGTGACGGGCTCTACGGCCAATGCCATTGCCTGCGACGACTACATCGTGATTGACGAAGCCACCATCACGGCCACGTCGGCTACCGGTCACGGCATTTCGGTGAACGACGGCTTCACGATGAACAGTGGTTCGCTGACCATCGACGTGACGGGCGACGCCTGCAAGGGGCTGAAGAGCGACTCGACCACCGTCATCACTGGCGGCACGCTGACCATCACCACCTCGGGCGACTGCGTCTACGATGAAGACGAGGCCGACTACAGCTCGGCAGCCTGCATCAAGAGCGACTATCAGGTGAGCATCAGCGGCGGCACCCTCACCCTCACCAGCTCGGGCGATGGCGGCAAGGGCATCAACTGCGATACCGATGTCGTGTTCAGCGGCGGCACGATGGTGGTCACCACCACGGGCAGCAACAACGATGCCAAGCCTAAGGGCGTGAAGGCCGATGGAGACATCACCGTCAGCGGCGGTTCCTTCTCGGTGTCGGTGAATAAGAGTTGGGCATGCGATAATGGTTCTGATAGTGACGACCCTGCCGACATGCTGACGGTCATAGGTACACCCACTACCAGAACCATTGAAAAGAAAACGGTAGTAATCCAGTACTAATAGCTACGGGCAATGATGACACGATACTTGGCGGGCTTGCCACTCACCATATCGGTGCCGGGAGTCTGCTCGTAGGCGAAGGGGACGCAGCGAATGGTCGCTTGCGTCTCTTCCTTGATCTGGGCCTCGGTCTCGGCGGTGCCGTCCCAGTGGCAGAGGAAGAAGCCGCCGTCCTTGATGCGCTCCTTGAACTCCTCATAGTTGTCGCACTCGTAGACGTGCTCGTCGCGATACTTGCGGGCCTTCTCGAAGATGTTCTTCTGGATGTCCTCCAACAGCTGCTCCACCTTCTGGGCGATGCCCTCCAGGGGCAGGGTCTCCTTCTCCAGGGTGTCGCGGCGCATCACCTCGATGGTGCCGTTCTCCAGGTCGCGGGCTCCCAAGACAAGGCGCACAGGAACACCCTTCAGCTCGTAATCGGCAAACTTGAATCCCGGGCGCTTGTTGTCCGAGTCGTCGAACTTCACGCTGATGCCCTTGCTGCGCAGCTCGTCCATGATGGGCTGCACCTCCTTGTTCACCAGCTCCATCTGCTCGGGCTTGGTGGCAATGGGGATGATGACCACTTGGATGGGAGCCAGACGCGGAGGCAGCACCAGTCCGTTGTCGTCGCTGTGGGTCATGATGAGGGCACCGATGAGGCGTGTCGACACACCCCATGAGGTGGCCCAGACGTACTCTGGCTTGTTCTCCTTATTAAGATAGGTGACATCGAAGGCCTTGGCGAAGTTCTGTCCCAGGAAGTGCGAGGTGCCGCTCTGCAGGGCCTTGCCGTCCTGCATCATGGCCTCGATGGTATAGGTGTCCAGGGCACCGGCAAAGCGCTCGGTCTCCGACTTGACACCCTGCAGCACGGGAACAGCCATCCACTCCTCGGCGAACTTGGCGTAGACGTGAAGCATCTTCTTGGCTTCCTCCTCAGCCTCCTCGCGGGTGGCATGGGCGGTGTGGCCCTCCTGCCACAGAAACTCCGACGTGCGCAGGAAGGGACGCGTGCGCATCTCCCAGCGCATCACGTTGCACCACTGGTTGCACATCAGGGGCAGGTCGCGCCACGAGTGAATCCAGTTCTTATACGTGTTCCAGATGATGGTCTCCGACGTGGGACGGATGATGAGTTCTTCCTCCAGCTTGGCGGCAGGGTCTACCACCACGCCGCTCTTGTCCTCCTTGGCCTTCAGGCGGTAGTGGGTCACTACGGCACACTCCTTGGCGAAGCCCTCCACATGCTCGGCCTCGCGGCTCAGGAAGGATTTCGGGATAAGCAGGGGGAAGTAGGCGTTCTGCGCACCTGTCTCCTTGAACATGCGGTCAAGCTCGTGCTGCATCTTCTCCCAGATGGCATAGCCATAGGGCTTGATCACCATACATCCGCGTACGGCCGACTGCTCGGCCAGGTCGGCCTTCACTACAAGGTCGTTGTACCACTGACTGTAGTTGTCGGCTCTCTTCGTTAAATCTTTTAATTCTTTTGCCATTTTTTCTTGTTGTTTCCTTAAATTTTGCTGCAAAGGTACAAAAAGAAGTGAAAAGTGAAGAGCGAAAAGCGAAAAATTTGCTTTCTTTGATGGTTATTCCTTTTATTTTTCTTACTTTTGCACTCAAATTTGATGTTTCATTTAAATAATAAGGATTATGAAGACAAAAATCATTTCGTTGCTCCTCTGTGTAGGAATGCTATTCGCTTGTAACAATACCCAGAAGGGTGCAGGTATAGGTGCCGGCGGCGGTGCCGTGCTGGGTGGCATCATCGGTGCCATTGCCGGTAATACTGCCATCGGTGCTGCCATCGGCGGTGCTGTAGGTGCCGGTGCAGGTGCCATCATCGGTAAGAAGATGGACAAGGCCAAGGCTGAGGCTGAGAAGGTGAAGAACGCCCAGGTGGAGACCGTCAAGGACAACAACGGTCTGGAGGCTGTCAAGGTGACCTTCGACTCAGGCATCCTGTTCGCTACTGGCAAGGCCGACCTCTCTGCCACTGCCAAGAACTCGCTGGCACAGTTTGCCACCGTGCTCAAGAACAACAGCGACTGCGACATCGCCATCCAGGGCTATACCGACAACACCGGCTTCAAGGGCTCTACGGCTGCCGAGAGTGCTGCCAAGAATCAGGCTCTGTCGCTCGACCGTGCTGCTGCCGTGTCTAACTATCTGAAGTCACTGGCCGTCTCTAACGCTCAGATCAAGAGTGTCGAGGGCTTGGGCGAGGCTAACCCCGTGGCCGACAACTCTACCGCTGCCGGCAAGGCTCAGAACCGTCGTGTCGAGGTCTATATGTATGCCTCGCAGAAGATGATCAACGAAGCTCAGGCTCAGGCTCAGTAAGACATTGAACATTCTTTGACCTGAAGGTCAAAGCGAGCAAAGCTCGTGGGAGCATTGAACATTGAACATTAGTTTGGAACGTATAGTTTCATTTGTCAAGCGAACACTTATGTGGATAGTGGTGGCATTCTTTGCCTCCACTATCCTTTCTGTTGTCGTGTTGCGTTGGGTGCCCGTATGGTTCACGCCGCTCATGTTCATCCGGCTCGGCGAGCAGGTGTCGGCAGGACAGTCTATGACCCTCCACCACCACTGGGTGCCGCTTGAGGAGATAGCCCCCTCGCTGCCCACCGCCGTCATGGCTTCCGAGGATGCCCGCTTCCTCGACCATCACGGCTTCGACTATAAGGCTATCGAGCATGCTGCCATGCGCAACATCAAGCATCCGAAGAAAAACAAGCTCGGAGCCTCTACCATCTCACAGCAGACCGCCAAGAACGTTTTCCTATGGCCCGGACGCTCGTGGCTTCGTAAGGGCCTTGAAGTCTATTTTACCACCCTCATCGAGATTATGTGGAGCAAGGAGCGCATCATGGAGGTCTATCTCAACTCCATCGAGATGGGGGAGGGCATCTATGGTGCCGATGCCGTGGCGGAGTATCATTTCCACACCACTGCCGACAAGCTCACCCGTGCCCAGTGTGCGCTGATAGCCGTCTCGCTGCCCAATCCGCGCCGCATGAACTCCAGCCGTCCCAGCAGCTACATGCTCCGCCGCCAGCAGCGCATCCTCCACGAGATGAAGTTCGTCAAGCCCTTCCCCCCGCAGGCCGCCGAGCCTGTCTCATCCCCGCCACGTGTTGGACGATAGGGATGATTTTAAAGCAAATGTCAAGATTCTTCAGAGCGGAGCCTAACAAGAGATGACGGCTCCCAAAACGTGAGTTAACTCAAACGATCCATCGAGTTAACTCATTCGATGAATTGAGTTAACTCAACCGATAAGGTGAGTTGACGGGCCTGAAAAAGGGTGTTGGATAATGTAAAGAAAATGGAATAAAAAAGGCGAAAAGACACGACCTCAGTAAGGTGAGAGGATTGTGGTTTGTTATTTGAACTTAATTCCGGAATACCCTTTATTTTAAGGCACTTTCTTGTCAGTTTGTACCTTATAGGGTGAATACTTGAGCCCTGATGGAAAATCGGGGCGCTTTTTCTTGCATCTCGCTTTTTCTTGTGTTACCTTTGCAGTGCTATGAAACAGAAAGAAGAGAAAAAGCCAAAGAAAGAACACCAGCCGTCTTGGCAGGAACGGCAGGCGACGGTGCAGGACATCAGGACGTTCCTGGACAGTAGGGTGATGTTGCGGCACAATGTGGTGACGGGACAGGTGGAGTGCCATGAGGTGGAGCGAGGGCTGGACATCGCCGCCGACGACAGCGGACGGCTGCGGATAGTCGGCAGCGCGGCGCGTCCGCCGGCCGGGCCGCCCATCTGGGAGCCGCTTACCGACCGGTTGTTGAACTCGCTGTGGGCGGAGCTGTCCGAGACGAAGGTGGTGCGGAAGCAGGATATGCAGAACATCATCGAGTCGGACTACGTGCCGGAGTACAACCCGTTCCGCTTCTACCTGGACCGCCTGCCTCCGTGGAGCGAGGGCAAGGGCGA
>JAEEGJ010005707.1_pt1 | contig 38619 bp, 28 predicted proteins | sample 8958761 | NCBI WGS metagenome assembly JAEEGJ01 (sample SAMN16246546, study PRJNA631951) | gut metagenome | biome: gut microbiome; feature: rumen; material: RS-attached | host: Bos | place: Iran: Karaj | collected 2018-10
GATTTTTTGAAAAAATGCCGCCACAAATGTTTTCAAGTCTGGTACTGCCTGTGCTTCGTGCGTACGCCCTGAACTTCTATAAATTAAATATTGATTATTTTCTGAGCATTAATTTTCTATCATCCATCCATGCGGGCCTTTCCGGCAGGCTCTCACCGGCTGACATTCATAAATGCCAGCACACCGGCATGCAGCACCGGCTATATGCATAGCTATATGCAAACCAGCCCGGACGGCAGCACGGAGAGACGCGCATGAGGCATTTTCAGCCCGGCAGGACTCCGATAATCATTGAGGATGCGCCGGAATGGTACTATCATAGCCCCGGTTTACTTGGAGTCCTGTTTTAACAATGAGAACACTGAATACCGAGCTCATAAGCGCTTTCCGTCATTCTGCTCCTTATATTACGATGCACAGGGGGCAGACATTTGTATTCCTCCTGAGCGCCGAGACAATAGCTGACCGTCACATCGACAGCGTGATATCTGACATTGCCATCCTGCAGAGCCTCGGGATCAAGCTGGTCATTGTGTTCGGCTGCAAGAACCAGATTGACAACGCCCTCGCTGACGCGAAGGTAAAGACCAGATTCTACAAGAGGATCCGCATCGCTGACACCAGGAGCTTCAGCATAATAAAGAGGGTCTGCGGCGACATCCAGTACAACATCACGTCCAAGCTCTCGATGGGCCTCGGGAACACCCCGATGCAGGGGCTGAGGCTCAGCGTCGTCTCCGGCAACTTTGTCACGGCAAAGCCGGTCGGCGTCATAGACGGCATAGACTTCTGCCATTCCGGGACCGTCAGGCGCGTTGACGCTGAAGGCATAAATTTCCAGCTCGACCGCGGCAACGTGGTGGTGCTCTCCCCGATCTGCGTCTCCGTAACAGGCGAAAGCTTCAGCCTTAACTCCGAGGACCTTGCGAGCAGGGTCGCGATTGATCTGAAGGCAAACAAGTTCATCACCTTCTGCCCGTTCCAGGGAATTCTTGATGACGACGGGCATGTGGTTCCCGAGCTCTTCCCGGATCAGGCAGAGGAATACCTGAGCAAGCTCGATGAGGACGATGTGTCAAGCACCGCGAGGTACCTCAGGGCCGCCATCGCATCGTGCAGGGGCGGTGTACCGAGATCGCACCTCGTCAGCCACACCGATGACGGCGCGCTCCTCCAGGAGCTCTTCACCAGGGACGGTATCGGAACGCAGATAGTGAAGAACAGCGCCGAGCAGGTCCGCCAGGCCAGAATCAGCGACATCGGAAGCCTCATGGAGCTCATCAAGCCCATGGAGGATGCCGGCATCCTTATACACCGTCCGAGGGAGCTCCTTGAGCTGCAGATTGAGCACTATGTCATCATCGAGCGCGACGGCATGGTCATCGGCAGCGCGGCCCTGTATCCCTATATGGAGGAAAAGTGCGGCGAGCTTGCCTGTGTCGCCATACACCCCAACTACAGGAGCGGCGGAAGGAGCGACCTCCTCATCGAGACCATCGAGCAGAAAGCAAGGAAGATGGGCCTCAAGAAGATTTTCGTGCTTACGACCAGCACCGCGCACTTCTTCCTCGAGAAGGGATTTGTCCCGGGAACTGTGGACGATCTGCCGAAAAAGAAGCGCGACAACTACAACTACCAGAGAAAATCCAAGATTTTCTTCAAGAATCTCGACGACTGAGCCCGGATGAGCAGAGCGAGCCGGTCTGGCGTTCGTCAGGCCGGCTTTTTTATTTCATCCTCCCGGAAGGCTCTGCCGTCAGCCCCGGGAAAGCACGGTTCCCGGGAAATCTGCCCTGCCCTCCGCTGTTTATGCACTTACAATAAAAAAAGCCTTCCGCAAGGAAGGCCTTTGTCATGTCCTGAGAAAGTCTCAGTTAGTCAAGCAGGTGAACATGGAGTCTTCTTACAGCCTCCTCTCCGTCCTTGGAGTGAACAAGGAAGCAGGTGTTGTGCGAGCTTGCGCCGTAGCAGATGAGGCGGATAGGGATATCGAAGATCGCGGAGAAGACCTTGGACTCCGAGCCCGGGGTCCTGCTCATGTGGTTGCCGATGAGAGCGATGAGGCTCAGGTCCTCCTCGATCTTGACACTGGCAATCTGGCGGAGATCAGCAAGCAGGGCCTCGCTCAGGATGCTCTGTCCGTTCGACTTGGTGCCGGTGTTGTCGAGGGTTACCGCAATGCTCTGCTCTGAGGTGGTGACGAGATCAACCGAGAGGCCGTGCTTTGCGAAAATGCCGAAGGCAGTCGACAGGAAGCCGCAGGCCCCGACCATCCTCGCGGTCTTGAGGGTGAGGAGGATCTGGTTCTTCCTGATGGCAACGGCGCGGAACAGAGGCTTCGAGTCGGTGTCAGGACGGATCCAGGTGCCGCCGGCGCGGGGCTCCTTTGATGAGCCGACGAATACCGGGATGTTGGCGCGCATCGCAGGCTGCACTGTCGCAGGATGGAGGATCTTAGCGCCGAAGGTTGCCATTTCGGCAGCCTCGGCGAAGGAAATCTCCGGAATGGCGTGGGCAGTGGAGACGATTCTAGGATCGGTGGTGTAGATGCCGGGAACATCGGTCCAGATCTCAACCTCGCCAAAATTCAGCGCCTCGCCGAGGAGCGCCGCTGAGTAGTCAGAGCCGCCGCGGCCAAGCGTGGTGGTCTGTCCCTCGGCATTGGAGCCGATGAAGCCCTGGGTGATGACGATGTGGTTCTGCACCAGATCGGAGAGCTCCTTCTGGGCCTGGATCCGGAGGACCTCGATGATGGGAGCTGCCTTGCCGAAGTTGTTGTCGGTTCTCATGACCTTTCTGACATCGAACCAGACTGCGTCATAGCCGTTCTTCTTCATCACCTCGGTGAAGAGCTTGGTTGACATCAGCTCGCCGTTGCAGACGATGCGGTCAACGAGGACGTCATTGGTCTCGTAGACAGCCTCACGGGCAAGGATGCGGATCTGATCAATATGATTCTTGATCTCGCCGGAAATTGCCTCGGGATGGCCGAGATAGTCAAGGATCTGGTTCTGGATAGCGGAGATCTTGGAGATGGTCTCCTCTCTTTCAGCCTCATCAGCCACGCCGTTGGCCAGCTTGACCAGAAGGTTGGTAACGCCGGCGCTGGCGCTGAGTACTACCAGCTTGGTTTTGGGATTGGCAGTCACAATCCGCATGCAGTTCAGCATGGCATCGGAATTTGCAACGCTGGTACCGCCGAATTTGGCAACGCAGAAATCGCTCACGATATTCTCCTAATAAACACAGGGCCGGACATGCGGCGAATATTGAAAAGACCGTCATGCCGGCAATAATGGCGTGATTTTACCACAGAGGCACTGTTCTGGCAGAGCCTGCCTCATGTACGCTGTGAAAACAGCTGCGCCGTACTAAAGGCAGTTAACGCAGAAAAGCGTAACCCAGGCGGCGATATTGAGGATCGTAACGAAGAGCACCGCAAGTGATCCGAGGTCCTTTGCCCTGCCCGAAAGCTCGTTCCACTCATCACCAATCCGGTCGATCGCGGCCTCGACAGCCGAGTTGAGCGCCTCGGTTACCATCAGGAGCCAGATCATGGTAATAAGGAAGAGGATCTCAAGCGGCGTGCTTCCGACAAAGAAGGCGGCAGGTGTGAGGATTATTGCGACAACCACCTCCTCCCTGAATGCCTCCTCGTTCTTCCAGCCTGCGACAAATCCCTTGGCGCTGTACTTCGTCGCGTTGATGAGGCGCCTTATACCCTTTGCACCGGGCTTACCCATAATGAAAATCTCCAGCAAAACTCAATTCAAAGAAATCCGCAAAGCATTATAATTGCCTCTGTTTTTTTTTACGGATTTTGCATATGTGGCCCACTCTTCTCTCGGTGCTGATGCTCGTCTGTAGCAACCTCATCATGACCTACGCCTGGTTCGGCCATCTGAAGGATCACCCTGACACCTTCTGGTTCAAGGTGGTCCTCTTCTCGTGGAGCCTCGCGTTCTTCGAGTACACTCTCATGATCCCTGCCGTGAGGATGGCGTCCAAGCACATAACGGTAACTCAGCTCAAGATTGTCCAGGAGGCGATCTCCCTTACCGTGTTCATCCCGTTTTCAGTATTTTTCCTCAAGGAAAGCTTTAAGACTGACTACATCTGGGCATGCCTCTGCATTCTCGGCGCAGTCTTCTTCATTTTCCGCGAGAAAATCACAGGCTGATCTGAATGCATTATGAATGGCTGGGACTCGTAAGCTCTGCGGTCTGGGCTTTCGCTGTTCTCATCGCTGTTCCCTGCGCCGGAAGGCTCGGGAGCATTGCCTACGGCCGCTGGCGCCTCTTCTTCGCCATGATCCTGCTTGGAGCCATGGGGCTCCTGACCGGCGGCTTCAGGACGATGTCGGGAGACGATCTCCTGCTTCTCGCGCTCTCCGGGACGGTCGGGCTCTTCATCGGCGACACCGCCTACTACGCCTCGATGAACCGTCTGGGCCCCAGGATCGCGGGGATTCTGTTCGCGACCAATGCCGTCTTCTCGGCGGCAGCCGGCATCATCTTCTACGGCGACACCTTCTCCATCCGGAGCGCCCTCGGCACGGCGCTGGTCTTTGCCGGAGTCATAACCGCAATCTACTTTGCTGACGGGAACAGGAAGGCAGATCACGCCGTGAGCGCCGAGTTCTCCGGAACGTCTGTGGCTGCCGCAGTTGCGCTTGGGCTCCTCGCCGGTCTCTGCCAGTCGGCGGGCACGGCGATCCTTAAGCCCATGATGTCCCGCGGCACTGATCCGGTGGCGGCCTCGTCAGTCAGGATGGCAGCAGGCTTTGCCCTTCATCTCCTGCTCCTCTGGAGCGGCTTCCGTCCGGCAAAGCCCCTGCACAGCGTAAACAGGAGGATAGTGTTCCTCATCATCGCCAACACCGTGCTTGCGCTCGGCATCGGCATGACCTGCTGCCTCAAGGCCATAGACAACGGCAATATCGGCATCGCGGCAGTGCTCTCCGCCTGCCAGCCGGTCATCCTGGTGCCGCTCCTCTGGCTGTTCTGCAAAAGAAAGCCCGTCATGACCGACTGGCTCTCCGCCATTCTCGTTACCTCAGGAACGGCCGCCATCTTCATCTGATGCGGCATTTGCGAGAGGAAGAAGCACCTCGTCATCACAGAGAGCCCGGTACATGCCGGGCTCCAGTGTCTCATCGAGCGAGAGCGCTCCTATGGAGAGCCTCCTGAGCTCCTCCACCCTGCTCCCGGCCGCGGCCGCAATGCGCTTGATCTCGTGGTAGCGCCCTTCGGTAACGGCAAAGTCATAGGTAAGCTGGGCAACTTTTGTCACCTCGGCAAAGGCAGGCTCCTTCTCTCCCCTGAGCTCGATGCCATTTCTGATCCGCGCAATCGCCTCATCTGAGAGCTCTTCCGCGAGGACTGCCCGGTAGACCTTTCTGACACCCTTCGCGGGCGAGGTGATCCGGTGCGACCACTGCCCGTCATCGGTAATGAGGAGAAGCCCCTCCGTGTCGATGTCGAGCCTCCCGACGCAGTGGCATCTCGCGTAGCACTCCGGAAGAAGCGAGAACACAGTGTCAAAGGAGTCATCGCTGTTTGCCGAAACGACGCCCACGGGCTTGTTCATCATGAGGTATACAGGCTTCAGGGATACGGTGATTTCCATGCCGGCAATCCCGATGACATCGCCGTCTGTAACCTTTACCGAAGGATCCTTTACCTGTTTTCCGTTGAGCGACGCCCCTCTCTTCCTGATCTCCTTCCCGAGGACCGAGCGGGTGAAGGAGGTTACCGAGCAGACGTATTTGTCCAGGCGCTCTGTTTCCCTGTCATTTGCCATGGTGAGACCCCTGATGCGGAATGCGGACAAAAAAAAGAGCGGATCAGTGACCCGCTCCATGAATGAAAGGCTTTGATCAGCCGTGATACTTCGAGAAGATCAGCGTCGAGTTGGTGCCGCCGAAGCCGAAGCTGTTCGACATGACATGCTCGAGCTCGCGCTCCTCGGTCTTTGTAACGAGAGGAACGCCCTCAACTGAGGGATCAGGAGTCTCGACATTGATGCTCGGAGCGATGAAGCTGTTCTTCATCATGAGAAGCGAGTAGATCGCCTCCTGAACGCCAGCGGCGCCGAGCGAGTGCCCGGTCATGGACTTGGTTGAGGAGAGGCTCGGAATCTTATCGCCGAACACGTTCTTGATTGCCTCAATCTCCTTGGAGTCGCCGACCTTGGTCGAGGTGCCGTGGGTGTTGATGTAGTCAACGCTGCAGCCGGCCTTCTGAAGGGCAATCTTCATGCAGCGCTCAGCGCCCTCTCCCGAGGGAGCGACCATGTCATAGCCGTCAGACGACGCGCCGAAGCCTGAGAGGACTGCGTAGATCTTCGCTCCTCTTGCCTTCGCGTGCTCAAGATCCTCAAGGACGAGCATTCCGCCGCCGCCCGCAATCACAAAGCCGTCGCGGTCAGCGTCGTAGGCCCTCGAGGCGCGCTCCGGAGTGGCGTTGTACTTGGTGGAGAGCGCGCCCATCGCGTCAAACAGGCAGGACATTGACCAGTGGAGCTCCTCGCCGCCGCCAGCAAACATCACGTCCTGATTGCCGAGCATGATCTGCTCTGCGGCAGACTCGATGCAGTGGGAGGAGGTTGAGCAGGCTGAGCTGATCGAATAGTTGATGCCCTTGATGTGGAAAGGAGTGGAAAGACATGCGGAGACCGTCGAGCCCATGATCCTCGGAACCATATAGGGACCTACGCGCCTTACGCCCTTGCTCCTGAGGATGTCGGCAGCCTCAACCGTGTTCTTACAGGATGCCCCGCCGGAGCCGGCAATAAGCCCGGTTCTCTCGTTGGAGACTTCCTGCTCAGTGAGGCCAGAGTCCTCGATTGCCTGCTTCATTGACAGATAGGCAAACGCAGCGGCATCTCCCATGAACCTCATCACCCTGCGGTCAATCAGCTCGGAAGGGTTGATATTCGGAGCTCCCCAGACCTGGGATCTGAGCCCCATCTCCTCAAACTGATCTGAATGGGATATTCCGGACTTTCCGTTCCTGAGGGACTCTGTAACTTCATCAGCACTGCAGCCGATGCTTGAAATAATGCCTAAACCGGTTACGACAACTGTTCTCATGAAAAAACCTATCTACTGTTCAGCCCGTTCGATTATAGCCGCTCATGCCGTTATAGTAAACCGGGCACGGAGCGTGCCGCCCTGTCAGATCTCATTGAGGAAGCTTATCAGCGCGCTGTAGAAATAGCTTCCCATCGTATAGTAGCCGTCCTTCGTCAGATGGACGTCCCTCTTCGAGAGCCCGAGCCTGACCCAGCCGGCCTTTCCGCCGCCGCGGGTCATCTCGTCGTGCATGTCGAAGATAAGGAGCCCGCGCTCGTCCGCGACCTTCTCAATTACCTTCCTGATGCTGTCAAACTCAGGGTAGACCTTCATGATCCCCTGGGTGAACTTAGCGACAGTCGGAGGGGACATCAGGATAATCTCGGCGCCAGGCGCGTTGCTGCTGATGAAGTCAATGGCGCTCAGGTAGTCCTTCTCAAAGCCCTTCTCGGTGAAGGAGCCGCTCAGCGCATCATTGGCGCCGTACTCCAGGAGCACCAGATCGGGCTTGGTGAACTTCAGGTAGTCCCCGAAGGCAGGGAGGTTCCAGCGCTTGAAGATATTCACCTGTGCACCGTTGATCCCGAACGAGTCGACATAGCCGGTATTCGTGTCGACAAAGACGGTCCCAATGAAGGATCCACTGTTCTGGGCCCGGAAGGTAACCGGGAACTTCATGCCTGAGGCGGTGAAGTGCTCCCACTTGTCAGTCTTCACCGAGTAGGAGGACTTTACGCCGTGGCTTCCCGTGACGTTAAAGGAGTCGCCGGGCTTGCCCCTGACCCAGAAGGTGGCCTGGGTGTCCTTCAGGGGAAGGCTGCTGCGGTAGACTATGGAGGCACCGTCCTTCTGGGCCTTTGCCATTACGCCTCCTGCCGGGAACTCACCGTTGTATCCGGTATCGGAGAAGCGGGAGCTTATCACCTCAAAGCCGTTTCCCTGCGAGGTGATGACCACGTTCTGGTGGTACTTAGGCTGCAGTGGGAACACTCCGCCTACGCCGTAGCTGTTGTCGGCGAAGGAAAGCTTCCTGAGCTTGTCAGTGAAGAAGTCAGCGGCGATGTGGGAGTCACCGATTACTGAGATGCGGAGCCCATGCCGGTCCCGGATCTTCCTGCTGATGTTGAGGAACCCGGAAAACTCCTCAAGCTCCTCCTCCTCCGCCACGGTGTCAGCGCGCTTCTGCCTGCTTTCCGTGATGGCCTTCGGAATGACAAAGCCCTTCGGCTCTCCCGCGATGCAGCAGTCCGCGTCTAAGCCTGCAAGCAGCAGCCCCTGAGAGCTGCCGGCGGTTTCCGTTGTCCCGCATCCGAAAAGTGACAGCGCAAGCACGCTCACGAGGAGCAGCTGAAATTTCCTAAACATGTTTAGCCCCCGCAGTCTGAACATGACCTAAGTCAGTAAAATCTGAAAATGCAGTCCGCCCGGAATCAGTTCCGGCAGACTTAATGGAATCGTATAAGGCGCTTCTTCCGGGCACATCATGTCCGGACTGTTTCCGGCCCATGCCATCATCATTGCCGGCACCGCCCGCCTTGCCATCAGAGACTGATGCTCCGGCACCGGGCGCGGCCTTACGTCCGGTATCGGCAACGCTGCCCTTTTCCCCGCCGCCGCCGGCAGGCATGCCGCCCTCATCCAGCTCGCCGGCGTCCTTCCTCGCAAAGCCCGGATCATAGAACCTGAGGTTCCTTTCCGACTCGGAGAATCTGAGGTGGCGGAGGAACTCCGCTGCCATCACTCCGGCGCCCCTGACATTGAAGTGGATGCCGTCATCAGCGCGGACCTTCCTCGACTTCCCGTCAATGGGGATATAGGCGGCATACTTGCCGTCAGGCGCCATCGCCGGCACCTCGAGGAACACGCCGCCCCTCGCCCCGGCTTCCGCCTCAAATATATCATTGAGCACCGGGATCTTGCTGTCGAGCGTCTTGCCCCTGACAGGAGGGATCTTGTACCAGAACACCCTGACGTGGTGGCGGTCGGCTATGGCGTAGATCCGGTCGACAAACTCACGGTAGCTGCTGATCCAGCCCTCTGTTCCGAACGCCTGCGGCTTGCCGTTCACATAGAAGCCCATCGGATCATTGAGCCCCAGCATGACGACCATATACCTGATGGCCGTGTCATCTGAGAGCTCCTTCTCCGTCTTCTCGAACCAGTTGCAGCTCTTTCTCACGAGGAGCCCGGTGCTCTTCATGCTGGGGTTGCTGTAGCGTATGCTCCTGCGGTCAAGCTCCCTGATGATCTGCGGCGCGATGCCCTGCATCAGCGAGTCTCCGACAAAAAGCACCCGGTCATTGGCCATGACCTCAAAGAGCCCGTCAGCTCCCGCCTCAGGGATCAGGCCGCGGCTGGACTCGGTCTTCTCCGTGCTCACGCCGGCGAGCTCGGCAGGCTCGATGTCATCGTCCGTGCCGTCAGCCTGTCCTGCGGCTGCCGCCTCATTGGGCACGGCCGCTGCTCCGTGAGGCTCTGCCCCGGGCCTTGCAGGACTGTCAGGATTTCCGGCCTTCTCCCGTGCGCCGCTCTCTGCGAGCAGAATCTCTCCTTTTCCTCCCTCAGACGGGGCGCAGGCAGGAGATGCCGCCAGGGCCTCAGACTTTTCCTCAAGCCTCTGGAGCCTCTTCATGAAATCCCTGGCAAGGAGCCCTGCGCCGAACATGGTGAAGTGGATGCCGTCATCCTTCCTCACCTGCTTCATGGTGCCATGATCACTGAGGAAGGCCGCATAGGTGCCGCCCGGCGAAATGACGTCAGCCGGGATCATGATCCCGCCCTGCTTCTCCGCCTCCTCGCTGAAGAGCCCGGAGAGCACCTTCGCCTTGGCGTCATACTTTCTGCTCTTCATGGCAGGCAGGGAATACCACATCACGGACGCGCCGTGCCTGCCGGCAAGCGCATAGATCTCCGCAATCCTGCCGCGGTAGAACTCGCGCCACTTGTCGCTGCCGAACTTGACTACAGTCTTGCCCTCAAAGAAGCCGACCGGATCATTGGCGCCGATCATCACGACAACAAGGCGGATGGAGCCATCCGACTTCATGATGTCCGAGACATTCTTCTTCCACTCGCGGCCGGTCTCGGTCCTGAGCCCGGTGCCTGACTTGCTGGCATTTACTGACTTAATCCCGCGGGACTTGAGCTCCCTTGCGGCAGCCGGGGCAAGATCATGCATCAGCGAATCGCCGATGAAGAGCACGCTGTCCCCCCTTGAGAGGACAAACGGCTTCCGGCTCCTGCTGCAGGAGGCGGGGCTGTCCGTCTTGTGGGAATTGGCTCCGGGCCTGGTGTCAGGCGATGCAGAGGCCGCAACGGTGACTGCCTGCGGCGCGGCGCCCGTAGCAGGCGATGCCTCCTCTGACTTGCCTGCGCTCTCATCTCTGCTCACGGCTGCGCTTCCCGTCTCTGAGCTCTCCGTAGCCGGCGACTCCCCGTCATCGGCGATCTCTGCAGCCGAGCTCTCGGGCGAGAGGCCGCGGCCGGATGCCTCAATGCTGCCTTCAAGGGAAATTCCGGAGTCTCCTGCCTCAATGCCCGAGGCGCCAACCGTATAGCTCAGATCGCCGCTTCCCGTGAACATGCTCTCGGCAAAGTCGTAGTGGCGGACAAGCTCCTGCGCGATCTGCGCATGGTAGATGATGCCGAGCGCCGCGAGGGAGCACCCGGAGACATAGAGGAAAGCGCCAAGCCCGGTTTTTCCGCCCATTTGTCAGAACCCCGCGTAGATAAGGCCGGGCATGGTGCCGGGCATTGCAGAAACCAGGACAAAAACCGCCGCGGTAAGCGTGACAGGCTTAAGTGCCAGGGGAACCTTTTCCTGCCATGAGACCAGCCGCCCGACAGCGCCGCCGAGCCACGGGTAAACCACCCACCAGACCGAGAGCACAGCAAGCACGGTCAGCGTCTGCCCTGATGCCTCCAGGGAGAAATTGGTGAAAAACGCCCTGACAAAGGACCAGGCCTCCTCGGGAGACTCAGCCCGGAACGGGATCCAGGCGGCAGTTACGTAAAGATAGGTCAGAAGCCTTCCGAGCCAGGACGGCACGCTGATGAGGCTGAGCTTGCGGTTTATGTGGTTGAACGCGACGCCTGCGCCGTGCATCGCGCCCCATATCACGAAGTTCAGCGTGCAGCCGTGCCAGAGCCCGGAGATGATGAAGGCGGCGAAGAGGTTGAAAATGGTCCTTCCCATGCTGCAGCGGCTGCCGCCCAGTGGGAAATAGATATAGCGCATGATGAAGTCGCAGAGCGTCATGTGCCACCTCTTCCAGAAATCCTGCACGCTTACGGCCGTATAGGGCATGTTGAAGTTCTCCGGAAGCGTGAAGCCCAGGATGAGCGCGGCCGCGGTCACCAGGTTGATGAAGCCGCTGAAGTTGCAGTAAAGCTCGACGGCATAGGCGTTTATGGCGGTGAAGAGCGTCAGAGCCGAATAGCTCTCCGGGCTCGAGAGGATATTGTCCGCGTAGTTCTCGAGGCAGTTGGCGCAAATCATGATCTTGAATATGGCGAGGACAACAAGCACCGCAGCCCTGTTCTGATCGCCGATTTCCCTTTTCCCATCGAGCTGCCTGAAAAAGCAGTCAGAGGGGATGATAGGGCCCATGATGATGGCCGGGAAAAATGAGAGATAGCAGGCGACGTCCGGAAGCGATCTCGCCTTTTCATGATCACGGTACACCGCGACCAGATAGGTGATTGATGCAAAAGTGTAGAAGCTCAGCCCTACAGGCAGTATGATGTCGGGGATCGATGACGATACCCCGAGGCTCGTGAGCGTGCCGCCCAGGCTTTCCCGGAGGATCGCGAAGTTCTTGAAGAAGGCAAGGTTCAGCACCGCAAGCGAGATGGCCACGGCCGCAGGCCAGCGCGAGCGCGATCCCGAGGCAATCCAGCGCCCCGCAGAGTAAATGAAAACGCTGTAGACCGCGAGAAGGACGGCAAACCACACATTCACCGATCCGTAGAGGGAGAAGCCTGCCAGGATAAGGAGCCCGCGCTGGCAATGGAAGCGCGCTCCGAGAGTCCAGTAGACGGAGACAAACAGAGTAAAGAAAACAGCAAACTCAAAAGAAAGATAGCTCATGCCCTGGTACTTGTCAGTTCTCCACTACACTATTCAGCACGTATCCGGCCCGCGCCATTCTACTACATTTTGTGTCAGAGCTCCTGAACGCGCCTCACAGAACGCCAGCACAAAGGAGCTTTTCAGGATGCGGGAAAGCCCCTCTGGCCTGCGGGCACTCCCTCAAGCTGGCTACATCCACTTTTTCTTCTTGAAGAACAGATAGGTGAAGCACGCGGAGGCGACCATCAGCAGCAGCGCCAGCGGATAGCCGAATTCCAGCGACAGCTCCGGCATATGCGCGAAGTTCATTCCGTAAAGGGACGCTATGAGCGTCGGAGGCATGAAGAGGACCGCAACGACCGAGAACATCTTGATCACCCTGTTCTGCTGAAGGTTGGTGAAGCCGGTCGCGGCCTCAAGCTGGAAATCGATCTTGTCAAAGAGGAACTGGGTGTGCGGCAGGAGCGACTCAATATCCGCCAGCACCTCCATGACATTCTGGTGCTGCTTCTCGGAAAGCTTGGGGCCCAGCACCTTCAGGATGAAGCGCAGAGAGCGCCTGGTATCGTGGAGCGCCAGGTGGATCTGCCCGTTGGTGCTTTCCTGGAAGAGAAGCTCGCGGAGCATCTCCTCGGTCTGATCCTCCTTGAGGACATGCTTCGAGTTCTCCTGCAGAGTCTCGTAGCCGTCCTCTATGAGGTCCGAGAGGTACTCGATCTTGAGATCCTGCAGCTCGAGGATTACGTCGAGGGCGGAGCTTACCAGGTGGCTGTCATGCTTGATGTAGTGCCTGAGGAGGCGCAGCACGCCGATGTCGTCGTCACGGTAGCTGATGAGGAGCTTTCCCTTCAGGGTGAAGGAGACGTTGACGCCGATGGTCTCGTTGCCGACGCGCTGCGGGAAGAGTGAGAGGATATGGATGCCGTCGGAGTCCAGGAAGAATCGCGAGGATGCCTCGATATCGTCGAGCTCCTCCTCCTCCGGGACATCCTTCAGGATGACGTCCGTGAGCCACTCGCGCTCCTCGTCGCTCAGGCGGTAGGCATCAAGCCAGATGGCATCCTGCGGCAGGCGGTTGTCCTCGGTTTTGAGCTGCATGGCGTCAAGGCCGCCTTCCCTCATTACGTATGCAGTAATCATCTCCGCCTCCAGCTCATCCCCGGTAAATCCAATTATTATAGATGAAAATTTGCATAAAGAGCAGTGAAAGTAAATTTTTGGTGAAACGGCTATAATCTGCCCATCATTAGGGCGGCAGGAAATTATCCGCCGCAGAATTCAAAGAAGCAGTTCCCGACCACAAATTATGCGTTTGATAATTCTGATAGCCGCACTGATTACTCCACTCGCCGCAGCGGCAGGCGACAGCCTCAACAGCTATGACAGGACGCTTCCGTCCGAGTACCAGAAGACGCCGCAGTTCAGGCAGAACTGGCGCACCTCAGTCAGCAGCTACGCGCTGAAGAGCACCCACGCGTCAGAGCTTTTCGCCGAAATCTCCGAAAAGAGCCCAAGGAGCGGCAAGGACGCAGGCTCCATCACCAGGGCCTCGTTCAGCATCACCTGGGATCTCGACACCCTGCAGAAAAAGGACTTCTGCGAGTTTTACGGCGCCGAGGTGAACGTTGAGGTCAGGTTCACCATACCGGAGTGGAGCTCTCCGGAGGCGACAGAGGAGGAGCGCAGGCAGTGGGACTCGTTCCTCGGCAAGCTCAACGCCTATAACGAGGACAACAAGAAGATCGTCAAGGACGAGATCGACCGGATGGGAAGCAGCCTTGTCGGGCTCCGCCCGGTAAAGACCTGCCAGGAGCTGCAGCAGAACGCGGATCAGATCGGCGGAGGCTACCTTGGGATCATCTCGAGAAAGCTCTCGAGCTTCAGGGAGGAGACCCAGGGCGGCCGGGTCTACGGCCTGCAGTACCCGGTATTCAGCCAGACTGAGTATGTGAACTCGGAGACAGGCGAGGTAATAAGAAAGGGAGACAGGGCCGGAGCCGGACAGGGAAAGCCTGACGCGGTAAGGAAGCAGGTCTCCGCCGATGAAAGGAAGACTGGGGAAAGCCGCGAAGAAATAGAGCGCCGCGAGTCGGCGCTCGTCGATGAGGATGATGATGCCCCGAATGAAAGCCGCAGGGCCTCCTCTGCCGCACGCGCGAAGGCAGGTGATGGGAAGGAAAGCAGGACCGTAGCGGCCGCAGCCTCAAAGGCTGAAAGTCCCGCGAAGGCTAACGCAGGGAAAGCCCAGCCTGCCGGAAAGAAAGAGGAGGGCGCTGCCGGCAAGAAGGACAGCGTGAGCGCAGGCAAAAGAGGGAAGGCCGCAGAGCAGAAGCCCTGGCCCCAGGCAAGGCCCGCGACAGAAACCGAAAGGAAAGGATCCGCTGGAAAGGACAGCAGGCAGGCAGCCCAGGCAAAGCCCCGGAAGGATGCAGCCGCTCCGGCACCCGCTGCGGGAGCAGGAAAGGAGAGCGCAGCTGCCGGAGTAAAAAAGGATAATGGATCAGCATCAGCCGCTGCCGCCCCGGCCGCAAAGACTGTCACTCCCAAGGAGGAAAAGAGTTCTGCCGGAAGCCTGAAGGAGCCTCTTCACGGAAAGGCACAGGAAGCCCCGGCCGCGGGGAAAGCCTCCGGCGAGGCATCAGGAGATGCAGCAGCCAGGGCCCAGCCTCAGGAGCAGTCAGCTCCCGCGCCTGAGGAGTACCACGCCCCGCTGCCTGCAGGACGCTCAACAGGCACTGGCAGAAGGCAGATCATAATAAGAAGCGGTCACAAGCCGATAACCAACTACGGCTCTGGCCCTGTGGGGGACATCAGGACTGCCTCTCCCGCAAAGGAGAGCGGCAGCCAGGGAAGGACTGACTCCGGCAGGAAGGAGGGCGCCGCCCCGGCAAAAGGCAGCGGCTATGACAGCTCGCAACTCGACAGAATGTTCGGCGGCAATTAAGGCACAATTTTCTGCTCCGGCCTGCGGGGAGGCCGTAGCGCTGAGACTCAGGGCGTCTCACGCCCTGTTTCCCCGAATGGTAAAATACACCGGGTTTTATTTGAGGAATTGACAATGTCGATAGTATCCACTGCTGACATCCTGGTAAAGGACAAGGTTCCTGCAGGCAGCAGAATAACAGTGCGCGGCTGGATTAGGAACAGGCGCGACTCAAAGGCTGGTTTTTCTTTTCTGAGCGTTTACGACGGATCCTGCTTCAACCCGGTGCAGGCTGTCGTGCCCAATACCCTTGAGAACTACGATGAGGTTCTGAAGCTCACTACCGGATGCTCGGTCATTGTCGAGGGAACCCTGGTCCTCTCCGAGGGCAAGGGCCAGAAGTACGATCTGAAGGCTGACAAGGTCACGATCTGCGGAATGATCGAGGATCCTGACACCTATCCGATGAGCGCCAAGCGCCACTCCCCGGAGTACCTCCGCGAGTATGCGCACCTCCGCCCGAGAACCAACCTCATCGGCGCTGTTATGCGCATCAGGAACTGCCTGGCGATGGCCATCCACAGATTCTTCCAGAGCGAGGAGTTCATGTGGGTCTCCACCCCGCTCATCACCACCTCCGACTGCGAGGGCGCCGGCGAGATGTTCCGCGTCACCACGCTTGATCTTGAGAACGTACCCAAGACCGCTGACGGCAAGGTTGACTACACAAAGGACTTCTTCGGCAAGGAGGCGTTCATGACCGTCTCCGGACAGCTCAACGTCGAGACCTATGCCTCCGCGTTCTCGAAGTGCTACACCTTCGGACCTACCTTCCGCGCCGAGAACTCCAACACGACGAGGCACCTTGCCGAGTTCTGGATGTGCGAGCCCGAGGCCGCCTTCTTCGATCTCGATGATGACGCTGCCCTCGCCGAGAGGATGCTCAAGTACGTGTTCCGCGCCGTTCTTGAGGAGAGGCACGACGACCTCGAGTTCATCGTGCAGCGCGTTGACAAGGACGCCATCGGCCGCCTTGAGCGCTTCATCGCCTCCGACTTCGCCCAGATCGACTACACCGACGCCATCGATGTCCTGAAGAAGTCAGGCCACAAGTTCAACTTCGACGTTGAGTGGGGCATGGACCTGCAGTCCGAGCACGAGCGCTTCCTCGCCGAGGAGCACTTCCACTCCCCTGTCGTCGTCAAGAACTACCCGAAGGACATCAAGGCCTTCTACATGCGCATGAACGATGACGGCAAGACCGTTGCCGCAATGGACGTGCTTGCCCCGGGAATCGGTGAGATTATCGGAGGCTCGCAGCGAGAGGAGAGGCTCGACATGCTCGATAAGAGGATGGCCGAGATGAAGCTCGATCCGAAGAACTACTGGTGGTACCGCGACCTCCGCCGCTACGGCTCAGTAGTCCACTCAGGATTCGGCCTGGGCTTCGAGAGGCTCTGCGTTTACGTAACCGGCGTCGGGAACGTCCGCGACGTAATCCCCTTCCCGAGAACCCCGAAGAACGCGATGTTCTAATCAGCCGGATGCCGGGGCTGCATTTCATCCGCTCCGGCAATAAGGCTGCGTTTGCCTTTTAAAGCAGGACGCCCCCGGGGAAACCCAGGGGCGTTTCTGTTTCAGTCTCCCGCTCAGCAGTACCTGAGAATACGCACGGGAGCCTCAGGCTGTTAAGGCTCCCGTCAGAACCTCAGCGTCAGCCCGATCGGACAGTGATCAGATCCGGTCACGCTGCTCTCGATGCAGGCATCAGCGATGTTCCCCTCAAGCTCATCCGAGACAAAGAAATAATCGATTCTCCATCCCACGTTCTTCTCGCGGGCGCGCATGCGGTAGGACCACCAGCTGTACTGATCCGGCACGTCCCCGTGCACTTTGCGGAAAGTGTCGACATAGCCTGCCGCCACAAAGCGGTCGAGGAAGGCGCGCTCCTCGGGCAGAAAGCCGGTGTTCTGCTCGTTGAGCTTCGGACGTGCGAGGTCAATCGGCTCATGGGCGATGTTGAAATCGCCGCAGACAACCACAGGCTTCTTCTCACGGAGCTTCTGCGCATACTCAAAGAAGCTCTCGAAGAACCCCATCTTGTAAGGCACGCGCTTGAACTTCCCGGTAGGCTTGCCCTTCTCGTCCAGGATCTCAGCTCCGCCGTTCGGGAAATAGCCGTTGAAGAAGTGGAAGCGCTCAAACTCCAGGTGGACGATGCGCCCCTCCCCCTGGAATTCCGGATCAGGAAGCTCAAGCTCAGCCTTAAGCGGCTTTATACGGCTGTAGACGGCCGTTCCTGAATAGCCCTTTTTCACCGTGGAGGAGGCGAACCAGGACTCATAGCCGCTCTTCCGTACAAGGCTCTCAGGGAGCTGCGAGGGATCGGCCTTGGTCTCCTGGAAGCCGATGACATCGTAGCGATCCTCCGAGAACCACTGTTTGAACCCATCCTTGCCGGAGGCGGCGCGGATGCCGTTGACATTCCATGAGGCGAGCCGAATTTCCATGCTGTAATACCTTCTGATTGCTGTCTTTGTGAAAGCTCCTGCGGGGAGCCCCGTTTATGAGCGGCTCTCCGCGCAGATCCCGACCAGCGCCCTGACCGCGTCATGGCACAGGTGCAGAGACTTTACCGGCAGGCACTCATAAGGCCCGTGCATACACAGCGACCCTGTGAAGAAGTTCGGGCAGGGAAGCCCGCGCCATGAGAGGTTGGAGCCGTCTGTGCCGCCGCGCACCGCGCACTCATGCACCGGAATCCCAGCGGCCTCATAGGCCCTCCTGCAGCGCGCGAGCACCTCCGGATGCTTTAAGAGCACCTCTCCCATATTCGAGTACTGGTGATGGTGCTCAACGCTCACGCTCTCATAGCCTATCTCGCGGTTGAGGAGCGAGGCGATAAGATCAAGCTGCGCCACACGGCTCTTGAGCTTTTCCCCGTCAAAATCGCGGATGATCAGGCTGATTTTAGCCTGTGAGACGCTGGCCTCGATATTGTGCACATGGAAGAATCCTTCCTTCCCCTGCGTGTTCTCCGGCTTCTCGTCGGGAGGCAGCAGCTGCATGAAGCGCGAGGCAGCCTCGCAGGCGTTGACCATGGTCTTGTAGGCAACCGAGGTGTGCACGCTGCGGCCTTTTATCGTCACCGTAGCCGCCTCGGCGCTGAAGGTCGTGGTGTCAAGATCACCGGCCTCGCCGCCATCGACGGTGACGCCGAAGGCGCAGCCCAGCTTCTCAACATCTATGTAGTCAGCCGAGCGCCCTATCTCCTCGTCAACCGAGAAGACCGCGCGGATCTCAGGATGCTTAAATGAGGGATCCTCTGCGATTTCCCGGAGGATCCCGAGGATTACAGCCACTCCGGCCTTGTCATCAGCGCCGAGGAGCGTCACGCCGTCGGTTACGATAATGTCATCGCCCTTGTGCGAAGGCAGGTTCGGGCAGATTTTTGCGTCGGTAACCAGCCCGCTGTCAAGCTCAATCGAGCCTCCGTCATAGTTTTTCACGAGCCTGGGCTCCACCCCGTCGCCCGGAGCGTCCGGCGCCGTGTCGAGGTGGGCGATGAGCGCCAGGCGATCCGCGCCCTCAGAGCCGGCTGACGGAGGCACGCTCACCGTAACAACGCCCTTCTCATCCTGCAGAGCCTTGAAGCCCAGCTGGCTGCAGAGCGAGACCAGATGCGCGCCCAGGCGCAGCTGTCCCTCGGTTGAGGGGATCTTTTCCGAACTGTCATCTGACTGGGTAGGGAAGCGAACAAGCTCCCTGAAAGTGCGCACCAGCGGATCGGCCGCGCACAGCTCCTCCATGTCACTGAGACTGCCTTTCATGCTTAAGTGTCCTTATGTTTGCGGATTTGTCCGCCTGTGGTTTCCTTCAATTATATATATCCGATGCCGCCATGGCTATAAGCCCATGCCTTAAGTAATCAAGTTCTGCGGCACTGCGCGATGGCACAGGACAGAAGCCAGTGCGGCCAGAGGGGCCCTGCAGAGATGATGGCAAAACTGAATAACACCAGAGGCTCAGATCAAAAAAGGCCGTTCACCAAGCGGAACAGCCTTTCATTCAGATATGCCATTTCAGCTGATTATTACCAGCCGGTGATTTCCTTGAGTCCCTCACCGATGTGGGCAAGCGACCTTACGGTCTTGACGCCTGCGGCCTCAAGAGCCTTGTACTTCTCCTCGGCAGTGCCGTGGCCGCCCGCGATAATCGCGCCGGCATGGCCCATTCTCTTGCCCTTGGGAGCGGTAACGCCGGCGATGTAGGAGACAACAGGCTTCGTTACATTGCTCTTGATGTACTCGGCAGCCTCTTCCTCAGCTGTTCCTCCGATCTCGCCGATCATGACGATGGCCTCGGTGGCAGGATCCTCCTGGAAGAGCTTAAGCATATCGATGAAGCTTGAGCCAGGGATCTGGTCGCCGCCGATGCCGACGCTGGTGGTCTGGCCGAAGCCGTAGTCGGTGGTCTGCTTTACTGCCTCATAGGTAAGGGTGCCGGACCTTGAAATGATGCCGACCTTGCCCTTCTTGAAGATATTGGCAGGCATGATGCCGATCTTGCACTCGCCGGAGGTGAGGATGCCCGGGCAGTTGGGTCCGATCATCCTGACGCCGGCCTCGTCGATGACATGCTTGACCTTCAGCATGTCGAGGGTCGGAATGCCCTCGGTGATGCAGACGATAAGCTTGATTCCGGCATCGACTGCCTCAAGGATGGCGTCCTTGCAGAAAGGAGCGGGAACGTAAATTGAGCTTGCGGTTGCGCCGGTCGCCTCGACAGCCTCCCTTACGGTGTTGAACACAGGAAGCCCGAGGTGGGTCTGGCCGCCCTTGTTCGGTGAGGTGCCGCCCATGACCTTGGTGCCGTACTTGATAGCCTGCTCGGTGTGGAAGGTGCCCATCTTGCCGGTGAAGCCCTGGCAGATAACCTTGGTGTCCTTGTTGATAAGAATGCTCATGTCGTCCGCCTCCCTCAGCCGATTACCTTTACGGCAGCCTCTGCCGCCTCAGCCAGATCGTTCCTGGCAATGATGTTGAGCCCGCTCTTCTTCAGGATCTCCATGCCGGCATCTGCCGCATTGCCCTCAAGCCTGACGATGACCGGAACCTTGACTCCGACCTCGCTCACTGCCCCGACAATGCCCTCAGCAATAAGATCGCAGCGGACGATTCCGCCGAAGATGTTGACGAACACGGCCTTCACCTTCTCGTCGGAGAGGATGATCTTGAACGCCTCAATGACGCGCTCCTTGGTTGCGCTGCCGCCGACATCAAGGAAGTTCGCCGGCTCGCCGCCGTAGAGCTTGATGATGTCCATGGTGCCCATCGCGAGGCCCGCGCCGTTGACCATGCAGCCGATGTTGCCGTCAAGCGCGACATAGTTGAGGCCGACCTGGGATGCCCTTGCCTCGGCAGGCTCGCTCTGCGACCAGTCGATGAGAGCCGCAAGATCCTTGTGGCGGAAGAGCGCATTGGAGTCGATGTTGATCTTGGCGTCGAGGCAGACCAGATGCCCGTCAGCGCCGATGACCAGGGGGTTGATCTCGAGCAGGGAGAGATCCTTCTCCTCGAACATTTTCCCGAGCTTCAGGAAAATCGAGGTGAACTCCTTGATCTGATCAGGATTGAGTCCGAGCTTGAAGCCGAGCTCGCGGCCCTGGAAAGGCTGGGGTCCTGTGAGGGGCTCGATAACCTCCTTGAAGATGCGGTCAGGAGTCTCGCGGGCGACCTTCTCAATCTCGGTGCCGCCCTCAGTTGAGGCCATGAATACGACGCGCCTTCTTGAGCGGTCAATGACTGCACCAAGATAGAGCTCCTTCACAACTTCAGAGCACTCCTCAACTAGGATGGCGCTGACCGGCTGGCCGTGCTTTCCGGTCTGGTAGGTTACCAGCCTGTTTCCCAGCCACTTTCCGGCAAATTCCTCAGCCTCCTGCCTGGATGAGACAACCTTGACGCCGCCTGACTTGCCTCTTCCGCCTGCATACACCTGGCACTTGACTACTGCTCGGCTGCCGCCGAGGCTGTCAAATGCGTCGCCGGTCTCGGAAACGCTGCGGCAGGGGATCCCCTTCGGGACCGGCAGGCCGTAATCAGCAAACAACTTTTTTGACTGGAATTCATGCAAATTCATTGAAAATAGCTCCGGCGCGGAAATGCCTTCAGGCAGGAAAGCGCCGTCCTCCTATCTTTTCCGGATCAGCTGCGGTCTGTCGGCACAGGACGCAGCTGATCCGGAAATCGGGAATATCCCCGACAAAACAACAGTTCCGCCGGATGCTGTCTTATTCGGACGCGGCAGCGGCAGCCCCTCCTCCGTTCGGCCGAAAGGAGAGGCTGCGCCGGCAGCGGGCATCCGCCTTTCACAGGCACCGCGCAGCGGAACACAAAAAAATTACGGGATTGATTGCCGCAACAGTTCTGAATTTTACTCTATTTGAAGCGTCATAGAGTCAAATTGTGAAAAACAACACGAAAAAGGAAAAAACGGTAAAAAGGAGCAGGCAGGCACCGGAAAATGACAGCATGATAGAATTGGGTGCATCGGAGGAGAATCTCTATGGGAAAAGCCGGACAGGGATACAAATTATTAAGGTCTTGCGCGCTCAGGCTCCTGGCGCTCGCCGCTGCCGCGGCCATTCCGTCCGGCGCCTCTTCGGCTGAGGCGGTGGACGGGATCCTGATCTCCTCCCCGTCACTTGCGGTATCCGGAGAGTACCGGCGGAAATACACTTCCGATCTCTTTTCGAGCGCCTTCAGGGGCGATGCCGACAGCATGTACCGGCTTGGGATAATGTACCGTGACGGTGCCGGCCTGCCCCGTAACAGTGAAAATGCCATAGAACTGCTTAGGCGCTCCGCTGACAAGGGTAATGACAGCGCAGCGAGCGCGCTTGCCCTCCTCTACCTCGACAGGAGCGGCTCGGCGCCTGACTATGACGCAGCGGTCTCAGTCCTCAAGAGCGCCGCGGGGCGAGGCTCCTCCGATGCCCAGTACATCCTCTGGACCCTTTACAAGCAGGGGCTCGCGGTAAAGAAGGACCAGGCGGTCGCCCTGCAGTACCTGAGGCAGGCTGCGGCAGATCACAACCCCCAGGCTGAGTTTGACCTAGCCTACTGCTATGAGACCGGCTTCTGCGGCGTGAACGGGGATCTGATCACCGCCCGGCGCCTCTACAGGAATGCCGCCGACGCAGGCATTGCCGGCGCCGCCTACCGCGTATCGCTCATGATGGAGAACGGCGAGGGCGGGAAGACCGATCCGGCAGGGGCGTTCCGCTACATGAAGAAAGCCGCAGAGGCAGGCGCAGGAACAGCCGAGTACCGCATGGGGCTTTACTATCTGAGCGGCATACAGACCGCAAAGTCCCCTGAAAAGGCCGCGGCCATGTTCACGGAGTCAGCCGCGAAAGGCAGCGCTGACGCCATGATCGCCCTCGGTGATCTCTATCTTGAGGGCAGCGGCGTGAACAGGAGCCCCGAGACTGCAGCATCGCTCTATTTCCAGGCCGCGAAATTTGACAAGGAGAGCGCCGGTACAAGGCTTGCAGAGCTCTACGCCGCAGGCAACGGGGTAAAGAAGAGCCGCAGGAACGCAAGGTTCTGGCTTGAGTTCTCGGCAAGACGCGGCAACGCCGGAGCAGCGTACTTGGCAGGAAAAATGTATGCTAACGGTGATGGCGGCGGAAGGGACTACATAAAAGCCAGGTATTTTCTGAAGAGCGCGGCCGACAGCGGAATCAGGGAAGCAAGATCGCTGCTGGGCTACCTTTACTCCGAGGGCAAGGGAGGGGAGAAGAACATGGGCATTGCCTGCTCCCTGCTGGAAACGGCAATTGCTCCCCTGCTCCCGGAGGAGAACCAGAGATATGAGGACATATGTGTCGCCGGCAGATAAGACTGCCGTCACAAAACGAAAATAATTTACAAAGGATTTTTACAACCTATAAAAATTTTTTATTTTGTTGTTTTTTTCTAAACGCGGCCGGTGATGTGTGATAAAGTGAGGCAGGTTTCAATTTCACTTGAACATTCGGCTTTCATAGGAAAAACAGCAGTGTTTTTCGAAGGAGATTTTACATGACCGAAGATGTAAAGAAGCAGGAGACGGCTGACGCCTCAACTGACAACAGGCTGAAGACTGCCGTTCTTACAATCGGAGATCAGCAAATTGAGCTGCCGATTCTGTACGGAACAGAAGGAAATCCTGTAATAGACATCCGAGCCTTGGGAAAGCACGGGTACTTCACCTATGATCCGGGATTCCTGGCGACCGCATCATGCCAGTCAAAGATTACGTTCATTGATGGTGCAAAGGGCATCCTCCTGCACCGCGGCTACCCCATCTATGAGCTTGCCATGAAGACAAGCTACATGGAGGTCTGCTACCTGCTCCTCCACAAGGAGCTCCCGAACAGGGAGCAGCTGTCCGAGTTCACCAACCAGGTCAGAAGGCACACCATGGTGCACGAGCAGCTGTCAAAGATGTTCCTCGCGTACAGGCGCGACTCCCATCCTATGGCCATCATGTGCGGTATCGCCGGAGCGCTCTCAGCCTTCTACCATACCAACATCAACATCAATGACCCGAAGGACCGCGAGTCTGTCGCCATCCGCCTTATCGCAAAGATGCCGACCCTGGCAGCCATGTCCTACAAGTACTCCATCGGCCAGCCGTTCATGTATCCGAAGAACAACCTGAGCTACACCGGCAACTTCCTTTACATGATGTTCGCAAACCCCTGCGAGGAGTATGTCGTCAACCCGGTCATTGAGAAGGCCCTGGACCGCATCTTCATCCTCCACGCTGATCACGAGCAGAACGCCTCCACCTCCTGCGTCAGGTTCGCAGGCACCACCGGCGCCAACCCGTTCGCCTGCATCGCGGCCGGCATCGCAGCCCTCTGGGGTCCTGCTCACGGCGGCGCCAACGAGGCATGCCTGCGCATGCTCGAGAACATCGGCTCAATCGACCGCATTCCTGAGTTCATCGCCAGGGCCAAGGATCCGAAGGATCCGTTCCGCCTGATGGGCTTCGGCCACCGCGTCTACAAGAACTACGACCCGAGAGCGGTGGTAATGAAGGAGACCTGCCACGAGGTTCTCGAGGAGCTCCACATCCAGAACCACCCGATCCTCGATGTCGCCATGGAGCTCGAGCGCATCGCCCTCTCCGATCCTTACTTCATCGAGAGGAAGCTCTACCCGAACGTCGACTTCTACTCCGGAATCATACTGAACGCCATCGGAATCCCGACCTCAATGTTCACCGTGATCTTCGCTCTGGCGAGAACCATCGGCTGGATTACAAACTGGATCGAGATGCAGGAGGATCCGTCAAGCAAGATCGGGCGTCCCCGCCAGCTCTACGTCGGCGTGCCCAAGAGAGAGGTTCCGCCTATCTACAGAAGATAATCCGGAAATCAGCAGTTTTGGAAAGGAGGCCTCCGGGCCTCCTTTTTTGTTGCCTGTCCGGAATGCAAGGCGCCGCAGCCGGACTGCGCTGTGAGCTGGGAGCTGCTCCTTAATGCTCCGGCAGCCGTGCGGACCCTCATAGGAATTCCAGTTCGTTCTTTTCGGGGCCTGTGCGTCTGCAGCACAATTCAGAGACTGTCCCTGCACGCTGATGCCAGCCTGATCATTTCATTGCCTCCGGCAAAATGCGCCGCTCCGCATGGAGAGCGTCAAGTCCGGGCAAAAGAAAAGCCGGGGCAGCTTTCGCTGCTCCGGCCTGTTATTTCCGTTTTCAGAAAGGTTTAGAGATGGAACCTGCGCCTCAGCGCGAGAAGTCCTCCCAGCACGGCGAGGAAGGCAGGGGTCATGGAGCCGCCGCCACCGCCGCCGCCCGATGAGTCAGCGCCGTTCTGATCCTTTTCGCCTGAATCTACCCTGCTTGACGCATAGTCAACCTTGTAGTCAGAGGAAATTGACTTGTCCGTGTTGAACGAGCCGTTCTGCAGGAATACCGGGACAACCGTTGAGTTCCGGTGATTTACCCAGTCGTCCTTGCTGTCATAGCGGTACGCTGTCGCGAGTATGGTGCCGTTGTCGTTGATGTCAACTGCGTCTGAGATGAAGTAGTACCTGCCGCCCTGCTCGCAGCCCGATGATGAGCAGATGTAGTCGTTCAGATCATACATCGAGTCAGAGTCAACACTGTAGACAAAGCCGGCCTTTGTTCTCTGGGAGCCGCCGTTTACCGGAGAGGTCTCAGTTGAGAGATCATGCTGTCCGCAGGCAATGCCGGCGCTGTTGATGGAATTCACAATGATGCTGGCGCCCCTGAACGGAGTGTCCGCAATGGTCTTCTTGACACTGCCGTTCCTGAAGTCATAGATGAATGACTCAATGGGCTTGTTGACTTCCTTGTCCTTGTAATAGCGGACAAAGCCGGTTGCATATGAGGAGTTTGACGCGTTGAACGTAGTAAGGAGGTAGTTCTCATCGCCGTCGCCCGGATCGTCTACTCCGTTTGCCCCTGAATAGGATACCTCCCTCAGAGAGCCGTCCTCGCCAACGCCGATGGTCCACATTCTGGCAACTGCGGTGCCGTCTGCATATTTATCGTCAGAAACATAGCCGAAGGCGTAGATCGTGCCGTCATCAGCCTTCGAGATGGCCCTGACCGAGCCGGTCCTGGCGTCATCATTGTCCTTTCTGGAAAGCTGCCGGCTGCCGATAACCCGTCCGTCAGCGCTTACATGCCAGAGGTATGCGTCAGTCTTGAATACCGGGCAGGTGTAGATCCAGTCGCTGGTCGCCCAGGTGTCTGTGCCATAGTTGCCCTCGCCGATGCAATAGTAGAGGCTGTCGGACTCAGTCAGATCATCCGCGCCGTAGTAGCCGCCGACGAGGTAGCTGCCGTCGTCAAGCTTAAGTGAGCTTACCGCGCCGCCGAAGCCCTGCTTCGTCAGCTGGATCTCGGCTCCGTTCAGCCAGACGTAGGCATGCCTGACTCCGTGGCCGTCCTCTTTTACCGTATCAGGAGAGGAGGAGGACTTGTATCCGGTCATGAATGAGCCGTCATCTCCGGCGGAGAGATAGACGCCGCCGAACTCATCGAGCGCGCCGCCTCCGTTGAAGCTGGAGCTGACATTCGAGATATGATCGGTCATGTTCTTACGCCAGGTGTAGGCCGCTCCGCCGTCCTGAGACCAGAATGCGTTGCAGACGCTGCCGTCATAGATGCAGCCCTGGACATAGCTGAAGTTGTCAGCGATATCGAAGAGCTCCGGCGACATGTCGTAGAAATCCCATGCCCTTGAGGCATAGGTGCGGGTCAGCGCCTGGTCGGCAGTCCTCGCGAGCTTAAACGGAAAATTATCAGTGCCTGATATCTCCGTCACCGTAAAGTAGGGCTGATCTGCGGCCATGGCTGTCACGGACGCAGTCATGGCGGCAGCGATCAAAGACAATCTGAATTTCATATTGTTATGCATATTCTCGTTCTGTTTATCCGGGAATCCGGATCTGATGCAGTGCCCAATGTCAGTCCGGCTGAAGGCCGGCTTCCAGACGCTCCTTCTCTTCCTCAAGCTCGCCCCATCTGTCGGTAAGCTGCTCATCAAGGGCATTTGCCTCATCGAGATCAGACAGGATCTGCTTGATTTCGTCGGGAGTGTGCTCCGTATAGAATCCAGCGGATCCTATTATATTCTGAAGCTCGGAAATTTTCTTCTCTGTTTCCTCTATTTTTCCGGGGAGCTCCGCGAGCTCGCGCTCCTCCTTGTAGGAGAGCTTTTTCTTCCTCCTGGGCTGCTCCTGCCCTGAGGCAGGCGCCTTCGCCTCGGGAGCGCCCTTCACGGCTGCGGCTTCCTTTTCGCGGATGCGCGCTATTTCAGCCTCGGCCTCCTTATAGCCTCCGTCTACGGTGATTACCCTGCCGTTCCCCGTGAAGCACCAGGTCTCGGTCGCGACATTGTCGACAAACCAGCGGTCATGGCTCACCACGATAATCGTAATGCTGAGGCTTGTGATCATCTCCTCAAGGAGCGCGAGCGTCTCCATGTCGAGGTCGTTGGTCGGCTCATCAAGGATGAGGAGATTGCAGGGCTTCAGGAAAATCTTGGCGAGGAGCAGTCTGTTCTTCTCTCCCCCGGAGAGCGCGCTCACCGGCGACACCGCGCGCCTCGGCTCAAAAAGGAAGTCGCTCAGGTAGCTTATAACCGACTTCTTCTTCCCAGCGATCTCAACCTCGGTGCGCCCGGGCGCAATATTGTCCCTGACGGAGAGGTTCTCCTCAAGCTTGTCGCGGTACTGGTCAAAGTAGGCAACCTCAAGCCTGGTGCCGGTCTTAATCGTGCCGGAATCAGGCGCGAGCTCGCCGAGGAGCATCTTTATGAGAGTGGACTTTCCGGCGCCGTTGGGTCCCAGGACCGCGATCTTGTCTCCCCTCAGCACGCTGAAGGAGAAATCCTTTATGAGGCACTTTCCGCCGAGGCTCTTCGAGACATTCTCGCCCTCGAAGACGATCTTCCCCGAGAGCTCAGCCTCTCCGACGCTGAGCCTCATCTGGCCCATGCGCTTCCTTCTCTCGGCGAACTCGCGGCGCATCTCCTTGAGCTTCTTCACCCTGCCGGCGTTCCGCGTAAGGCGGGCCTTGATGCCCTTCCTGATCCAGATCTCCTCCTCGGAGAGCCTCCGGTCAAAGTCGGCGTTCGCTATATCCTCCTTCCGGAGCTCCTCCTCCTTCATGGAGCGGTATTTTGAGTAGTTCCCGGGATATGATCTGATGACTCCGCGGTCGAGCTCCACAATCCTCGTGGCCACGTCATCGATGAACGCACGGTCATGGCTGATGAAAATCACCGTGCCGCTGTATGAGGATATAAAACTCTCAATCCAGAGGATCGACTCAACGTCAAGGTGGTTCGTAGGCTCGTCAAGGAGCAGCACGGTAGGCTCCGTCACAAGCGCGCGCGAAAGAGAGACCTTGCGCAGCGTTCCTCCCGAGAGCGTGGTGAGGAGCGAGTCCTCGGGAAGATGCAGATCCGAGATGGTCTTCTTCGCCCGCTCGAGAAACTTCCAGGCGCCGGAGTCCTCCAGCCTTGCGGAAAGCGACATCATGGCCGCGGAGTCAGCCTTTGCTGAGGCTCGGTCATACTCAGAAAGGAGAGATGCCAGCTCCGGCTCCGCCGAGAGCACGTAGTCAAGGACGGTGAGGCCAGGATCGCGCGGCGGCTCCTGGTCAAGCTCAGCGACCTTCTGGCCGCGCTCCATGGCGAAAATGCCGTCATCAAGCTTCTGCTTTCCGGCAATCACCCGGAGAAGCGTTGACTTCCCGGTGCCGTTCCTTCCGACAAGGCAGAGCCTCTCGCCCTGCTCAACTGAGAGCTCGGCATGATCAAGGATGGGCGCGGCGCTGAATGACAGCATCGCCCCGCGCACGGTAATTATTGGCATATTTTCCTTACGAGATAGCAGCAGTGAATCTTCGGCGTTCTCCTGTAATCCTCAGGTATGGTCCTCGGCGTTACGTCCTCGGCGCTGAGCCCCAGGCCCGCCAGAGCCTCAGGATCAAGCGAGAACCCGCGGAAGTTGTTGGAGAAAATTATGAGCCCGCCGTCGGCGAGGATCCCGGAGATCAGGCGCAGCATCTCCTGGTAGTCGTCCTGCACGGAGAAGACTCCCTCCATGCTCTTGGAGTTCGAGAAAGTAGGAGGATCAAAGAGCACCAGATCATACTTCCTTCCCTCGTTCTCTGCGGTCTTAAGCCAGCGCACGCAGTCGGCCTTCACGAAGCGGTATTTCATGGCATCGGAGATGTCAATGCCGTTGAGCCTGAAGTTCTCCTGCGTCCAGTCGAGGTAGGTAGAGCTCATGTCGACTGAAACGACTGAGGAAGCGCCGCCGAGCGCAGCGGCAACGCTCGAGGTTCCGGTGTAGCAGAAGAGGTTGAGGAAGCTCTTGCCCTTAGCGTTGTCCCTGATGTAGCGGCGCACCAGGCGGTAGTCGAGGAAGAGCCCGGTGTCGATGCGGTCAGTGAGGTTCACAAGGTACCTCGCGCCGTACTCGGAGACCATCAGCTCCAGGCTGTCATCGCGGCCTGACGCCTCATTCCCCGTATACTGGCTGCCGGCGCTCTGCCGCCTTCTCTGCTTGAGGAAGATCCTCTTTCCCTCAAAGCCGGTCGCCATCCTGACGCACTCAACCATGTCGAGGAGCCTTCTGTGCGACTCGTACTCCGGGATCTCCTTCGGAGCGCGGTACTCCTGTATGACCGCGGCGTCGCGGTAAATGTCGATTGCCGCGTTGTAGTCCGGGAGATCCGCGTCATAGGCACGGTAAGCCTCGACGCCCTCGCGGGCTGCCCATTTCGAGAGATGCTTCAGGTTCTTCCTGAAACGGTTGAGGAAGGCCGTGGCAGACTCTGAAAGCGACTCGGTCCGCGGAGCTGCGCTTCCTGCTCCGGCATCAGCAGCCTGCCCGGCAGCCTCCTCCCTTTCACGCAGGGAATATACCCTGAGCTCGCATGGGAGCGAGCCGTTGAAGAGATGGTAGACCTTTGAGGCGCGGAGCCTGATGTAAGAGAGAAGGTCCTTTGAGGAGGAGATCACCGCCGCGGTAGAGCCGGGGAACTCACGCTTCAGGACGTCTCCGAGCTCCCTATAGACAGTGAGGAGGTCCTTGACGTTCCCCAGCCTCTCGCCGTAGGGCGGATTTGTAACCATGGTGGCTGGAGCCCCGTCAAAGGGATTCCTGAGGTCGCGGAGCTCAGAGACGCCGAACGAGACGAAATCAGCGACCCGGGCCTTCTCCGCGTTCTCCCGCGCAATCTCTATAATCTCCGGATCGCGGTCAAAGCCCATAATCCTGCAGGGAAGCCCCTTCTCCTGATGCTCCTTCGCCGTCTCCTCGGCCTCGGCTCTCACCTTCTCCCAGAGAGCCTCATCATGAATGAGGAGGTTCGAGAAACCGAGGCGCTTTCTCCGGAGCCCGGGCGCCATATTAAGGGCCGAAAGCGCCGCCTCGATGAGGATCGTGCCGGATCCGCACATCGGATCAATGAAGTTCGTGCTCCCGTCCCAGCCGGATCTCCTCACCATGACGGCTGCGAGGTTCTCCTTAATAGGCGCTGCACCGGCCTTCGCCCGGTACTCGCGGCGGTGCAGGGACTCGCCGCTTATGTCGATGCTGACGGTTACATGGTTCTTCCGGTCCAGGTGGACATAGATGAGGACATCAGGGTTACGGCGGTCAACCGAGGGCCTCGCGCCCTGCTTCTTCCTGAAGCGGTCGACGATCGCGTCCTTTACCTTCACCGCGCCGTACTCAGTGCTCCTGATCTCGCTGTTCTGTCCGGAGAACGACACGGAGATGGTCTTCTCCACCGAGAACAGATCCTCCCAGGCGTAGTTGCTGATGCCGAGGTAGAGCGAGAGATCGTCATCAGCCTCGAAATCGGTGAGGCTGAAGAGAATCCTCGATGAGAAGCGCGACCACATGGCGCTCTTATATCCCGTTTCCAGCTCTCCGGAGAACGATACTCCGGCAGTGGTCTCCCTGACGGCGGATGCGCCGAGCTCTGTAAGCTCAGCTGCAAGAAGCTGCTCCATTCCCTTAGGACAGGTTGCAAAATATTTGTACATAGCTGTTGGATCCATTAACAGAAAACAGAGCGGCTCATTCCGCCGCCGGGTGATCCTCAGGAAAAGCCCTGGCTCTCCGCCTCATGGGGATTTCCTGACTGGGTGCGGCACCTTCACGGGCTCCCCGGAAGAGCCGCACAAATTTAGCATGAAAACAGTTTCAGCACCGAAAACGGGAGCTTTGGGGGAGCAAAGCGCCTTTCTGCCTCTCAGCTCCTACCGTAGGCCGCGCGGACGGTCTCCCAGGCGTCTGTCACCTTCTTGCTCTCCGACTCCATCCTCTCCCGATCGCCCTCAGCAGCACGATCCGGATGGAATTTCGCGATGAGCCTCAGGTAGGAGCGCCTGATCTCCTCAAGCGTCATGCCAGGCGCCGCATTGAGGACCTCCAGTGCCTCGGAGAGCTCCGGCTTCGAGACGCCATGCCCCTGCTCCCTGAAGAGCGACCTGATGAAGGAGTTCGTCGCGGCATGGTAATAGTCGAACTGCGAGGCGTCACCTGCGGCGGCCCCTTCCTGCTCCCCTGCCCCGGCCTCCGGAGCGCCGGCTATAATCGCGCTCCGGTGAAGCTTTTTCCTCATGTTCTCAAGGCGCCGCTTGGACTGCCCGTCGCCCCTTGCCGAGGCAAGCCCCAGGAAATACTCGGCGCGCTTCCGGTCAAAGCCGGCTCCCTCGGAATAGAACTTTCCGAGCCTCGCGTCCGCGCTCTCCTGCCCCTGGAACGCCGAGGCCTCCAGCCATTCGCGCCCAGCGCTGGCGTTCTGCCCGACTCCGATGCCCGAGAGGTACATGACGCCGACCATCTCCTCAGCCTCCCGGTTGTGCATTGCCGCCGAGTCATGGAAGCAGCGGAACGCGGTCGGGAAATCCTTCTCCACGCCCTGGCCGTGATAGTACTTCATCCCGAGGCGGAACAGCTCCTCAGACTCAGCGGTCGCCGGATCAAGCTTAAGGTCGGACGGGACATGGAACGCCGGCCTCTTTCCGTCAAGGATCCCGTCAAGCTGCCTTTTTCTCTCCGAGCCGGCCCTCGCGGAAAGCCAGGTAACCGTCCCGGCGAGCATCAGCCCGGAGAGGACGGTCATGACCAGATAGGCGGTGCCAGAGAACCTGACATATAGCGCCCCGCAGAACACGAAGGCGAGCCCCAGGACGATGACGAGCGCCGCGCCGGATCTGCTGCGGACTGCTCTTTTAAAAACTTTAAGCATGCTCAATTATAATGTCCGGATGCCGGACAGCTCCCTGCCGCCTGGCTGGATCTGTGCAGACGCGCAGGGCCCATTATAGAAATTTTCAGATTAAATTTTCGGAGACCGCCATGCCTGACCAGAGCGACCGCGAGCTGTTCCTCAAGGAAGTTAGCGGAATAGAGAGGCTCAAGCAGGACAGAGTGCCTGCAGGCAGACGGAAGGCTGGCGACAGGGAGTCCCTTGCGAGAAAGCGGCAGGCGGCCGAGCAGGGCTCCTTACAGGAGGAGAGCTTGGGCTTCACCACCGGGTATGTGGAGGAGATCGCTCCAGAGGGGATAATCTCCATCCACGACAGCGGAGTGCAGGAGCGGGTCCTCAGGAGCCTCCGCCGCGGCGACCTCCGCCCCGAGAGGCGGCTTGACCTCCACAACCACACGCTCGAGCAGGCAAGGCTCGCCGTCATGAACTTCATCTCCTCATCAGTGCTCCTCGGCATCAGGACCGTCATCATCGTGCACGGCAAGGGCGAGTTCTCGAGCCCCAGGGCCTTCCTCAAGAGCCATGTCGCCTCCTGGCTTGCCCAGAGCCCTGATGTAATCGCCGCAGAGACCGCGGCTCCAAGGGACGGCGGCTACGGCGCGGTCTACGTGCTTCTCCGGAAAAGATCCTGAGCAAATACCTTCCATCCGGCAGTTTTCCTGCTCATGGATCTGCTGCCTGTCTTTTTCTGATTTCTGCTGATTCGAAGATGATTTAAAAAAGAAAAGACCCGGATAACCGGGCCTTAAGGAATTGGTTGCGGGGGCTAGATTTGAACTAACGACCTTCGGGTTATGAGCCCGACGAGCTACCGGACTGCTCCACCCCGCGTCAACATGCCCACATTATAGTGAGTCATATGAGCTATTGCAAGTATTTTTTGACATTATTCACAGAAACATTGAGCACACAGAATAAATCAGGTTAAATCAATATGTTATAAATTAATTATTTTTACAGGAAAACTGCCCGGAAGCGTGCGATGCAGCGGAATGCGCCGATCTTGCGGGAAACATGGCAGCAGAGGAAAGAAATGAAAGCGGATCCTGCCCCTGATGGCTCAGGGGACAGCCTCTCAGGATTTTGGGAACATTACCGCAGGAACTGCGGCACAGTCGCCGATATCGATAATGAGGTTGGGATCGAAGCTGGTGTGCTCGGCGTCAATGTAGCCAAGAGGATTGCAGACCACGCGGCAGTCTCCGATCATGTAGTCGGATCTGGCGTGGACATGCCCGTGGAACCAGTACTTGATGTTGGGATGGGCAAGGATGAAGCCGTCAAGATCATTGGCGAAGGCCGCCGCCAGGACAAGCTCCCTCGACTTCTCAGGAACCGAGAGCAAAGAGGGCGCATGATGGGTCATGACCACAATCCTGCAGTCAGGGTTCTCCCTGCACACCTCGTCGATATAGTCCTTGCTCTTCCTGAAGCGGCGCTCAAAATCGCAGGGCTCCATCGGCACTACGTCATCCGGGTTCTCCTCGCTCGGGTCACGGTCGCTCTTGCGGAAATTCTCCCTCGCGTAGACGAAGTCATTCATCATCTGCTGGGCATATTCCTCGACGTAGTACTTGCTCTCGGTGCCGAAAAGCTCATAGTTCGTCCAGAGCGTGCAGCCGACGAAGATGGTGTTGCCGAACCTCTTGCAGTCGTTCTCCAGGAAAGAGACATCAGAGTCAAGGGGGAAAGCCTTCCTGAGGCGCGCGATAAGATACTCCAGAGAGTGGTTCTCGTCGTTGTAGACCACATGGTTGCCGGCGACAATCAGCCCTTTTTTGATTGTCGGGACAAGATCCTCATAGAAGGAGAAATACCCGCTTATATCACCCATAATGAGCGTGAGGCAGTCATCCGGCGAAGGCGGAAGGACGTAGCCCTCATTCAGATCAAGGTGAAGATCGGATAAAACTCTTACTTTCATGTCCGGCAAGTCAGCTATTTTGGGAAAAAACGACGATTCATTATAGCATTGACGCACAATAAACATGCAGCCGCAGGGCAGGAAAATCCCAAAATAGGCTCACGTATCACGAAAAAAGGCGGGAATCGCTTCCCGCCCTTCAGAGACTTTAAAGTTGCCTGCCTTCAGCCTCAGGCGCCGGCCTTCTTCTCGAAGAAGCCGTCAGGAATTCTTCTGTGAAGCTCCTGCAGCGAGCGCACGCTCTGGGTCTCGTCGATAGGCAGCGCGAGCACCGAGGCAACTGCCGCGTTCATGGTCGTGGTGTAGGCGACCTTGTACTGGAGAGCTGCCCTTCTGAGCTGCTTGGAGTCCTCGATGGAGCGCCTTCCCTCGGTGGTGTTGATGATGAAGTCATAGTCGCCGTTCTTGACGAAGTCAAGGATGTTCGGGCGTCCCTCATACACCTTGTTGACCTCGCGGCAGGCGATGCCGGCGTCGCGGAGGGTCTTGGCGGTTCCGTGGGTGGCGTCAAGCGTGAAGCCCGCGTCGATGAGCTTGTAGGCAAGCTGCACCAGGCGGCCCTTGTCGCTCTTCCTGACGGAGAGGAGGACGCGGCCGGAGCGCGGCAGAGTAACGTCTGCGGCAAGCTGCGACTTGGCGTAGGCCTCGGCGAAGGACTCGCCGACGCCCATGACCTCGCCGGTGGACCTCATCTCAGGTCCGAGGAGCGGATCAACGCCCGGGAACTTGTTGAACGGGAGGACAACCTCCTTCACGCTGAAGTAGGGAGGAATAATCTCCTTCTTGAGCCCCTGGACAGCCATGGTCTTGCCGGTCATGATCCTTGCCGCAATCTTTGCAAGGGGCACGCCGGTTGCCTTGGAGACGAACGGAACGGTTCTGGCGGCACGCGGGTTGACCTCAATAAGGTAGATGTCGTTGCCCTTGATGCCGAACTGTACGTTCATGAGGCCTCTTACCTGGAGCTCAAACGCCAGGCGGGAGACCTGATCGCGGATGCGGTCCTGGATCTCATGCGAGAGCGTGTTGGGCGGCAGTGAGCAACTGGAGTCGCCCGAGTGGACGCCGCACTGCTCGACGTGCTCCATGATTCCGCCGACGATGCACTGCTCGCCGTCGCAGAGCGCGTCAACGTCGACCTCGGTCGCGTCCGAGAGGAAGCGGTCAAGGAGGACAGGAGACTCGTTGGAGACGACTACGGCCTCCTTGAAGTAGCGGCGCAGATCGGTCTCGTCATAGACGATTTCCATGGCGCGGCCGCCAAGCACGTAGGAAGGCCTTACCACGAGAGGATAGGAGATGCGGTTCGCGACCTGCACAGCCTCCTCGATGGTGGTTGCGGTGCCGTTCTGCGGCTGCAGGAGGTTGAGGCGCTTTACGGCCTGCTGGAAGCGCTCTCTGTCCTCGGCGCGGTCAATCGCGTCAGGGCTGGTGCCGATGATGGGCACGCCGGCTGCCTCAAGTGCTCTCGAGAGCTTGAGCGGGGTCTGTCCGCCGAACTGGACGATTACTCCGGCAGGCTTCTCGACGCGGCAGATCTCGAGGACATCCTCAAGGGTTACGGGCTCGAAATAAAGTCTGTCAGAGGTGTCGTAGTCGGTGGAGACGGTCTCAGGGTTGCAGTTGACCATGATGGTCTCATAGCCGTCATCACGGAGCGCGAGAGCGGCATGGACGCAGCAGAAGTCGAACTCAATGCCCTGGCCGATTCTGTTCGGGCCGCCGCCCAGGATGACGATCTTCTTCCTGTCTGACGGGCAGGACTCATCCTCCTCGTCATAGGTCGAGTACATGTAGGCGGTGGTAGTCTCGAACTCTGCGGCGCAGGTGTCGACGCGCTTGTAGACAGGGAGCACGCCGTACTGGTAGCGGAGCTTCCTGACCTCGTTCTCCGAGACGCCGAGGAGCTTCGCGAGGCGCTTGTCGCCGAAGCCCTTCTTCTTAAGGGTTCTCATGAACTCGGCGTTCATGCCGGTCATTCCGCCCCTGACGACCTGATCCTCAAGCTTGATAAGCTCCTCGATCTGAACGAGGAACCAGGGATCAATCGAGGTGTAGCGGTAGACATCCTCAACGCTCATTCCGCGGCGGAAGGCGTCTCCGATGTACCAGACCCTGTGCGAGCCGGCATTCTGCAGCTCATGGATGAGCCTTTCCTGATCATCATCCTCTGACATCTCAGGATCAAGTCCGGTCTTCCCGATCTCAAGCCCGCGCAGAGCCTTCTGCAGCGACTCCTGGAAGGTGCGGCCGATGGCCATGACCTCGCCGACCGACTTCATCTGGGTGGTCAGGCGGTCATCCGCGTCGGGGAACTTCTCGAAGTTGAAGCGGGGAACCTTGGTAACGACGTAGTCGAGGGTCGGCTCGAACGAGCAGGGGGTCTTGTCCCCGGTGATGTCGTTCTTGAGCTCGTCGAGGGTATAGCCTACGGCAAGCTTAGCGGCAACCTTCGCGATCGGGAAGCCGGTGGCCTTCGAGGCAAGGGCGGAGGAGCGGGATACTCGCGGGTTCATCTCGATGATGACCATGCGGCCGTCCTTCGGGTTGATGCCGAACTGGACGTTTGATCCGCCGGTGTCGACGCCGATCTCGCGGAGGATGGCGATGGCGGCGTCACGCATCAGCTGGTATTCCTTGTCGGTCAGGGTCTGCGCCGGAGCGACGGTGATGGAGTCGCCGGTGTGGATGCCCATCGGATCGAAGTTCTCAATGGAGCAGACGATGATGCAGTTGTCCTTTCTGTCGCGGACAACCTCCATCTCGTACTCCTTCCAGCCAATGAGAGACTCGTCGATGAGGAGCTCATGGGTCGGGGAGAGGTCAAGTCCCCTCTTGCAGATCGAGACGAAGTCCTCGGGGTTGTAGGCGATTCCGCCGCCCGATCCGCCCATGGTGAAGGAGGGACGGATGATGCAGGGGAAGCCCACATGCTTCTGCACGTCCCAGGCCTCGTCCATGCTGTGGGCGATGCCGGCCCTCGGGCAGGAGAGCCCGATCTTCTTCATGGCCTCGTCGAACCTCTCGCGGTTCTCGGCCTTGTCGATGGCGTCAGCTGTCGCGCCGATCATCTCGACGCCGTACTTCTTGAGGACGCCGTGCTGCTCAAGGGCGAGCGCGCAGTTGAGCGCGGTCTGTCCGCCCATGGTCGGAAGGATGGCGTCCGGGCGCTCCTTGGCGATGATCTTCTCTACTACCTGCCACTTGATCGGCTCGATGTAGGTCGCATCGGCCATGTCCGGATCGGTCATGATCGTCGCAGGGTTGGAGTTAACCAGTGTTACCCTGTAGCCTTCCTCACGGAGGGCCTTGCACGCCTGTGCACCTGAATAGTCAAACTCGCATGCCTGCCCGATCACGATCGGACCTGCACCGATTATCATAATGCTCTTTAGATCTGTACGCTTTGGCATTTTATTTGGCCCTGCCCCGATAAGTCTTCATCAATTCTACGAAATGGTCGAAAAGCGGCGATACGTCATGCGGTCCCGGGCTTGCCTCAGGATGGCCCTGGAAGCTGAACGCAGGAGTGTCAGTGCGCTCGATTCCCTGCAGCGTTCCGTCGAAGAGCGACCTGTGTGTCGGCTTCAGGCAGGGAGGAAGCGAGTCCTCGTCAACCGCGAAGCCGTGGTTCTGGCTCGTGATCATTACCCTGCCGGTCTCAAGGTCCTTGACAGGGTGGTTCGCGCCGTGATGGCCGAACTTCATCTTGACGGTCTTCGCGCCGGAGGCGAGGGCCAGGAGCTGGTGCCCGAGGCAGATGCCGAATACCGGCACCTTCTTCTCAAGGATCTTCCGGATGGCCTCGATGGCGTAGGTGCAGGGCTCCGGATCGCCGGGGCCGTTCGAGAGGAACACGCCGTCCGGGTTCATGGCAAGGACGTCCTCTGCGGGAGTCGTTGCGGGAACTACGGTAAGACGGCAGCCGTGCTCGGCGAGGATGCGGAGGATGTTGCGCTTGATGCCGAAATCATAGGCTACGACGTTGAACTCGGGCTTCTCGACGTTGTGGTAGCCCTCTCCGAGCTTCCAGGTGCCGATGTGCCACTCATAGGGCTTGTCGGTCGTAACGACGGAGGCAAGATCCATTCCCTTGAGTCCGGGGAACTCGCGGGCCTTCTGCAGTGCCTCCTCCTCAGAGGGGTTCTCGCCTGCTATGAGGCAGCCCCTCTGCGCGCCCTTGGTGCGGAGGATGCGGGTCAGCTTTCTGGTGTCGATCTCGCTGATGGCAACCACGCCATGCTGCTTTAAATAGTCAGGAAGCGTGCAGGTTGAGCGGAAGTTCGAAGGGATCAGCGGAAGGGAGTGAATGATAAGGGCCGCGGCCTGGATCCTGTCGGATTCCTCATCCTCATCATTTGTTCCGGTGTTGCCGATATGAGGATAAGTCAGGGTAACAAGCTGCCTGGTGTAGGACGGGTCGGTCAGGATTTCCTGATAGCCGGTCATGGCGGTGTTGAACACCACCTCTCCGGCTGCACAACCGTCCGCGCCTATTGAAACCCCCCTGAACACTGTGCCGTCTTCCAGCACCAGCAGTGCAGAATGATTCAAGATGACCTCCGAACTAGTTTTATTCAATCGAGCTGTCAGCACACTCTCGGCATGCGGGCAAAATTCCTGCCATTTTACCCTTATTTTACAAAAATTAAAACAGAGATCACAACGTTGCTAGAGCCGAATCATCAGGTGATTCAGTTCACAGAAAATAGTCCGTTTTTTTCTAAAGCAAATACCCTGCCATTTATAATCGAACTCTGCTCAACATTCTTTCCGGCGGAGTCCTATGAAGTTAGACA
>JAEEGJ010005709.1_pt1 | contig 38614 bp, 32 predicted proteins | sample 8958761 | NCBI WGS metagenome assembly JAEEGJ01 (sample SAMN16246546, study PRJNA631951) | gut metagenome | biome: gut microbiome; feature: rumen; material: RS-attached | host: Bos | place: Iran: Karaj | collected 2018-10
TTTTCTTCGTAAGACTACCACTCGGCAACATTGCAATTTCACGCTCTATATCTGCAATTTGATTATAAATATCTCTATTATTCATAATATTTTGCTCCTTAACAGTTATACCCATTATACCCCCTTTATCTATCAAAACAAAAGGGTATAACGGGTATATATTGTTAACCCCATACGCATCTTCATTATACAATACAACCTGTATTGTATAATAAAAACGTTTTGACCTTATTTATCCACCAATTTACCAATAAACACTTTTAATATAACAACTCATCGGAGGATATAATGATCATATTTCGTTTTCTTATTCCATTTCTTTACTCAGTAATGCTCGGATCTGTATGGAGTATGTGGTCAGGAAAAAAATTCTCAAGTTCCCTAGCTCCCGCTTTTATGACCCACATCTAATTAATCTTTTTCAGCGGACTTATTTTCAACCGCCTATCTATAGTCATATACAAAACAAAGAATATTTTTTATGATATAAAAAATTATCTCTTAACTACAGTCCCATGCTTTATGTGGATTATTTCATATCTTTTTATAGGGCACTGGGACGGAAGCGGAGCCTTTGAAATAAACTCAAGCTACATAAGATACAAGCTGATGTCTCTTTTTTTCATAAATTTCAACTGGTTATTGATGATCATATTACTCGTTGCCGTTTTCACCTTTACAGCTCTCAAGAAGAAAAGAAACAATCATGAAATATCCATGTTTCCAATGATACTTTCAATGATTGCTTATATTATCTTCTCTGTATTGTTTAAGACTGTAAATCACGCAAGATACACAGATGCACTTATTGCACAGATTTACCTTTTAACAGCTTTTGTTCTGATGAATTATATAGAAAAAAAATCGATTCAGACAACACTTTCAATTACTTTGACCGTGCTATTATTCTTTCAGTCCTTTATCACCATAGACCCTGTCATGTTAAAAGCATTCCCAAACTTAAATATCGGAAATGCAACCATGATAACAACCAACGAAATCTTATCCGACGGAATGACCTACAATAGACAATATCAGGGATGGGGAAAAGTTGTCGATGCGGCACTGGAAGATATTGTTACAGACAAATCCTCAATAATCTTTTTACCTTCAATAAGCAATGTAACATGGCATTTCGATGCAATGGCATATATGAAAACTCTAGACGAAAATGGCGAAGCAACATATACCGCGTACTGGGACACATACAGAAAAACGCGAATGACCGACTGCCATACCGGAATAGAATACAACGTACATGTAATCAACAACAATTATTCTTTTTCCCTTAACCCTGCTCAAAAGGGCTATTATCTATACAGCCCTATATGCGGAAAAGAAATTGCCGATAAGATCAAAACCGAATACAACTGCATAGAAGATGTATTCAGCTATAAAGGTTGGTTAGTAAACAGAGTCACGTTTTGGGAATAAAAAGCCATTGAGCCATCATATCTCGAAATAGTTATCCAATATCTTCTTAACTATTACATCAGACAAGTAATTTGAATTAATATGGTTCTTTTGATATGCCAAGTACGTTCCATTTGATAATCTTATGAGCTCCTTTGTAAAGAATTGCTCCCAACTGAAATATAATCTTGAATCAATAAAATCATATGGAGCCCTCAGCATATCGGGAACATAACTGTCCTTGATAATACCTGAATTAAGAATAAGCCATTCAAACGATTCCGGCAGAAAAAGCTTATTCCCTTCTCTATTTTTAATAAGATAATTAACACGATCCATTTCCGGACCAAAAGCAGCGCCATCTGCAATAGCTAACACTTTTTTTTCGCCTGATGTTTCTTTAATCGCCTCTGCCATGCCTGATTTTCCACCGGATGAAATACACTCATTTTTTAATCTTTTAGATATATTCAAGAAAAATTCATATCCAGAATTTGAATCTTCAACAATAATTCTATCCATATTCTTCAAATCAATAGATTCATCTCTCAACATATCTCCATAAATACGCCTAAGATGATTATATGTCTGTTTTAATCTTCCATATTTACCTGTTTTTTTTATCTCATAAATTGCATCAACACTATAAGGTAAATTATATAAATTGTTTCTTGATACAATCACATAATAGTTATCAGTGTTCTTTATAGCATCCGCAAACGAAATACTGGATATGTATTTCTCGCCTTCATCAATAAAGACTATACTATCCTCTGTTTTATTGATTACATCCAGCCAATCATTGCCGGCACCAACAAGCGCAATACATTTCTTATCACAGCCAAGCTCAATTCCACTACTTCGCCCCTCAACCTGATAGCTTCTGATCATATTAACAAGAGTTGTTTTGCCGGTTCCGCTATCACCACGAATTACACTAATATTATGATCAAGCTCAAATTTATATTTTACAAAATTATTGAAAATGATAATACTATGTTTGCCTTTCATTGATTTCCTCTACAATACATTTCCTCAGCAACATATAACTCATCAAGTGAATGTGCTATTGTTCCGTTATTGACAATATAAGCCTGAAATCCATGATTTGAAAACTTCATAACATGTTGCAAATTTATGATAAAGTCTTTCTCCTTAGAAAACTTTGTAATCCATCTTGCGCAATTATCGCCACAAGTCGATGCATTAAAAATCATATCCGGCTTATTGTAAATAAGCATCAATGTTTTCGCTCCACCTGAAAGCTTTGTAGGCGGTATAATTCCAAATACAGGACTGTTAATGCTGTTTGCATTTATAACCTCTGATTTATCAACACTCTTAATCATCCTCTGTATTTCAGGATTTTCAAACCAAGCATTTTCATATTTATTATTAAAATACATATCCGTATTATAAATACTTTCGTCAATAAAATTCCCAAAAACAATATTCAGATTAGAAAGAGGAATCCTTTTTGCCTTACAATAATTTCTAAGAAAACCCAGCAAATAAGAGAATCGCTCATCATTCTGCTTACCAATGAGCCACACTTTAAATCCCTCAATCCCCAATACATCCGTATAGTCGTCTCTATTCTTTCCACTATAAATACGAATATATTTTTGGGAACTATCAGCGCGCTCCAATCCACGGAAAAAAACAAGCATTTCATCAGATAAATCCTTTACCGATTTACTATCATCTTCACGCATATCTCTTCGCACCGCAGATAACAACTCTGACAAATTCACTTCAAAAGTATTTAATTTTTCATCCGCAATCTTCCCATATTTCATATAAAGCCCCTAAAATACTATATATTTATCTATATTTCCCTTCGTTTACAAAACGTCAATTACACGTATATTATAGATAAAATTCGGAACAAAAACAAAATTTATTGATTTTGTTCCGAATCTCCAGCTATTACATCATTTCATCATTTGCGCAAACTGCCTTGCAATCTCTTCCGGCGCATACTGCATCAGCAGCTCTGAAATATCAACTTCAGAATATGCCCCTTTTTCCAAAACTTCCTTCCACTCATCCACGCTCAACGGATTCTCAACATAACTGCATATTCCGCCTGTAACCTCATAAAGACTGCTTTCCTTAGTCGTTATTACGGGTGCACCGAAGGCCATAGCCTCAATCGGAGGCATCCCAAAGCCTTCAAAGATACTCGGAAAAAGAAATACTTTGCAATTCTTGTAAAGCGCATTTCGCACCGAATCATCCACAAATCCGGTCATATGCACGTCTTCGGTCAAATTATTCTCTTTAAGAAGCTGCTCAAGTTCCTGCTTCTGATGTCCTCCGACTCCCGATACCAGAAGAGGTAAAAAAGCTTTAGAACCGGATTCTTTCAACTTTGCTAAAGCAAGAATGATTGTCTTAATGTTCTTATGTGGAAGAAGTGATGATACAGAATAATAAAACTCACCTTTCTCAACACAGTACTTATCCAACACCTCATTTCCGGCTGCATCCTCCGTGTCAATACTTATCGCATCATAGATTCGCACTATCCTATCTTCATTCACATGGTATGTCGCAACAATATCATCTTTAACATAGTCCGATATCGCCACAACACGATGAGCCTTTCTAACCGTATTCTTCCATGCTATTTTCATAAAGGAAACACGAAATGTCGAAAAATACTCAGGATAATGCATTGCCTGAAGATCGTGAATGATCGCATAAAACCTTATCCCCATAAGCGGCGTAAACGGCATCAGATAAATAGGCTCAATACAATCATATATCCCATTTTTTCTAAGAAGCCTGCACAATCCGAAATTCTGCCATAATACACGCTTTTTCTGATCATCTGCTATTGTATTACCAACAAGCGATTTAAAATATCCACGTATAATATATTCTTGAAAAAGCTCCTTGTTATCCTTCGCAGTGATCAAATAGAACTCTGATTCTTCATCATGCAATTGTTCCAGACCTTTCAGCAGGTTGGTAACGCTTGACTCCGTTCCTCCAACCTTGCCGTGCCTTACCCACGTCAAATCTATTGCTATCTTCTTCATAATCTCACCAATGTAACTTTAGATTCTATCCCTGAAATCCTGTATATCTTTCCTTCAACTATTTGAGATGGATCCTCAAAGACTTCGGAATATTTATTTATGAACTCCTCATCCAATCCGCTAAAATAGATGTAGTCGTAATCTCTAAGTGCATAAATAAGCTCTTCCGTCGTAGCATCCCATGACCAAATATCTTCTTCATCGATTGCCGGTCCTATGCTTCCTCCGCCTATAATCCTTGGACTACAGTAATATCTTTCATGCCATATATAATTTCCGTTATCACCTCTCTTGATTATAAAGATTCTGTCATCTTCTCCGGTATTATTCATTATAAATGATGCACTGCTTGTATATTCCTGAACATATGCAGCATCTCCCGATATGTTTCCCGGTAATATCTGGTCAAAAGCATTAGCATGGAAAAAGCCCAATCCCACTGACAAAAGTATCAATATCCTGTAATATCCCTTGATATATCCTTTCCATATTTCCGAATCATAGTAAACTGCTATGAGAAGAAACAGCGCTGCGATAACAAAAGAATTCATATACCGCTCATAGCTTGCTAATTGCACTGCTTCATGTTCAGAAAAAGATGTGGCATACAGAAAATAAAACAATACTGCATAAAAAATTCCGGATGCCAATGTCCATAATCCAAGAAGCCTCATCAGTCGCCTCTTTAAAATATCATTTGTATAAAAAGAAATGACCAAAAATGTAATCGCCATAAAAATAATGGCAACACAATACGATCCGTGGAGAAGTATATCTCTATAAAGAAGTGCCTCAAAAAATTTAAACTTTACTTTTCCAAGATATGGAATGGCACCATTGTCGGGATGCAAAAAAACATCTTTAAGCGAAGAAACCTGCATTCCGCTGTAAGTCTGTGTTCCTCCTATTTTACCCGCATAAATTTCAGCAAATTTATTAAACCATCCCCATAATCCAACAGGCAAAACCACAGGAAGAAGCATTAAAATATTCTCTTTTCCTTTAGTCTTTTTATCGGAGAAGAAATACACTCTTATCACAAAAAATACAACCACAAGCGGCAATAACGCCATGGCAATCATTTTTGACAAAACAAGTACCGAAACACCTATCGCTATCACCATACATTGATATGACAGATTATCATGTTTTCTATATGCTTCGAACATACACCAGTAAAACACTATTGCAACCGCAACATCACAATATATTGAATGATAAAACAAAAAAGCGTTAGCTGTATTAAAAATTAGCGGAATCAAAAGAACAATCGCAACAGGGCTTAATCTGAAAAGTATCTTTTTGCTATATGCATCAAAACTCTCAAACATCGGCATAAGTAAAGAGAACATAAAAATCTGTATTGCCCTGTATGCATCAGGTTCAGCAAACCTAAAATTCAATTTACACCATATTGTTTCAAATAGTGTTATCGCAGGAACATAATCTTTATGTGCAAATTCAAGCGGTGACATACAATACAATCCATCAAGCCTGAGACTTTCCTTCAGAAACATTCCCCAATGTGAGAATTCATCCCAAAACTCAAAACACTTTTGTGAATTCATAAAATAACAAAGAACATAAAAGACACAAAAAGTAAACAATCCCCCATTCCACAGTTCATTCAAATATTCTAAAGTTCTTCCCCGAACTGTAGCATATTGTTTCTTATCCTTTACCACATATAGCACCAATAAACCGAGTGCAGCAAAACTACCTCCATAGATACCTATAGTAAGCCGCTTAAATACTAAGCCACTCAAAAGAACAACCAATACATGTAACATATAAGCGGGCGCCACAGAACTTGAAAACTTTTTACGTGACCATAAACTCCACGTCCCTCCGATCATCACAGAATAGATAAGTGGAACAAAGAATCGAACCAGTATCATTTTTACCTCCGCCATATTATTAATATCATGCACATATACTGATAAATATATCATATATGTGCTATTATTATTTATGATTTTTTGTCTGAGCTCTTATTTTTCCAATAAAACGAAAGGAACTTATTTCCCAACACATATGAATACTATCCTAAAAAAGTTCGATGAAAAAAATATTGAAATAATTCAACTTTTTCTCTCATCTATGTCTTTTGTCATGTTTTTCCTTGCACTCTTTTCTTCATTCAAATATGAACAAAGCGGTGACATGCGGTTTTCCCGCTTCGTATTTTGGGTAATCGGACTAGTATTCTTCTTTGGTGCATATGTTATTCATTCAGAAGAAGTCAAAGATCAGCTCCGCATAATTTTGGGTGTTGTATCAATTATTGAGCTGCTACTCATTCCATCATTTGGTATTTTAATAAAAGAATCTGCCGTATTTGCTCTGTTTTCATATGCAGGGACCTTCTTTTTATCCATAATACTTTTCTACATAGATCGTTCTTTTTGGAAAACAGTGTTAATCAGAAAAAAAACTCTGTGTATCATTGCCGCCGCAATCCTCATCTCATTGGCAAGCATCCGATACATAAGCCACAATACTGTTTATTTTTTGTGGGATTCTCACGACATGTTTGAACTTGTAAGCGCAAACGATATTTATTCACTTTGGGATTTTTCAAGACTTGCCCTTTCAGATCATGTCTCTTATTCATATGCTGCAATGTGTACAGTTTTCAAGCTCCTTATCGGCGATACCATGGTTGGACAGGCTTTATTCGGATTTATTCTGTATGCTATCGGAGTATACGGATTCTATAAATGCGTAGCTTTATTTTGCAGTAGTGCAAGCAAAGCTGATATCGCATTACAGATAGTATTAACTGCCTTATTTGCATGTTCGCCTTATATGCTCGGTATGATAACCTACAGCTACCCTGATTATGCCATGTGGTGCGTGATGCCCATATTGGTCTATGTATTATATACAAAAAAATATCTGTTAGCTGTATTTATTGGATATTTCTTTATCTTCTGCAAAGAAACTGCATTGATCTCATATGTGATGTTTATTTTCGGCTTCTACATTGTCGACCTTATCAAAAGCAAAAAACTCTTTTATGAATTCCATAAATATATTATCATGTCCATTCCCTGCTTTATGTGGCTGATAGCATATTATCTCGTAGGACACTGGGAAGGAAACGGGGCTTTTGAAATCGACCTTAATTACATTAAAGCCAAACTGCTGTCACTTTTGGCAATCAACTTTAATTGGCTATTGATTGCACTTGCTTTAATAGTATTTATCATCGGTGTTTTAAAGAAAACCCAAATAAATAAAAGCATATCATTGATTCCTATGTTATTCTCAATGATTGCATTCCTTATATTCTCGGTATTATTTAAGACGATCAATCATCCCAGATATATAGATGCACTGGTCGCTCAGATATATTTAGTAATGGCATACATATTGATAAATTACATTGACAAAAAAGCTATAAAAATCTTCATATCATCCGCATTAATACTACTTCTTTTCATACAATCATTTGCAACTATAGATCCGCTCATGCTAAAACTCTTTCCGAACATCAACATCGGAAATAAAACACTTATTACTACCAGTGAAATTTTATCTGATGGAATGGCCTACAACAGGCAGTATCAGGGGTGGGGAAAAGTTGTAGATATGGCACTTGAAGACGTCATGAATGACGATTCAGCCAAATTATATTTACCTGCAGTCGCAAATGCAACCTGGCATTTCGATGCAATGGGCTGGTACGAAAATCTAAATAATAGAACCGAAATTAAATATACCGATTATTGGAACTCCAAACGCAAAACCCGCATGGCTGAATGCGATAACGGACAAGAATATTCCGTACATGTAATCAGCGAGGATCACATATTTGATTTGGGTCCGGACCGAACCGGTTATTACTTGTACAGCCCATTATATGGCAACGAAATTGCTGAATCAATTAAGAACAACTATACCTTTGAAGAAACTGCATTCAATTATAAAGGATGGTTAGTGTATCGAATAAAATTCGGGAACCTTTGATTATTTTGGATTATACGCCCCAAAAGCATTTTTAAAGAGTATCTTCATAAGTTCACTGTTCCCTTTGAAAAAACTGATCTTTGTCGGTGTCTTTCCCTTTTTCGGATAGGCTCTTGTAACAGGAACTTCACAAGCTTTCATACCTATCTGAGTTGCTCTGACAGAAAGAAACGCCAGTAACTCATATGTCATAAATATGTCACGTAACGGCTGAACTCTTTCATCCTCCAGATACCTTCTAGAGTACGCACGATAAGCACTTGTTGTATCCGTAAAACGCTTATGAGCTGTAAGTGATATTACCGGAGCATGAATCAATCTTACTGCAATAGTTCTGACAAACGGTGTATTAACCGCATGGCCACCTTTAATAAATCTTGATCCTTGAACAAAGTCATATCCCTGCTCTAATTTCTCGATAAACTTAGGCACATCTTCTATGCTGTCTTTGTTATTACCATCTATGGTAATTATCCCTTTATAGCCACGTTCAAGCGCCCACCATATTCCCATACGAAGCTGTGCACCTTGCTTTCCGGCGTCCTGCTTTACCAAAAGAGTATTTACATCCAGAGCTTTAAGTTTCTCTTCCGCAGTACATCCGTCACCGGAACCTCCGTCACAGATAACGATATCCGCATACGATGATACGCCGTTATCCTGTGCTCGTTTCAATTCCTTATGAATCCTGTCCCCCTCATTTATTATAGGTATAAGGACAACATACTCCTTAGACTTTCCTGCATATTCAGTGCATTCAAACTTTGGTACACCTTCTTGTTTTTCAAATATCATTCTTCATTCCTCATATTACGTAAGTACATCATCATCATTTCCAAATTATTGATATCATCCTGCCTGCCCACCTCAATTGAGACGAATCCGGTGTATTCACACGCTTTGAGCAAGTCAAAGATATCGCGATGAAGCTTTCGCTCCTCTATAGGCTTAAGCCCCGGTTCACTGACATGAACATGGTTAATATGCTGTTCTCTCCCCTTCAAAACAGAAACGTCCTCATCGTTTTCAATCATGGTTCCGATATCAAGATTAAGCTTAAATCCATCCGAATTCACCCGTTCGATAAGTTCCATTGCAGAAGCTGTATCATTGATGAAATTAGTATTGTAAATAGGTGGATTAGCCTCCATTCCCACAACTGTTCCATGTTCTACAGCGTAGTCTCCAACTTCCTTAAAAAAACGGATTGCAATATTTTCATCGGCACCATCCGGAATGCTCCTGTTTCTGGGACATCCAAATACGAGATTCTTGCATCCAACTGCTTCGGCAAAATCAATTGCCTTCTTGGTATAATCCAACAATGCAGCTCTATCTTCATCTGTTCCAAAAAGCTTTTCGCTTCTTCCGTACCATATAGACTGCATAGACGGAACAACAAATCCATATTCTGTTTTCAACATATCTGCCCACGCTCTTGCTTCATCAAGCTTACTATAAGGCTGTTCCGGAAAAATACGGGTCGGAGCTATTTCAAGCCCCATAAACCCATTATTTTTCATCATTAAATATACTTCTGAATCATCTTCTTCCGACCAGCCTATATTCGATATTGATAATTTCATGATCAATCTCCCTCTAAGACACTCATTGCTACGTTTCTTAAATTTCTTGCCGTTTCGATCTTTACTGCATTAACCTCTTTCAGATACCAATAATAATCCGCACTGCATCTGATCAAATAATCATGCTTTCCCTCATCAACAGTAATACTATATCGATATTTCTCTATAAATTTACCGTTTTGATAATATCCAAGTATCACATCAGCCCACGTGGACTCGTCATCACCTTCATATCTACCTTCCGTATCAAGTCCATCATAATCCACTGTAAGTTTCAAATAATTCCCAGTATCTGATACAGAGACCGCATTATTGTCAAAAACATAATATCCATCTATATTTGCCAAAGTACATATCGTTTTATTGTTCACAGCCTCCTGCTTATCGGACTCTGCCCAAATTCTCGGAAGTTCATCAAGAGATGAATTATGTAAAGCATCTATATAGTCATAAGTTATATTTCCGTCATCATCCGGATTTTCAACAGGTCCATCATAGCCATAATCGATATATTCTATCGCACTTTCTCCGGAATCGGAGCTTATTAAGTCATTTGTATGCTCTGTGCCTTTGATTAACTCAGAGACCTTACTCTTATACTCATCATATTTCTCCGGCAAGCACCATACCGCATATTCGTTGCCATACCTGCATAAAGGCTTATAATTCCTATATATATACTCATAGACCGCATAATATCTGTACGCATTCGTCACTCCGTCCAGACTGTTTGAACAACTGTAATTTGTATCATCTACCGGCATTAATACAACAGGAACACCTTTTATTTCTTTTATGAATTCTTTTTGCGTAAATTCACCTGACAATTGCAACGGGGACTGCGATACATAGACCGGACACCTATATCCCAAAGCCGAATACAGCACTGTTCTATTTATAAAATCAACATATGTTTCATCATCTTCCAGCAATTCATTCAATATAACTCCATAATCTGCTATATAATTTGCAAACTCCTCTGCAAACTGAACACGTTCTACCTTTTCTCGAGCATATTTTATCTTTTCCCAATTAGTCTGGAATACAGTACCATCATCTGCTTTAATCGGATTTTCAGCACAAAACCGTGATGCTTTCCAGCTCTCAATTATCGACTCAGGAGCAGAAACTGCACAATCTGCAACTGTAAATGATGTAAAGTTATCCGCTCTCAAAAATAAACCGTTCAGTACTATCAAAAGCATAAATGTAGGAACAAACCACTTCATGCTCTCTTTATAAAATGCAAGGAACAATGCAAGGAATAGATATGCACTCCAAAATACAATTGTAGTATGATTCTCTTTTAGTGAATGTCTCACCAATCCTCTCGAAAAATTCTGAAAATATGACAGATTCAATATCAGCAACAGCAACCATCTTTCTGCTCCAATTTTTTCCCTAAATACCCTTGAAAAGGTTGTGTATACCAATGCAAGAACCATCACAAACGGAATAATAATATATCCCCATGCAAAAAGCATGTTATCAACTGTTCCTATTCCTGTATAAGCCCAGTTTTGATTAGACAGATTTATCATAAGGAACTCGATAAGTCTGTTTATTGGATTAAGGCCTTTTATCATACAAATGGTAAACCATGCTGCACCTCCCACAATGCCACATCCTATCAAAGAAATCCCGAGCTCTTTCAGCGCTTTCAGATTCTTATTAGCTATAACATATATGAGCAGAGCTATAATTACCGCCAATCCAAATGCAAATCCAAGGTCCAAGCGGTACAAAGCACACCATACAACGGCTCCCCATAACAAATTTGCTCTTTTTATGGTGTTTTCACGTACATATGCCATAGCAGCAAGACATGTAAGTATTCCAAGTCCGTAATATGAAACGAATCCCAAAAACGGAAACAACAATGAAATCAAAAGTCCCATCTCTCTGTTCCAAATTTTTGCAATAACAAAATAAAAAAGTAATACTAATACAACATTAACAAGCCCACTATACGGTGAAACAATACCTGCAAAATCATTATTGATCACTGCATAAAGTATTCCTTCCCATACATCTGTCATCATGTGTCCGCCATAATGCTGAACTATCGGAATATCTCCGTAGTTAAAGAAATCACTTAGCAAAATGCTTGTATTGGCGCTTTCAAACAAATCCGGATTATATACAGATGAAATCGGTATCTGAACACTAAGACATGTAACGCCCGCTATAACTACAGGAAACACTATTTGCTTCCAATCATTAACCCTGTAGTTCTTCTTAATAAACAAATGCAGAACTATCGCTGTTATAATAAATCCTATTATGCAAGCAATCTTATAAAATTTAGCCGGATGTGCCACGAATACATTATGCTGATTTAATACATGAATCAATTCTATGTACAAAGAAGTCGCCAACGGAATAAAAGCTAAAACCACCGCAACAAACGGCAACGCCTGCGAAACTCGCTGTTTATCACATATCCTTCCCAAATACTTACAGGAAACAAATACACTGATAAAAAGAATTGTCGCAGCCCCCAATACAAGTCTTCCTGTTTCAAGCTCCCTTCCCCAGAAAACAGCGAAAATTACCGCTATACAGATTACAGACACAGCCAGCTGCTCAAACTTATCAAGAGATATAAATCTATCAACAGCAAAAACCACATAACAAATAGCTACCAACGCAATCAGCATGATAGTATTCTGCGAGAAGTAGTAAATACCTGTTGTATCTGAAGCATCCTTGAAATAGGTGATACATCTTAATACCAGACTGCAATTTGCAAGAATCATGTAATTGTCCAAAAAGGCAACAACTCTTTTTTGCTCTTCTGTCTTCGCCTTGCCTATGTAATAATTTGCCAACATAAACAGCAATACAAACACCACTCCAAAAGCAATGAACCAATTATTGAAATTACTGATTCTCCTTGAAACATCCACATCATTATTAAGAGCCTCTCCTATTATTCTCTTGAATGCAAGAACATTAGTACGGATACTGTCAGTTGGATTGTAAAGAAGAACAAGAGAAACCGAAAAAAACAAAGCATATGACATTCCTTGCTTTGTCGAACCGAAGAAAGCTCCATAAATCTCTTCAAACTTAACTATTGAAATGCATAATGCAATTCCAATAGCCAGTGAAAAAATAGTTGTTACTATAAGCTCAAAAATCGCTGCAAGATTAAAATATCTGTATGTCTGAGTCAATCCCATAAGAAGGTGTCCTTCTAAAACATTCCCCTCCGATGAAAAACTCATATAGGATCCGGGTGCACCTCCGTCACCATAGACAAAGCCTTCCAAACTGTCTTCCGATGAAATACACAAAGTATATGGCTCGCCCCTATTAAGCTTACCAATGCTTAATCCCACATTATTCCACTCGTTTTCGATAAATATACCTGTATTTACATTTTCATCAGCAATAATCGTGCCCTTTACATCTTTAACAGAAATATCAATATCCTTATCTTCAGATGCACTCACATAATAAAGCTGCACATTACTTAGTATATTTCCTTCCGCAATAAACTCCTGCTCTACGGAGTGAAAGTTGGACAGATTCCCCCATCCCCCTCCGATATTATCATTTTTGGAAGAATATTCTTTATAATTTTCAAAAGACTTAATGCCCCCGGCAAACTGTAATCTGAATATCGTAACAAGAATAGCCAGGCATAAAACAACCTTTAATGCACGTCTCAATCTCACACTGTTTTTAATTTTACACAAAGTATCCTTCACGCCCCGACAAACTCCTTTATCTCTGATAATATCCGACCTTTATCGCAAATATAGCCGTTCTTTCCGCCAAATATCTCTGCATGAACAGTCTTATAATCATAATTTGCTGGTGCTCCCCCAAGTTCATTGACAAACTCTTCACCCGAAAGATATTTGTAAACTTCTGCGGCCGATACCGGCTCCGTCGCCGGATGCCAAAGCTTAATGCCTTTTCCCATCGCGGTCTGTATATCATCCCACAATCTACCGAGGTTATAAAACTGGTAAATACTTCTGCTATCAGTAAAATTAAGAGCAGAAAAGCCAAGTTTCCTGAATCTATCCTTAAGCCCTTCCCTGTCTTCATCATCTACCTCAACTTTATAAAAGCCATTATCCTGAAGATGGTAAAACTTCTTAAGCTCAGGATCCTTTGCTGATAATTCTTCAAATTTTTCAGCCTTTAACATAAACGGAATAAAATTAATGTAATCGTATATGAAATTCTTCTTTATATTTTTCCCAAAAAGTCCCGGTAATCTGATAATCAATGCATCAGGATATTTCTCCCTGACCCACAACTCCAATCTGTAACGGTTTAATCCATATGCATGGAGATTTTCCGTATCAATATCAGAATTCTCATCAACTCTCATGGGATTTTTGAAAACATCTATAGTCGATATGAGCACCAACTTCTTAGGTGCTATCTTGGTAATGTTTTCTTCAGCCTGATAGATAAGTTCCATATCTTTTTCAGACGCATTGTTTGCAAGATACTTCTCCGCTCTTAATCCTGCATATATCAAAAGATCCGGTTCTGTACCGTATGCTTCCTGTATATTCTTGGAATTATAAAATGCATCAAAATCTCCCGCATCATATATGTTGCTTCCCACAAATCCCGTATAACCTACTAACGCTTTCATTTTCCCTCCGGATTTAATTTGATATTTTTTCTACGCTTTCATAGTTGTAATGCTTTTTCTTGAACACCATATCTACGATAAGTTGCAAATACTTTACGATAATCGTGAGTATCCCAAACAATCCAAAAAAAGCAACGGACAAAAACAGCAACGTAGTTGTCCAACCTTCAATGGGATGACCTATCAAGTAAACAATCACTGTATATAAGATCATGAAGACTGAAACAAGCATCATTGCAGATGTCATCCAAAATGAAAATCTATAACCAAATCCGGTAAATAAAATCAACGTATCAACCGCTAGACTCGATCTGTACCTTTTCTCTTTTGAATCAACATTATTCCTGCCGGCATTTTTCACTTCATACTTGAGGTTTGCAGTCTTAAGACCGCATCCTGCATATATTGCCTTTCTGTATGGAATTGTCTTATTCATGGAACTGATTCTATTTATTACTCTTCTACTAAGGATTCTGAAACTCTCTGTTGTAAGTTCATAAGAGTTTTCAGTAAATCTGTCGAAAACTTCATAGAAAAAACATGAAGAAAGTTTTTTCTTATTTGAAGATGCACTAACAATGTCATATCCGGTTAAGGAATGGCGATAAATCTTCATTATCATCTCAGGATCAAAATCAAGGACCGTGTTATCAAATTCAAATACAAAATCGCCAATGGCCAGATCTCTTCCGGCATCCATAGCAAGTTCCACGCCATGGAAAAAACTCATATTAACAACGGAAATACTTGTTGTTTCAGCCTTTTCACTTATCGCTTTTATCACATCAGCACTACCGTCATCAGAACAATCATTAACGCAAATAATCTCTGAATGCTCAAAATTCTCTTCCATGATTCCGATCATCATATTCAAAAAAGTCTCTATTCTTCTCTCAGCATTATGAACATATATAACAGCCGAAACAAAATTCTTTTCCTTATTCAACATTGTCTAATACCTCATCCAAGTCATAAACTGTATTTATTTTTCCGGAAAGCACACCTACGAAAGTAGGATTCTTGGAATAAGTCCTGATTACCGTTGGTCTTGAATCATCTATTTCCGAACTCTTCAAAATCGGTTTCATTGAAAACAGTGATTTCTTATACTCAAACCGGTAATCATCCAACATGTACTTTCTTGCCAAGCTTGCCATATATGGAAACGCCGTATCCGGTTTAGCCGGACACTCATTACAATTTCCTAATCGCTTTGTAGAGCAATGTCCTTTACTCGCTCCCTGACAAGAAAAAGTGGGTAACGTATCATAACTTGTTGTATGCGGTGTAAATGTTACTGACGTCAGCGAATGGTATCCCGTCTTTCCAAAAGGCATAATAGAGAAAAACGGACCATCCATTACCGTGAAGCCGATTTCTCTTAGTTTTTCATTGACATCACAAAGAATAATCTCGCATAGCTCATACTTAATTTCAAATTTTTCAAATCCTGCCATCTCAAGGATCTGATTGGTTCCCGCATATGTGGAATTCAGTACGAATGCAGATTCATAGGAATTGCCGTCCTCAGTTTCGATCACATAAGTATCCGATTGCCTTTCAATCGCATTGATCTTTACACCATATTTAATAGTTACTGCATTTTCATACTTTGAAAGTTCATCCAACAAATATTCTTTAAGGATTGTTGCATCATAAGTGTACTCCCTGGTCCTAAATGCACCATCACACATACCATCTCTAAAATAGTTGTCGGCATGAAGTTCTTCACACGGAATATTCGCCGCCTTGCAAAAGTCTTTGAACTGCTTACCGTCTGACCACGAATACTGACTTGAAGTCGCATAAATCTGCTCAAACTCTTTGTTTATGCAAAATGCAAAATCCTTATTAAATCTTTCAAAATATCCTGCTGATTTGAGAGCCGTTGAAATAGATCTCGGGTAATGATACCCCTGGTGAACCCTTGCCTGATTAATATACGTAGCTCTCTTGAAAGGTGCATCATCACATTCAAGCACTATTACACTCTGCCCTTTTTTGCAGCTGTAAAGCGCAGAATATAATCCGTAAAGTCCTGCACCTATAATGATTTTTTCATACTTCTCCACAACAATTACTCCTTAAATGCCATTAGGCATTTTATCATACATTTAGGTTAATTAATATCGACTAATGTGTCAACGCGCTTACACACACAAATATCAAAATTGTAAACTCTACTATTCCCCCTAAATTAAATCTGGTACATCACTGTCACATCGCTTTGCATTTGTATGTGCTAATACTGTACCAACTCTTGTAATATCAAATGCAAACGGCAGCTTCTCCCACCATATGCGTAGTTTCTTTAGCGATGAATAAGAATCCCAGATGTTCTGAAACTTATTCTTTACATTCTGTCTTAAGGCACTATCTTGCAAATATAAATCCCATATTTTTTCCAATGCTTTAATTTCATTATCGCTAATGAAAAAGTTTACTGATCAACTTTATAATAGCGTTTACACCATATTTTTGAATATCCAAAAAATAGAACCCGTAGCGCTTTTTGTTCCCATCTATTTGTACACTTTGCGCCCAGCCTATATTTGATATTGATAATCTCATTTCTTATTCTCAACATAGAGTTTTTTATATGTAAGTGTCAAATAATCCGCCTACCTGTAAAATAAACGCCGCAGGTTTATTTGCGGCGTGGTTTACGGCAGTTATCTGGTAATGTCTCGGACCATGGTAATAACTAATCCAGACTTGCCGTATCTATATTTCCATTCTCATCACAGAGCTTTGGAATCTCTGTAAGGAGGTGATCAACGTAGTAATAGGAACTGAGGTTATTTAATCTTGCAGTCTCAACAACTGAATAGATCACTGCACTGGCTTTCGCGCCTCTGATGGTGTTCATGAACTCCCAGTTCTTTCTGCCTATCGTGAACGGTCTTATACTTCGTTCAGCAGCAGAATTATCGATCGGAACTTCGCCATCTTCAAGAAATACTCGCAGGTATTTCTCTTGATTGATGCAGTAGTTGAGTCCATCAAGGGTCTTGCCCTTTGTCAGCAGTCCATCAGCCACGCATTGTTTTGCCCACTCAAAGTAGTCATCCACAAGTATCTGTTGATCAAATGTCCATCATCTCAGATGAGCGACGAGGAGCTTGAAAAGCTATCTCCATGGAATCCAGAATGCAAGAAGCTCTTGATGCGCTGTTCAGGAAACATCAAGATGCTATCTTTGATGCAATGTAATCTTTATCATATGTGAATTGTCAAGGTGCTCCGGGGTCATAAGAACTCGGGGTATATTTTATGGACAAAAGCCCTTGTACCTGATAACAATGGTGGTTATTTTACAACCCACCGGATTATTGCGCGCTTACGATATTATTTGTGATAAATAAATTTATCGTTTATCAACAATGTACGCTCTACATTACTTGCCAGAGTTGAACTGATAATACAAATCCACATGAATAATATAAGTATAAATAGTACAATATATAGTATTCCCCGTTCTTTCACGTCCTTCCATATTTTCTTATAATCAACTCCTAACGCAAAATAACTATAAGCTAATAAATAAATTGGCAAAAAAAATCTGGTTTCAACCGCTCCTATAATTTGTAATGCTGCCGGAACATATAACGCCCCTGCCAATAACATACTTTTTCCATTTACATTTTTACTCAATATCCGCTGTAATATACTAACACTACATACAAACCATATAACAAATGATAATAGAATCACGGGAATCTTATTAGTGTTAATTTCCCTGATATACAACTCAGTCCACAGAGGTGTCATAGCGTTTATTAAATGTCTTGTATAAATGCTTATCATATCTAGTGGATGCCTTAGAACAATTCCAAACCATTTCTGTATCGAAAATGAATCCGGGCTAATATTTTCACATTCGATTATTCTATCCCCGGTAGCATCTTTAAAATATATGCCCGGAGATGGATACCCCTCTGGTGCTCCAACATATGTTTCGTATCTAGGAAAATGTATTCCCCATGTAACCTGTTGCATTTGTAAATTATTGGATGATGAACTATCAAAATTCTCCGTATATATTCTCCACGAATACACACCTTCACAATTATAATTTATCAAACATTGAGGAGTGGCTATTAAAAATGAGCCTAGAATACAAGCGAACGCGATTACTATCGTCTCTTTATACCTTTTTTCCCGAATTTTACAACATATTACAAATAATACTAATATCAATATTCCATACAAATAGGCTGCTCTAGTATTATATGCAATATAAGAAGATACCCCGACTAAAAAAGCCGTAAAAGAGATTTCTAATAAATTCATCGTATGACCATTTATTAAGCGTTTAGCAAAATATACTGATGTTGCTATAAAGAAAAACGCGAAGAAATCTGATAATGGATATACTATCAAATCCCCCCATACATATATATATATTATAATTGAAACTATACAACCGATTGTTCTTTTACAATTATTTATCCCCTCGTCAGTAATAACTCCTGGTAACAATACAGAAAATAGGCTACTACCGAGTATAGCCATCGTAATTATCCATCCAGTATAAATTCCCAAGGGTGACAAATTTAAAAATTGCAAATAAATTGGCAGTAAAGCCCCTCTAAATGTCTTTGGAAATTTCTCAATATGTATCCCCGCAGCATCTATCACTCCATCAGCAATACCACAATACCAAGCTGAATCATATATTAACTCTATCTTGTCTCTATACAATCCATAAAACAAAATAACAACTATCCCACTGATAAATGCAATCCATGTATATTTTTTGCTAGCAAACATTTTTAACCCCTCATTTTCCCTTAAGTAATTACATTTCTTCATAGCCAATGTATGAAATGCCTTTGTTTTGCCGGCTTCAAAAAATTATAGAATTATGATTGCTCAACTTAGCATTTTTTACATCTACTCGATCCAAATGCCCAAAACTTCTGAATAATAAAATTCAATGGGACTGTGAGTAGAAGATTTATAATTGGAGCAATATAAACATTCACCCCTAGAACATTACACCATAGATACAATAATATCTCAGAAAGAATCAAACTGGTAAAAGCATAAGAAATATACGTTTTAATAAGTGCTGATAAAATGTTCCTTTGTTCTCCGTCCTTCTGCTTAAATACCATTTTATTATTCCAATAAAAAGACCATGCAACGCTTAGTACGAACATAATAAATTGCGCAATATATAAATCAATATCAGGAAATAAGTCTAAAGATTTTAATATCTTTAGACTTATCACATAGATCAAATAACCAATTACTGTATTTGATACCCCAACAATCCCAAATTTTATAAATTGAAGGAAACTTTCCTTATTCATTTTATATCTCCAAGTACAAACTATACTTAATAGTTATTTATTGCGTCTATAACATAATCCTGCTCTTCTTTTAACATTCCATTATAAAGCGGTAATGAAAGAACAGTCTTTGCATATTTTTCAGTAATTGGCAATGCGCCTTCTTTTAGCCCCAAATACTGATACGCTTCAGAAAGATGAGGTGGAATAGGATAATGAATAATTGTTCCAATACCTTTTTCATCCAAATATTTCATCAAATCATCTCTATGATCCGACTTAATTACAAATTGATGCCAAATATGTGTTGCACCTTCTCTTGTCTTTGGAAGCTCAATTTTATCATTATGAAGTTCATTCAAATATCGCTCACAAATATTTTTTTTCTCTTCTGCAAGTTCATCCAGATACTTAAGTCTTATTCTCAAAAATCCGGCTTGAATTTCATCGAGTCTCGAATTAGTGCCAACAACCCTATTATAATATCTCTTCTCGGATCCATAATTTCTAAATACTCTTACGTCATCCGCAATTTTTGCATCATTTGTTGTAATTGCTCCTGCATCGCCAAATGCGCCTAAATTCTTTGAAGGATAGAATGAAAAACATCCAATATCGCCAAACGTGCCAATCTGCTTCCCATTAAATTTTGCCCCATGAGCCTGAGCACAATCCTCTACGAGACGCAATTTATGCTTTTTACATATCTCAACTATCGTATCCATATTGGAAGCCTGACCATATAAGTGTACAACCAATATCGCTTTAGTCTTATCTGTTATCTTTTCTTCTATTTTTGATGCATCTATATTGAAGTATTCATCAGGTTCAACAAACACAGGAGTGGCACCATTTATTGTTATTCCCATAACACTGGCAATATAAGTATTTCCCTGGACAATTACTTCATCACCTGCTCCGATTCCAAGTACTCTAAAAGCAATCCACAATGCATCCAACCCGCTCGCAAGTCCGACACAATGCTCAGATCCAACATACTTTGCAAATTCTTCTTCAAAGCTCTTAACTTCGTTTCCTAAAATATACCATCCTGAACGGAGCACTTCTAATGCTTTATCTTCAAATTCTTTTTGGTGAAGATAAAAGCCTCTGTCTAATCTATTTGGTTGTATCCTGTCCACCTAACTTGTTCTCCTTATGTCATTTTCCATATTTTAGCGTAATGTCATTTTACTTACACTTCACATCTCGAATCACTTTTGCAGGACATCCCATAACCACTTTATTGGCCGGAATATCTTTAGTAACTACTGCACTTGCTCCTACAATAGCGTTTTTTCCTACCGTCACATGAGGAAGTATATTGGCGGCTGCTCCAATAGTAACATCATCTTCTATTACTGCTCCATATACATGATCTGCGTTATATTCTTCCCTTCCCATTGTATTATCATTTGTTGTTGCAACAAGAACACTTATAAAAACATGATTCCCTATCTTCATATTTCCTGTAATGTGAGTATTATCCATAATCTTTGTATCATTGCCTATCTCAGTATTATAATTCACACTAACATTCCTACTGATAATACAATTATTACCTACTTTACATTCTTCTCTAATCGAACAAAAATCACCGAGCAAATTGTTATGTCCAATTGTTGTTCCAGCATATAGAACTACCCCTGGGCACAATACACAATTCTCCCCCACAACCAATGTATCATATTCATTTTTTAATTGCCTTGAAGTAATTCCTGGTGATGTAGGAATTTTACCCAATACGCAATGATCATAAATTTCTGTTCCTGCCTTTATAACTGTATTGGGATAAATAATTACATAATCATGTATAATAACCCCCTTTTCAATCACAACATTCTCATGAATTATTGCCGTGCTTGCAATTATTGCCTCTTTACTAATCGTACTCATTGTTCTTCTCCTTTAGGTGCTTTTACTACTGCATATCCATCAATTACAATATCATTATTTTGATTTAATACTGTAGTTGCAAGTTTAAGCACATTTTTTTTTTCATTTATTATCTCTGATACTTTAACACATGCTGTAACTGTATCACCAATATAAACAGGTTTTAAAAACTTCATATCCTGTTCCATATATATAGTTCCATCACCAGGTAATTTCATTCCAATACAATTAGATATTAAACTCCCAACTAAAAAACCATGTGCTATCTGTCTTCCAAAAACACTTTTGCTTGCTTCAACACTATTAACATGTACAGGATTAAAATCCCCTGATATACCTGCAAACGAATATATATCTGATTCAGATATTGTTTTACTTACCTTTGCCATATCTCCAATGCTATATTTTATCATTTTCTCTCCTTTTCACTATAATCAAAACAATTTCCATCTTCTATTATATACGGAGGTCTTTTCCTAGAAGCATCGAACGTTCTCCACAGATATTCTCCGAGAATTCCTAAAGTCATCATTATTACCCCAAAGCTAAACAGGTTAAAAATAAATAATGTTGTCCATCCAGAAACTCTAATCATACCTACCAGCTTAGCAAATAATACTACAAACGCCCATACTAAAGCTATACACAAAGATCCTCCCCCTATATATATAACAACTGTAATCGGCAAAGAAGTAAAACTAAAAAGAGTGTCCATAACTAAACGGATTTTTTTCTTTAATGTCCATCTACTTGTGCCTATCTCTCTTGCAAGTCTTCTATAATACACCTTTCCGGTTTTAAACCCGCTCCAAAGTATCTGTCCGGTTAATGCACTATTCTTTTCATCCAAATTTTCCAAAACAGTAATAACTTTTCTATCAATCAAATAGACATCAAACCCTTGATCCGGCATTTCAGGAAGCGCTGTTTTTTGAACCATTTTATAATAGAAGTTTGCAAAAAAAGTTTGCCTCTGCGACTCATCTCTACCATCACGAACAGCTAGAACAACATTCTTGCCGTTCTTCCACTCTTCAACCATATCAAGTATTAGTTCAGTAGGTTCCTGCAAATCTGCAGCTTTTATTATCGCACAATCACCTGTGCAATTTGATATTCCGCATAATATCGCTGCATGAGACCCGAAATTTCTGGATAAGCTGATAATCTTAATATTACTATCCTTTTCAGCCAGTTCTTTCATAACTTCATAGCTCTTATCCTTAGATCCGTCATTGACCATTACAATTTCATATTCATAATCAATTTTATCTATAAATTTTTCTTTTAAATCATCATAAAGCGGTCTGAGATTATCCTCATTATAATAAACCGGTATTACCAAAGATACTTTCATTTTTATTTGCTCCTTGCGTCACCATTATTTATTATTTTCACAAACTCATCATAATCTCTGATATATTCATCTGCATTATATTCCGTACTTGCCACAACAAGTAAAACAGAGTCTTCACTAAAATCATACATATCTTTCCATACCATCTGTGGAAGATAAATTCCGGTATGAGGTCTGTTTAATGAATAAACCGCTTCATTTCCTTTTCCATCTTTTACTCTAACCTTACTTGTTCCCGCTACGTTAATCAGCACAAACTCACTCTCGCGATTAGCATGCTGGCCTCTGACAACATTTTTATCGGAACCATAAATATAAAATATTCTTTTTATTTCGAAAGGTATATCTTTCAAGCCCTCGACAACTACCATGTGACCTCTTTCGTCACCTTTTTGTGAAAATTCAAGCATTGAAACCATTTGAATCAAATTCATTATTTCATTCCTCCGAAATCAAAAATAACCATTCCCCAACAGTGCATATGGATTCTCCCACACAACACAAATTGCTATCAACATTACATGTTACCCTTTTTCAGAATCTACACACATGAATCCAAATCGCGTGCGTATTCCAAACCTTCTTCTACTTTCTCTTTAAATCCATCGTAGAATAATACCATAATTAACCTACTCATATCAATGCATATCTGGATACAATACCGTTTACAACAATTCTAAAAATTACCGATCTCCACTATTTCTCTTATGATTATCTTTCACATATACGTAGTCTTACCTTAATCATCTAAAAGAAGTACCCACAAGCATAAGCCAATTCCACATGCCCATTACACCGAATCCAGCAAACATACAGTAGCAAATAGTGCCATAGACACTGTTGTATCTTTCATTCGATTTATCATATGTGTATTCAAAATACTTTTTTCCATTTGTATATACATGAATCATCACTGCAAAAATGCATACTACCATCGAAGTAAATGTCCTATATGAAGAAACATATATATTTGGTGTCAATCCAATCATAACTCTTGACCCAACGCCTATGACCAGCAAACAAATATCCACAATAAGCCCTTCAATTGTATCATTTAACAATACTAAATCTATCAAAAAGCATATTGTTATAAATAAGAATAAGAAAAATTGGATAGATCCTGTGTACAATACAGTTTTACTTGGGACAAACGAGCCATAAAAGTTAATCTCTTTGGAATAATCATTACTACTAGGAAAAATTAGATTTAAAATATTATTTAATGGTCCCAACATCATAAGAAAAAAGGTTGGTAACATTCCTAATATAGTAAAAAATATATTCTTATATTTCTTTGCTATAAGCAGAGCAATCATAATTGAGAAAACAATAAAAAAAATCTGCGAATCCACATATAGCCACTTCAAAGTAGTTGATACGCCTATATCGAGTTTATCTATTATATCTAGCATCCCAAATGTAGGAAAAAAACTAGCTGTTTCAGTTGTATCTCTGTTCCAATTTCCAGGACAAGTTATAAAATACACAAAATCAAACAGTGAAACTGCTGTATATAGAGCTATTCCTTTTATCTTATCCCACATTTTACATAATAAGATATAAACGATTGCTATCATATACAAAAACAGTAACACTACACTCATCTGTTCAGCATTTCCACCATATAAAATACAAATAATAAACCCTATTCCCTCCCAAAAACCTATGCCTTGATTCTTTATAATTTTTTTTATTGGAACAAGCGCCATTAGCCCAAACATTTGAGGACCAAAGTATGATGTAATGGCAGCATACCAACCAGCTGTTGTCAATAATCCAACAGGATACAAAAAAAGACTCGATATAACAATAATCTTTGTTCCCTGCGTTTCTTCATCGACGAACAATAATCTAACAGCTTTCATATATATATATGCACTTAATGATGTATAAACTGCCAGTGCCACTTTACCATATTGCAAAATAATCATCCACAATGCATTAATTAGTTGTCTTGATGACCAATACCAATACTGATCTATCCCCCATTTGATGCAATGTAGAATATTCTTACTTCCATTATATATCTGAACCGCATCATCACCAGCCACTTTACACATTAATGTAGTACAACCAAATAACAATGCTGCTATTATATATGCTCGCTCATCTCTAATACTATAAGAGTCCTTTTCTACAGCCATATCACCCTTCCTCTATTTCAAAATCAATTGGAATCATATATTGCGATTCATCTACCTCATAAAGAATATATGCTTTTATTGCTTGTAAATCATCAAAAAAACCGTTTGTGTAGATAAAATATGCTTTAAACCCAGACCAATCATAGTCAAAGCCCTCTTTGATTCCCTTTGTTATATCCACCCTCTCTTCAATTACAGTTGGAATAATACAACATTCTTCACCCTTTTGAAGAACAACATGCATTGAAACTGGTCTACAATCCACTCCTCTTTTTATACACCATCCGTTTATTTCAAAAAAATCTCCGTCAATTGGGTTATTAATGTATCTAGCAGAATCTATACCATATAAAAATCCTTCTGCATTGCCAATCAATTCATAATTAGATATATCTATCTTCTTTATATGATTTTCGTGAATTCCCATAAAACACCACAAAAAAAAGGAAAAACAAATAAAACAAACAGAAAGTTTTATAATAAATTTCTCATCATGCCTAATATATTTTCCCTGAGGGCTATATTTAAACATCTAACTTTTAGCCTCCTTTCCAAAATCATACAGTATAACAAAACTGATATCATCAGAATACAAGTTAGCGCCCCAAATTTCAAATGGGGCGCTACACACTCAATTATTCTTATATGCATTATAAATCGCTAGCAAACTAAATCCACTATAATCCATTATTTCTTACATTTTCTATCAGCAATAATTGCTCTGAGTTCTTCTGCAATCTCACTGCTGATATCAATATCAACATATCTGAGTGTTACCGTAAGCACGCCTTTCTGCTCCTTCGAAAGGTTAATGTTATTTATTACCATTTGAGGATTGTCGTTATCAAATACTAATCGTTCAGCGAATCGGAAACCGTTTGACTCTAGCTTACCGTAATTCCACTTATGTTTTTTTTCACCACAATCAAGTTCAATCGACATGTCTGCAACAATGCAGCTACAATCAAGAGGATCAATCCTGATAGCTCTGATACTTCCCAAATCATCAAGGTTTACTTGGAATTTATTGTATCCCTGGGCAGTAGTTGATATCTTTACACTATTCTCCTCGTTATACTCACATCCCCTGTCTGTATATACCTGGAAGAAATGTCCCTGCGTAATCTGCTTCATCTTGTATTTCGTTGAACCGCCACTATTGCTTAGCTGAATTTCTCTGAGTTCTTCTGCAATTTCTCTGCTAATATCGACATCAACATATCTTAGTGTTACCGTAAGCACACCACTCTTCTCATCCGATAGATTAATATTATTAATTATCACTTGAGGATCATTATTATCAAACACAACTCTTCCGGCGAATTGGAAGCCGTTTAACTCAAGCTTATCATAATTCCACTGATATTTATTATCACTGCAATCAATTTCAATTGATAAATCTGCAATAATGCAACTGCAGTCAAGAGGATCGATCCTGATAGCTCTGATACTTTCCAAATCATCAAGGTTTACCTGGAATTTATTATATCCCTTGGCAGTAGTTGATATCTTTACGCTATTCTCTTCGCAATATTCACTTCCCCTGTCTGTATATACCTGGAAGAAATACCCCGGCGCGGTCTGCTTTATCCTATATTCCGTCACACCGCCAAAATTAGTTAGCTGATAGGTTTTCTGCAAAACGAAATAGAACTGATATACATTGCCATATTTACGGTTCCTAAGTTCTTTTTCCAGTCCCCCGCTTACATCTTTGTAACTATTGTGAATCTCAGTATCACCGACACCTATATATACAGCATCTTCAACAACAGGAGTATACCCCGCGAATGAACACATTTCCTTGAGTGAATAATACGAAAAAAGATGTATGTGCGTATCATCCAAAAGTCCAACCTTTGTATAGCTGAATATATTTCTGTGCAAATTGATAAGAACAGAGTTGTGCGCCACATTAGGCACAGACAAAAGTACTTTTCCCTCATCCTTAAGAAGACATTTCGTCTGTTTCAGTACTTCCATGGGATTTCTAAGATGTTCCAGTACATCCGCAAATATAATGTAATCGAACTCAATATTTTCCCAGCGTGTAAGCCATTCCAGCTTTTCGATATCCCCCACAAGTATGTCTTCTGTATATTTTGATGCATCCTTTGCGGCCTCTTCATCAATTTCAACAGCATACACCTTACAGTTCTTATGTTCTTTTAAATAGTGTGTAAGCCTTCCATTAGCAGGTCCAAACTCCAAAACAACAGTTTCTCTTTCAACCTGTTTGGCTATAAGTGTCAACGAATTCCTATCATCAAGTTGTAAATCAAAATTATATTTCATGCGACCCCTCCCCTCATGCAATATCGCAATAATCTCATAAAATCAATCATTCTTTAATATACTCAAGGAACATTTCCCTTAATCCTTCATCATCAAGGAGCAGTTCCTCCGGCCTGTCTACACCAAGTTTTCTCTGTGACTGAATGAATAGAAGTATCATCCACAAAACTTTGTCATTTCCCTGAAGATTGAGCGATTCGGCAAGTCGTATCACATCGCCATAATCTCCGGGATTTTTAAATAAAGTATTTCCGCAGAATCTCTCGATATTTGCCGCCCACATCCAGGCAACTTCAAAAAGCATCCACTTCCTGTTCGATGAGATTGTATTACTGTTGTGAACCCTGTATCTCATAAGTGGTTTCTCTATAATCACACAGTCTGTGACCTCCGCGGCTCTGAGTGCAAAATCCCAATCATGGGCAAATCTCAGATTTCTCATTCCACCTATCTTCTCATAGACATCCCTTCTAAAAAGGAAATTGCTTGTCGTAGACGTGAAATTGGTCATTATCAGATTCTCTGTAAAATCATCATTTGCTTTTAATGATTTTTTGGGATGCTCAACAAGCCATGGTTCCATATTTCTCCATCCCTGCTTTACTCCCAGATCTTTGCCCTTACTGTCTATTACTCTTATATAAGAGCAGGCAAATCCCACATTCTTGTGCTGCTCCATATACTCTACCATAACGGAGAATCTGTTTTTCTCAAACATATCATCGGAATTGATAACTGCCAGATATTCCCCCTTGGCCATGTTAAGTCCCTTATTTATAGCGTTATGCGCTCCCGCATTCTCCTGCTTGATCGCAGTAACCCTACTATCGGAAGTATATTTGCTCACTACCTCAAACGAACTGTCTTTGGAACCGTCATCGATAATAATAAGCTCTATATCTTTGTAATACTGGCTAAGCACACTTTCTATCGCCTCGCCAACATACAGCTCATGATTATACACAGGCATTATCACAGACAAAAGCGGTCCGTTTTCGATACCTTCCGGCTTTTTTTCTTTAAAAAAATCAAACATTTTTAATCCTCTACAGATACTAATTTTATATTATGCGGAACTATTTTGCCACGTCCTTCCTGATATAATCTCTCATCTGTAACCTTTACGATAATCGCATCCGTCACAAAATGCATCTGCTCGTGAACCGCATAAGTTCCATTTGCAAGAGCCATATCCACGGGATAATCACCCATATGCAGATACGGGAACTTCAACTTCCATTGGTAGTGATATCTCTTGTTTGCTTCAAAAGGCGGCAATTTAACCTTTTCGAATATATTATTCGAAACAACAAGCTCATTTCCCAATGTATCCTTGATATTAAATCCGATTATGGGATCCTCGATTTTCTTTTTGGTAGAGATTACCATATCAAAAATTATATCCTGCCCCGGTACTATCTGAGAAACCGTTTTGCCCGTTGCATCCTTCAGACTGATCTTTGTAAAGAATGCATCGTTCGTACCAAAACCTGACTTAAAGGTATTGTCTGCATTTTCCGCAACTTCGGTTTCTTCGTCTTCAGCCGACTCGTCCTTTTTTATCTCATATCTCATAAAAGAAAGATACTCTTCAATTATTTCTCCGGGCTCGCCTTCTTTATATATGGTTCCACCGTCAAGCCATATTACCCTGTCGCAAAAACTTGAGATTGCTCCCGTATCATGACTTACAAAAAGTACCGTTCCGTTCTTTTTAAATTCTCTGATCTTGCGATAACACTTCTGCTGAAATCTTACATCTCCTACGCTGAGAGCTTCGTCAACAATAAGAATCTCGGGATTTACATTGACCGCAGCCGCAAAAGCCAGTCTTACAAGCATTCCGCTTGAATATGTCTTGATCGGCTGATATACAAAGTCGCCGATATCCGCAAACTCAAGAACTTTATCAAGGGACTCGTCAATTTCTTTCTTTGACATTCCATTGATTCTTCCATTTAGATAGATATTCTCAATTCCGTTTCTCTCTGCGTCGAATCCTGCTCCCAATTCCAAAAGCGCAGCTACATTTCCGCTAAGTTTTATATCTCCGCTTGAAGGCTTTAATACTCCCGTTATCATCTTTAGAAGCGTGGACTTTCCTGCACCGTTTCGTCCGATTATGCCTACGGTCTCACCTTTTTTTACAGAAAAAGATATATCGTTTACCGCAAGGAAATCCTTATGATAACACGATCCTTTTCTCAATGCCTCCTTAAGACGGTCGGAAGGCTTTTCGTACAGCTTATATGATTTAACTAAATTCTTTACTTCAATAGTATTTTCCATATAAATTTCAATCTTCCTTAAATCATTTACAAGACATCAGCAAACTGATCTTTCAATTTATGCATGAGCCTCATTCCAAAAAACAGTATGGTTAATGAAACCACCCAGAAATATATCATCTGTTTCCACTGATGATAGAAGAAGTAGCCCTGTATCAAGCTCTCTCTGTATCCGTTGATAATATAGTGAAGCGGATTAAATTTGTATATCCATGACAAACGATCGGGTATCATGGTATACTGCCACATCATCGGTGTCAGCCACATAAGAACCTGCAGTGCAATTCCCATGAACTGTCCCACATCCTTGATAAATACATTTAGTGTAGCCGTAATAAACGACAGCCCCAATGAAAGGACAAAAATACAAAAGCTGTAATATAGCATATCTATGATATGCACACCCATGAAATGTCCGTAGATTGAATAGATGCATACAAGAATCACATTGAATATCATATTAAGGATCGTGCTGGACAATACCTTCACAAGAGGCAGGTACTCAATCTTAAACACAACCTTTTTGACAATATATCCGTAATTGGTAAATGATCCCGTTCCGCCAAACCATGAATCATAGAAATAATTCCAAGGTATCATTCCAGCAGAAAGCCACAAGATAAAGGGATATCCTGTTATTGCCCCCGATCTGAATCCAACCTGAAATACAAACCAGAACAGTAATATTGTGGATAGCGGCTGTAAGATTCCCCATACTATTCCAAGATAAGACCCTGAAAAACGTGCTTTGAAATCACTGAGTGCAAGCGAAATTATCTGATCACATTCATTATATATTGCTGATCTTTTTTCACTACTGTTAACCCAGTCTCGTATCCTTCCGCGTCCGAAATACACGGCGCACGCAATAGTAAATAATATCTCGGTCAATACAGTAAAGACATAGAACTTTGTTCTGACCGTCTTTGCCACATTGACTGTGACCTTTGAAGGAACAAAGTAGTCACCGGCCTTTTCCGTAAAATCAAATCTTAAATACGCAATTTTCGACGGTGAATCTACCTTTACGGTAGTCTTACCTTTTTTTACATCAAACTCCCACCACTGATCCGGAACCATCTCCTTACTATCAATAGAATAGTAGATTTTTGATGTACGTTCTTCGGAACAATCATCGAGTTCAATATCAATACCGTCAATCTGAAATGCATGTTCAAGCTTGACTACAAAAAATGCTCCGTCTTCCTCAGAAACACCTTTCTCTTCCTCAAACTGTACCCCGGTGTTAACGACAGTTGCTTTTTGTAAATCTTCAAAAGAATATTCTAAAACTTTATCTTCGTTCAGGTATCTGAAATCTGTAGTTTTAAACGCAGATATATACATCAGCATGAATATTCCGGCAACTCCCAGAAGCCAGACTATAATTTTTAAAAACTTTTTACTCAAACTACTTACGTCCTTTCATGGCCTTTTCAAAAGATTCATAATACAGACGGCTCACATTTTTTACAGAAAAGAAATCTAGTATCTCATCCGAATACTGCTTTGCCTTTGCCTTGTATTCTTCCAGATGTTCTCTGTATTCCTCAAAGTTTTCCAAGTCTGTCTTTGCATCATCTATTATCTTTCCACAGCCATATTTCTCTATAAAGCGCCTTGTATCTCCGCTGTCTGTCGAAAAGACAGGAACTCCCATACTCATGGACTCTATGCTGACAATAGGCATTCCTTCAAAATCGGATGTGATCACCAACGAATCAAGTGCCTGCACAAATTCAGGAACATTATCCATATACGGAATGCGAAGCAGCTTATCTTCAAGGCCATGCTCCTTGATATAAACATCTACCTCGTCCCTAAGTACGCCATCTCCTACCATTACAAACTGCATCTTATCTCCGTACTTTGCAATGGCATCCTCCACAAGCTTAAGATAACGAAGAGGTTTCTTCTGCTCTGCCAGTCTTGCCACAAAAGAATAGTGCTCTTTTTCAGGAGCAAGCCCATACTTTTTACACACTTCCTCATAGCTGAGTGCTTCTGCTTTCACTTTCTTGATGTGCTTGTCATTTACCGCAGGATAAATCACATCTATTTTCTCTTTGGAAATAGAGTACTTGTTCTCAAACGTTTCTCTTATAAGCTCCGTTATAGCTATATATCTGTCAAAGTCCTGAACGGGCTTTTTATCGTAATACTCAATCCATCCAACTTTGGTGTCGTACACATCCTGCATAACGAAAGGTACATCATGAAATAATTTCTGAATCTGTCTGGTATGATCTTCAAACCAGGGGAAGTTGTTACACATCCATATAAGGCTCGGATGGAACATTTCTTTTAACTCGTACAATGTACCAAGGAAATTAGCAGGCTCCGTAATTTCTCTTATATCAAATACATAATCGCAAAGTCCTTCCAACTGATAATGAAGCGAACCCTGCTGTTCAGCATGTTTCTCCATTGTGATCATGCAGAAATCATATTTATCCTTCAATTTGCGCATTATTTCTATTGTGTTGCGCTCTATTCCGCCAACTGCAAGGAATACGGGAACCACGAATATCATGGGCTTATCGCCTTTTCGTACCCCGAATGATCTGGCGCTGAATCTATGAACCGGATTGTTGCCCTTAACAAGCGCTTCCTTGATGTTTATTCCGGGATATACATCACAGATATCAAATCTGTTATTTTCTACATTCCTGCCGGGAAGCCTCATTATTCTTCCCTGCGCAACATTGGTATTTATTGAAGTTTCTATATTCTCTATCTCAGTTCTGTATATAAGCAGGTCTGCTATATTTTTTCCTGCAATATACGGATGGTCCAAAAACGCTTTCGATACGATCACATAATCAAGAACTTCATCCATAAGTGCGTATGCAACCTGCAACATCTGGGTAACATCCAAAGGTTCTTCTTTGGGCGCATATACATAATTGCTGTACCCCATCTTCATGTTGTTTATATCAGAGACAACTACACTATCACCAAGTACCGCAACCTGTTCACAATACATGTCTATCAATTCAGCCTTATTTGGAATGTCGCCACTTATTCCGATCTGAATCATACGCTTTTGTCCAAAGCTGTATTCCATATTCCAATGACCGCTGTTTCCTATATTAAATCTCGCCTGTCTCCATAACTTTCCCAGTATTGTTTTCATACTACGCAAGCATTTTCCTTTTCTATTTATCCTCTCAATCCTGAGCTCACAGCAAAACTCTGTTGCTCCTTTAGGAATTTTATCAATAATTATTTCCGGATCGTTTGTATTTGAAAAATCATAGCAATTGCCTTCTCTATGACATGCATTTATCCGGCTAACTTCCGCATTAACTTTGCTTCCATCCTCTGTAACAAACTGCATATACTCTATATACGCCTTACAATAATTCTTAAGAGGTGCAAGCCTTATATGCATCATATTGTCCGTAATATCCAGCGTAAGCTTGCGATAACCGTTTCCGTAGCAGATCCACTTTTTAGCATCTTCTTCGTTGTATCCTCTGCCGATATCAAAATAAATCTCCTGGAGAGGTGACTTTAAATATTCATACAAAAAGCTGTATATCTGGTAATCGGAAGCTCCCATGTTGTTTTCTTCGGAAATTCTTTTTACCACTCCATAACGTATCATCACCTGAAAGATTACAAAGTAGCAATATGAGCACACCTTCTGTTTAAACGCAGAATCTTTTTTCTCCATGCTCTTTTCGGTTCTCTTGGCAACCCATTTTAGAAGCTTTAAAGCCACTACTATAAGATGCCCTCTTATATCCTTCATAACATGGGATTTACTCATATATTCGGTAAACGGTTTTGGAATTTCTTTGACATTAATTATGCATTTACCTTCAAGGTCATCATGTAAGTGATCAAAAACAACCAACTCCTCACCTGCAGAAATCTGTCTGTTTATAAACTTATCCACACTGTCATATATATGATGGTGCGTAGCAAAAATATCGGGGTCGTAGTATACCCTCATTCCACTCTTCTGAAGCCTATATGCAAGCTCGATATCCTCGAAACCGTATTTGTCAAAATCCAGAGAAAAATATTCTTTTTGTGTATCAAGCAGTTTCCTCGAAACGCTTATATTCGAAGTGTAAAAATGCCTGAAATCTATAAACTGGTAAACGGGAAGGGCGATAAATCCAAACTGCTCACAGCCAATCTCAGTAATATGCTTCATCAAATAATTTACTTTTATATCCGGGTGCCAATCAAGTCTCCCCAAAGAAGCTACTTCCGGACCAAACTTTAGATAGTTTTCATAATGTCTGTTTATAAAATCGGGAGCGGGAAAAATGTCGTCTCCGGTAAATATAATTACTTCGCCACTCGCCACCTCGAGCGCAGCATTTCTCGCTCGACTTGCCCCGCCTTTTTTATTTTTCAGAACTTTGATTGGTAAATCTTTTACTGATTCAAGAACGTCGACGGTCTTATCATCCGACTCATCATCGGAACATATTATTTCGTATGAATACTTCGTAACTTTGTCAACTTCTCTCCAGGCATCAAAAACTGCCGGTAAAATGTCTGCTCTGTTATGGGTTGCAAATATTACACTAACTTTTATCAATGGTAATTATCTCCTTGACCTGTCCACTTCTATGTGTACAGTCCACTTATAAATGATCATGAATGGTCTCTTATATATAAAACGAGTTTATATCGTATATTATCAAATATTTCTCTTTGAAATCTTATACAATCGAATACTTTAAGCTTTTTGGTATCTTGATAGTATTTGAATTCTATAGCATTTGCCCATTTTTCTGCCTCTAACGCTGTAATTATCCCATGCTGATGTAATATGCTGTTAGCCTCCAATGCAGATTCCCGCATTTTATCGAGATTTGCTGAACAATTAGCTCCCTTAGCATCATTATGCCTATATACCATAAACGAATTAAGGGCAAATCTACTTTCTTGTTTAAACATAATGATCCACAGCATCCAATCATCTGCACCGTCAACGGACAGATGATTATTAATCCATACTTCAGGAATAGCAGATTTCTTTATAAGACATTCTCCCGGCGAAGGAATAAGATTTCGTATTTCCAACAATCTCTCCAACTGGATCAGATATTCCATAGAAGCATATGAATTATATATCCTATACTTCTTTTCTTTCATACTATAAAAACCATTTCCGACGGAAATATCTGCATTTTTCATATTTTCCAATTGTGCGCCATATCCGTCAGTCAATAGCTCATCATCCTGATCTAAAAACTGTATATACTGACCTTTTGCAATTTTTAAACCATTTACTCTGGATCTGTGTATTCCTGAATTTGTATCATTCTTTATAACCGTGCAGTTAAGTTCTATATCAGGAAGCATTACTTCTATCTCAGGACTGTCATTTATTATGATAACTTCGATGTCTGCAGAATCTGCAATAACATCACTTACTTTTTTTATGCTTTGCAATGCTCTGGCAATATATTCATTCCCATAATAAAATGGAATAATGACAGAAATTAATTCTTTCATGTCAATAATACATCCTCATATATCTTTTTTAATTGAAGATAATTGTTTTCTCTATCAAACTTGTTTTTAAACTCCGCTTCAGCATTATTCCCCATTTTCAGAATTTGACTATTATCATACCACAGTTCTTTTACTCTTTTTGCAAAACTATTGCAATCTTTAAGCGGGAATAATAATCCATTATAACCATCTTTTATAAGCTCTCTTGAAAAGCCTATGTCAGACGCCACAACAGGTTTCCCCAACATCTGCGACTCAATTTCCACCATAGAGCAGCCTTCATACCATACAGAAGGAAACACTACAAAATCAGCTTTTTTTACAAAGGCAAGACATGTATCATGATCTTTATATCCAAGATAATATACATTTGATTTATGAGCAGCCCACTGTTCAACTTCCTGTTCAAGCGGCCCTCCCCCTATTATAACAAGAGGTATATCAACAAGGTTATCCCATGTCTTCATCAATGTATTTATACCTTTTTCACCCCCTAATCTGCCATAGTAAACAACATATCTTTTCGGAAAATCTGATGTTATACGTGTAATATCTACACCATTCTTTTTCACAGTTTGAGATTTGTTATCCACAAAATTATACTTCTTTATAATTTTCTCTTCTGCAAATCCAATCGCCTTAAGCAAATCTATCTGTGTATCATTAAGACATATATATCGATCTATCTGCTTATAAAAAGACTTTCTCCACCTATGATACTTAAAAACACAAGCCACAAAAAAACTCATGGTTTTAGACCCTTTAAAACATCTAAAACCACACATTCTAAAATATTTGCCATCACCACAATCATTACAGATAGTATCTCCCCTTAACGATGAAGCACATGGACAAACAAATCTGGTATCATGAAGCGTTGCAATAACTTTTACACCACATCTTTTTGCAGCGTATAGAATTGAAGGAGACAGTATCGGAAAAAAAGTATGTACATGAACAATATCCGGCTTTTCTTTTTTTATTATGCTCTTTACATTATTATAATGTTTAAAAGACCATATCATTCCTAATGTAATACATATCTTACCAATCAATTTGGCATTATCAAAAACATCATTCGAAGTATTATATTTGACAACTTCTATACCATGTTCTTCAAGAAGTCTTGCCTCATTATTATAAACCTGATCGTCTCCACTAGCGGAGCCGGTCCTGTGAAAATTATGTATAATAAGTACTTTCAATATTTCAACCTCGATTTACCTGCCGAAAAAATCAGCCGTGAAGGATATTCATTTGTAATTATGCGAGAAACTCATTCTCGTATTTCTGCGCTATACTCTCCCACGTATATTCATCCGAAATACGGGTCTTGGCGAGATTACTAAACTCTGCCCTGCGATCCTGCTGCATTTTGTCATTGGCATTGATCACATCGGACAGATCTCTTCCATCTTTATCCCAGTATATTGCGGCATCTTCCGCAACTTCATGGTTATAGCTTACATCAAGAACAAAATTGACATCTGTTGATGCAAGTGCCTCAAGTAGGCTCGGGTTGGTTCCTCCAACCTCATGGCCGTGAATGTAAGCGTAAGCGTTCTCTCTTATCTTCTTAAGGAGCTGTTTATCATAAACCGAATCAGCCACAGTTACTCTGCCGCTGTCAAGGAAATGTAACCTGTCATCAAATTCCTGTAAAAGCTTATCGTTCTCAGTTGTTATTATTATAAGTTTCTTATCAGATGAGCTCTTAAGGAATTCTTTAATTATAATATCAAAGTTATTCTCTTTTACAAATCGTCCGACTACCAGATAATACTCGAATGGCTTGGTCTCTTGTTCCGCGAGCCACTCCGTGAACTTGAAGTCGTTATCTGCGTATGTTGACCTCTCAAGGTCTGCGCCGTATGCGATAAAGGTAGTACTTGGATTATACACAGAATACTCTTTGTTGATATACTTCTCTATTTCTTTGCTATCGCAGATAATCCTGTCAGCATGCTTGATCATAAGTCGCTCTGACAGTTTCCAGTACATTCTTACGGGAGCGCTCCACTTTCTTCTCTCCCAGTCATGACCATCGGGATTGATATAGAGCCTTCCGCCAAGCTTTTCTATCTTTTTCTTGTAGTGCCTGATAACAACTCCAATCCTGCACGCCATTATGAAAAAGATCGGTTTATCAATGGCAGGTCTCTCTTCACAATATCTTATCGCTCTGGCAAGTGCCTTGATATCATAAACAACCGCCTTGGCAGGTCCTATCTCGGGAACCATGACATTATAGCACTTTGCGCCATTATACTGGTATCTTGAATCTTCCCTTGCAATGGTAGCAACATGATATCTTATCTTGTCACTTTTCCTACAAAGAGTAAGGTTCTCGACAAATGTCTCAAACCCACCATATTTTGCAGGTATACCTTTGCATCCGATGCAAAAAACCTGTCGTTTATCAGTATGATATTGTTCTTTAATTTTTCTTCTTCCCATATGAGTCATACGCTATCGTTATATAATCAACAATCTTTTATATGATAGTATATATATCGCAATATATCAACAAATATATCTTATCAAAATTACAAAATCCCAGCATTACGCGGCATTTTAAAAGCTTCGGGCACGCCCGAAGCCTTTTTTATCATCAATAATATCTTTGTTTATGCACCAATAATCTCGTTATATCTCTCCGATACTTTACCCCAGTCAAGAATCTCAAAGAATGCCTTGATATAGTCAGGTCTCAAATTCTTGTACTTAAGGTAGTAAGCATGCTCCCAGACATCGAGCGCCACAATGGGAATAAGTCCCTTGCCTTCGCTGATAGGGTTGTCCTGGTTAGGCGAAGCAGAAACCGTGAGTTTTCCGCTCTTATCGGTTGAAAGCCATGCCCAGCCTGATCCAAACTGTCCTGCTGCCGCTTTTGAAAGCTCTTCTTTAAGCGCATCAAGACTGCCGAAAGTCTTGTCAATCTCTTCTGCAAGTTTTCCTGAAGGAGCTTTGGCAGGGCTTGGTGAGAACATCTCGAAATAAAGGTTATGGTTATAATAACCGCCGCCTTGATTTCTGAGGCCTTTTCTCAAAGTTTCATCCGAAACTTTATCGAGTGATGCAAGTAGCTCCTCCGCACTGAGATTACTCATGCCTGCTTTTTCCGCAAGTTCATTAAAAGTCTTGGTATAAGTAGCGTGGTGCTTGCCGTGATGAGTCTCAACGGTAAGTTGGTCAATGAAAGGTTCAAGAG
>JAEEGJ010005711.1_pt1 | contig 38582 bp, 28 predicted proteins | sample 8958761 | NCBI WGS metagenome assembly JAEEGJ01 (sample SAMN16246546, study PRJNA631951) | gut metagenome | biome: gut microbiome; feature: rumen; material: RS-attached | host: Bos | place: Iran: Karaj | collected 2018-10
CAGGGTACTGGTTGTAAAGGGGAACGGAGCTTTTCTGCTTCTTTCTCCTTCCTTCAGTTCCGTACACTTAAAACTCTTTCCGGATTTCTTTATATATTCATCCGTCTGGCTCTCCGAAGCAAGCGCTATCCTTTTATCATTTTCTCCCACAAAATGCACGGGTATAACATTATTCCCCTTAAGCTCAAGATCTGCATCAAGGCTCCAGTATTCCTCGGGCTTAAATTCTCCTATTTCTTTCTCCCTGTCGCAAATAAGTTTAAGAGCTACTGACTGTACTCTGCCTGCCGACAGTCCGCTCTTGATCTTTGCCCAAAGGAGGGGACTAATCTTATATCCAACCATTCTGTCCAGTACTCGTCTGGCCTGCTGTGCGTCAACAAGGCCCATGTCTACGCATCTGGGAGCCTTTAGCGAGTTCTTGATGGCATTTTTTGTTATTTCATTGAATGTTATCCTGTCCGGCTCTTTTTCATCTAACTTCAGCAGTTTCTGAAGATGCCAGGATATTGCTTCTCCTTCGCGGTCCGGGTCAGTTGCGAGATACACTTTGTCCGCTTTCTTTGCTGCCTTACGGAGCTCTGCGAGTATATCGCCCTTTCCTCTGATCGTGATGTATTTAGGTTCAAAGTCATCCTCTACCGATACTCCGAGCTGGCTCTTGGGGAGATCGCGCACATGTCCCTGAGAAGCTATTACTTCATAGCCGGTGCCCAGGAATTTCTTGATTGTTTTTGCTTTAGCGGGGGACTCTACTATTACTAGGTTCTTTGCCATGTGTGTTTACCTTTCTTCCGTTTTCATGAACTACTGCACGGAGCATGTTGGGTCCGTGCGATAATCAAACGACAAATAGAGTACACCTTTTTTTCTAGAAAATCAAGTATTTTTTTCTATTTCTATTTTTGTCCCCCTAAACAGCCAGAGCATCCGGACATTATAAAAACCGTTATCGTATCGTTGGGATATGCTACAGCCTGTGCCATTATCTCCTCTACGGACGCTTGCAATCGTGTGCCCGCTCGATACCGGGCACACTTGTGCTACGCTCAAAAATCGGTTTGGCAAACCGATTTTTGCCTTGATACAATAATGACACAGTCTAAGCATATCCACAACTCACTTTATGTTTTTATCCTGTCCGGATGCCCTGACTGTTTTATTCAAATCATCAATACAAATAATTGGTAACAAAATCCAATTATGTTATATCATTTTTATCAAATGATTATAGTTCTGATTGTACTCCTCCACATTGGATCGGTAATCCGAATATAGAACCTTCTCAATATACTTAAACACTGAAAGGTTTTCTGAATACTTCACATTATACTCTTCTACCAAACTGTTCTCTTGATTTTCTATAGATGTTTGTGATTTTTCAAGTACTTTTTCTGCCTGATATTCAGAGATCATCTTGCATACTTCAAGCGGCAACGGATTGGTTACCGCTACTATCTTCTTGCGCTTGAGTTTCTTTACGAGTTCGTTATATCGTGCATAAACTACAGGGGCAAATTTTCCTTCTTTAAGATATTTCGCATATCGCATTTCAAGGACTATCTTTCTAATAAGAAGAAACAGCATCCAAAACAGTACTACAGCTCCGATTATCAGTATCAAAGGATACACAAATATGGCCAGATCTTTGTCGGAAAGGTCCTCTTCTACGGTAACAGGAGTATCATCTCCTACTATAGATACCGAGCTATCGGAGTTATTGTTTCCGAGTCCAAGGTCTACGTTTAAGAGTTGTGAGAAGAATCGTCCGATACCGCTCATCTCTGTTGCTACAGGTGCGGCTTCAAAACTCGGAGGGGTCAGTTCATAAGGTATCCAGCCCTTACCCTCGAGGTAAATTTCTATCCAGGCGTGTGCATAGTAGTCGCTGACCGGTACTGAGTAAGCTGTTTTGTCAGTATTATATTCGTTTTCGCCCATAAACCACTCATCGCCGTACAGTTCTGCTTTTGTGGCTTCTTCGCTCATCAATGAATGAGGGATGCAGTAGCCCTCGATATAGCGTGCCGGCACACCCATATGGCGTAGTATCATAACTCCGGCTGAAGCAAAGTGTGAACACAAACCTCTTTTCTGTGTCTCGAGAAAATACCGTACATAGTCTTCATTGTTCGGTGTCTTGCCGGGTGACAGTGTATAAGGATACTCTGCAAGGAACATATCCTTTAATGCTTCACACAGTTTTAATCTGTAACTGTTTATTTCTTCCTTGTGTTCATATCTCTCCTGCAATATCTTTTCTGAAGGTGCTGTATAATAGTTATACTCTTCAGTAAGTGCTGTCAGTGAAGCCATATCACTGCTGTCATAGGCAGCCCTCAATCTGTCTATAAACTCTTCCGGAATGGCTTCATAATCTATTGCAGGGAACTGTCTTTCTGCATCTACTGTCAGTTTTAGCCTTTTGTAGTTCTTTGTGTCAAGTCCGAAATAATTATGTTCCTTACAGAACTCTTCAAGATATCTGTCCAGGTCATCCGGTACTTTGAGGCATATATCATTTATATAGTCATAATATCTCAGGTATTGACTGCTGTTCTCTGATGTGGTATTTCTTGTTACATTTATATCCTGTACACCGGGATATTCATTGTCATACTCATCTTCATTATAAGTACCGATTATACCGTTATTAATCTCAGTTCTAAGCTTTACCGATCCCAGACCGCTGATGCTGTCCCCGTATCCGGGATCTCCGGGCTCAAGGTATTCTATAAGTGATAGAGGATAATAGTCCACTTCTTTTGTTTCCAGGACTGTTTCCTTTTCCGGATCGGCAGGCTTATATATGGGGTCTTCCGATATATTTCTGACATCACTTGGCAGTGTGACATAAGGATTTACCAACATTCCAAAGCTTTTGTCTATGTATGATATCTGGGCTTTTGCTCTGGTAGATTTTTTCTCGGAAACCGAATTAGGTGTTTTCAGTTTACTTGATGTAATGGTTTTGTCCATTATATCTATAATGTCGCTTTCTATATATCCCTGACTACCCAGTCCAAGCTCGGGAAATTCGGCAATATTCACCCTGTTGAGCCAGCTTTTCCCGGCATATGATACACCCTTAAAACCCGGCAAATATATGGTTTCATCACTATATGGCACAAATGTTACTACAATATCCGTCTTAAAATCAGGGTTTACGGCTGAAACTCCGCCGAGGCGGCCACGACTCAGACCGTTTATAGAGTCATAACTGTTAAACAGACCATATATCCCATTTTGCACCAGTATCTTTACGGTATCGTCGAGAGATGCCTTGGCACTGTCCTCCGGTGTTTCTCCCAGATCCCTGCTGTAAGCAGGCAGTGAGAATATGCAGATAACAAACGAGAATACCGCTGATATTGCCAGCACCATTAATATACCGCGATGGTCTCCCCTCGTAGTATAGTAGGTTTTCTTAAACAATCTGTCCTTGATATAGTCCGGTGCATTCTTGCCGGGAATGGTGACCCTGTTAAATGCTCCCTTTTGGAGCAGTCCGGTAGCGATGCATCCTGTCATGATGAGGATCACAGAGATAAGCGGAGGCTTGTAGCCTATATATAACGGGATCTGCATCAGGATAAATGAGATGCCAAAGGTCTCAGCAAAGTTCATGTACCTGGATACAGTGATGTTGTACATGATAACAAGAAAGGCTATTATAAAAATAAGGGCTATGGTTATGGTCAGCTGTCTGTTTGTAAATGTTTCTTCTGCACTTCTGACAACGCCCATATTAAAAACTTCAGCATAAACCTCACGGATATGGTTTGTAATGGCCTGGAAACCACTGTTTGCGTAAAGATAATATCTCAAGAGTTCTACGGTAAATATGATCAGAAATGCGATATATCCGATATAGAATACTTTCTTATTGAAATACAGCAGAGATATCATTATGCTCGCTGCCAGCGTAAAGATTACAATTGTGCCTTTGTTATAATTCAGTGAAAATGCGTCACAGAATCCGGTGACCGTGCCGACACATACCAAAAAGATTATCAGGGCTTTTGAAAGGCACAAAAAGAGAGGGCTCGACTTTTTGCTGCCATATACATCTTCTATAGCTATGCCTGTCGAGTCAAGCTCTATGATCTGCTTTTTCTCTTGTCTTGACAATCTTTTTCCCATATTTAATAAACTCGTTATAGTAGCGTTGACTTGGTCTCAGAAAGATAAATTTAATTTATGTGTCAGAAACTTCAATCCCGTCCTCAAGGAGTTTCACTTCATCCCCATAAACCGTGAGCAGCAGTGCTGACCTCTGGTTTGAGGCATAGTATGCATCCTTAGCCATATCTGCACTTTCATAAAGAGGCAGAAAATACATATCCCTGTAACAGTCCTTCAGCGACTCTTCGTTATCTATGATATAATAATCAAATGAGCAGGATACACTGTTAAACAGGCAAATCTCAAATCTTTCACCTCTCTCTGCCAATTTTCTTGACACAGCATCAAGTGTTTCTACAGTCTGAGAGATTTTACCTTTCTCAAGTTCAGGTACCACTACCAGTGACATTACCGAGGTACGCTCCATCTCCTTTACTGCCAGCTCGTCCAGTTTTGAACTCAGCTTCCAGTGGATCCTCGCCAGTCTGTCACCGGGTCGATATTCTCTGATCTCCTTTATATCAGAAGAGAGGTTTCCTTTAAGGTCCGGCTCTGTATATTCATCATAGCCCTCCGAGTAAGGTATCTCCGCCACATCGACCTGTTCCGTTTTTTCCGGAAATACAGGCACCTGCACAGAGAAGCTAACCGGCAGATTTACGCTCACCATACCCATAAAACCGGTTACCCTCATACCCTTTCCTTCAAACAAGACCATACCTATCTTGGCAGTCTTAACGCTTATATTTATCCTATCCTTGCGTTTGGGCATGATATTGATATTCAGCAGACTGTCCTTATTGGCGTTAAAAAACAGATTTCTCATTGAAAAAGTAAGGGAACATTTAAGAAAAGGATAATAGGTTGGATTATCATATTCTGCAAAGAAAAGAATAATGTTGCCCACCTCGGTATCAGCCACAACCGAGCCTCCGGTAAGGCTGATCTTCCTGACATTAGCTAAGAATACCGGAATAAGAATTGCCGGCAGCAGGACATAAGGAAAAAGCAGAAATACCAGGTAATTCTGCTTAAATACAACTACAAAAAAGAAAATAAGAACAAATATAAAAAGATATTTGATTATGGACCAAACATGTATTTTCATACAAATCATTCCTTAATGACTTTTTCACCCCGGCATCTTCACGGACTCAAACGACTTTGCCAAAGCCATCTCTAAGTTATAGCCTGTAGCCTTTGCCTTTGTTGAAAGCACTACTCTGTGGTTTGCTATACTAAAGTATACCGCCTTCACATCTTCAGGCACTACATAGTTTCTGTCATCAATATATGCTTTAGCTCTAGCCATCTTCATAAGGGCTATGCTGGCACGTGGGGATAATCCCAGTGAGTACAGATCATTATTTCTGGTAATCTCAGTCAATTGAACTATATAGTTTAATATCGGCTCAGATACTGTGACAGATGCCACATGCTCCTGGATAGCCAACATCTCTTCTTTTGATATTACAGGCTTTAACTCTCCGACTATCTCGTGAGAGTCACCGCGCAGGATATCTATTGCACTGTCATGATCAGGGTAACCCATGGTAAGCCTTATCATAAAACGGTCAAGCTGTGACTCAGGCAGTTTCTGAGTACCGGATGCTCCTACGGGATTTTGTGTAGCTATTACAAAAAACGGGTTAGGAAGCTTATATGTTGTTCCGTCTACGGTAACATTCTGTTCCTCCATAACCTCCAAAAGTGCAGACTGAGTCTTAGGTGAGGTACGGTTGATCTCGTCAGCCAAAAACAGATTGGTAAACACGGCACCCTCTCTAAATACAAACGCACCGGTATTTTTATCATACATAGTAAAACCGTTAAGGTCGGAAGGCAGTACGTCGGGAGTAAACTGTATTCTCTTGTAATCGAGCGACATGGTCTTTGCCAGTGCTGTAACCAGTGTCGTCTTTCCTACTCCGGGTATATCCTCCAGCAGGATATGTCCCTTTGCCAGTATGGCACAGAGCACCATATCTATGACTTCATCCTTACCATGTATAACAAGCTTTATAGAATTCTTTATTTTATCTGTAGTTGCTGACATTTTGTCCTCCGTAAATACTTATTGCTCAAATATTCTTGCGATATTTCTAACCGAAATTCATCTATCCTAACATACATGTTTCATTATATTCGTATACCCAATCATTCAAAAAGCGCTATGCATAGTATAATAAAAACCACCTGATTTTTCAAGTGGTTTTTAACGTTTTCATAGTTATTTAATCAAATGCAGAAACCCTTAACTTAAGCTTCTTGAACCTGTTTTAGTAAACTTTTCAGTTCCATTGAAGTGCCAGTTTCCTCTTTTCCTTGACACAATCAGTAAGATAAAGATTGATTAGGGTTTGATAAGGTATTCCCGAAGAAACCGCTTCTTTCTTAAAATATTCAATTACACTGACAGAAAGATTTATAGTAACCTGTTTCTTCATCTCCTTTGCATAAGGATTAGGGCGCGGGTTTAGCTTGTCTATATCATATTCCTCTAGCATATCTGTTCACCTCCGTTTTTGTAGCTTTTCTTGCAGATATAATCCTTATTACTGAATCAGATTCCCTATAACAATGACACACGATACAAATATGCGCCGTCTCACTCATCCCCAAAAGTAAAAACCGGTCTTCCTCAGAAGAATGTTCAGGATCGTCAAACAAGATGGCTGATTCATCAAAAAACACCGTACTTGCCTCGTCGAAATCAAATCCATGTTTTACCTTATTCGATTTGTTCTTGTTTTCATCCCATTCAAAACGATACATCAATATATCCTTTCTTTATAATTATAATATAATTATTTCATATTGTCAACGTTTCTTTATATATAAGTTCTTCCCAACTTCCTCTATCATGTCCTTTAGTTCAAGTTCTATAAGGATCATCGGCAGAGTTCCGCAGTCTATACCGGTTCTTTCTGATATCTCATTTATCTGTATAGGTACTTGTTCCAAACTCTCGTAAACTTTTTTCTCATCACCTTTTAGTGAGTCTCCTGCTGCTTTTTTCTTTTTCTTTTCCGCATTAAGCAGCATGGTATAGTGACTTTTAAGTTCATCTATGATATCCTCCGGAGTTGCAGCGAGTCCAGCTCCGTTCTTTATCAGGCTGTTACATCCATCACTAACGGTATCTCCTATCCTACCGGGAATCGCAAATATCTCCCTGCCCTGTTCCAAGGCGTGATCCACAGTAATAAAGGTCCCGCTCTTTTTCCCTGCTTCAACCACCAGAAGGATATCAGCCAAACCAGATATTATCCGGTTTCTCTGAGGAAAGTTATATGGTAATGCCTTGTCGCCCGGGTAATATTCCGATACGATTCCCCCATAATCCACAGACAGTTTCTCAAATATATCCCTATTTTCGGTCGGATAGCATATATCTACTCCGCAGCCGAGTACTGCGGTTGTTTTTCCACCTACATTTATCGCTCCTCTGTGTGCAAAGCCATCCACTCCCGATGCCATGCCGCTGATGATGTTTATCCCCGCCTGTGCCAATGCAGATGAAAATCTCATGCACATTTCTTTCCCATAAAAGCTGCATCGGCGACTCCCTACGACAGCTACTGCAGGCAGATTGTCATCGGGCAGTTCTCCTCTATAAAACAAAAATGACGGGGCATCCGGGATATTCCTCAGTCGCTCAGGAAATTCCTTATCGTCTATGGTCACAAATTTTATACCCTTGCGCCTAAACTGTTCAGACTCATATTTAAAGTCTATTTTCCTGAAATCTATTAGCTGCTCTATCTGAAACTCTTCCAACAATGGTATATTTCGTAATACATCCTCCCGTGCTTTATACACCTCCTCCGGTGTCCCCAGCATCTCAAATAACATCTTTCTTCTTGCAGGCAGTAGGCCCTTTACTTTTGAAATATATAACCAGTATTCTTTTTCTGTCATTTTTCCCTCCTCACGAATTAAAGTCAAGATTCCGGTAACACAGTGCCTCCAGCAGATGCGGCACCTTTATGTCCTTCTCTCCGGCCATATCTGCTATGGTTCTCGATACTTTCAGCAGCCTATGATAACCTCTGGCACTGAGCGAGTACTTATCAAATGCCTTTTCCATCAAGGTCTTTTCTTCCGGTCCCAAAGGACAGAATTCTGTAGTCATCTTACCGGTCAGCTCCGAATTAAAGCTGATAGGCATCCCTTTGTATCTTTCAAGCTGCACCTCGCGAGCTCGCATCACTCTTTCCCTGATTGCTGCACTTGTTTCTCCATGCTTTGATGAATTCAGTTCATCATACTTTATCTCGCTGACGCTCACGCAAAGGTCTATCCTGTCAAGTACAGGCTGACTGATGCGTCTCTGGTACTGCTTTATCTGTCTCTCTGTACATGAGCATCTTGACCTGTCAGGGTAATGCCCGCAAGGGCATGGATTCATAGATGCTACCAGCATAAAACCGGCAGGATATGTATATGTTGCATTTAGTCTTGATACTGTTACAAACCTGTCCTCTAAGGGCTGCCGCAGGGCCTCTATGGCCTCTCTGCCAAACTCGGGCATCTCATCCAGAAAAAGTACACCGTTTACTGCCAGACTTATCTCACCCGGTTTGGGAGTCACGCCTCCGCCGATGAGTGAAGTCACTGTACACGTATGATGCGGTGACCTAAATGGACGTCTGGTGATCAGATACTGCTCATCGTTAAACAGTCCTGCTACACTGTATATCCTTGATATCTCCAGGCTGTCCTCAAAGCTCATATCGGGCATAATACCCGGTATGCGCCTCGCAAGCATGGTTTTACCCGATCCGGGCGGTCCGGAAAACAGTATGTTATGCTGCCCCGATACTGCTATCTCTGCCGCTCTTTTTGCTGCCTCCTGACCTGAGATATCTGCAAAATCCTCTGTAAACTCGGATGATGACACCTTTAGCACATCATCTATCGAACATTTTTCAGGCACAAGTTCTCTCGCCCCGAGCAAATATTCAATGATATCGCCCATGTCTTCAACTCCTATTACTTCAACTCCTTCGACTACCGCTCCTTCCTTTGCATTGCCTTTAGGCACAATAACAACAGGTATGCCCTCCTGTTTTGCGGCAATACAAATAGGAAGCACTCCGCTTATCCGGTTTACCTTACCGTCAAGCCCGAGCTCTCCCACTATAAGCATATTTTCAAGTTTTTCTTTGGGTAAAATATCAGATGCCGCCAGACATGCCAACGCTATAGGCAGATCAAAAGCGGTCCCGGCTTTTCGTATATCCGCCGGTGACAGATTTACCGTGATATGCTTTGGTCTCAAAGCATAATTAGAATTTTTCAATGCTGTCTTTACTCTGTCCTTGGCCTCTTTTACCTCCGATGCGAGATATCCGACCATAGTGAACAGGGGCAGCCCGTCGCTCACGTCTGCCTCAACATTGATGAGTTTCGCCTCGATACCGTATACCGAGGCACTTTTTACATTACTGTACATTTTTTCTCCTTCCTTGCTGAAGGGAAGGAGTATGAGTATATGGAATATTTAGATAGTATCAAACGATTCTACCGCTATAATGCAGTTTTTGAATCCTAAATCACTCGTGTTTCTTGATTATCTTCTGTAGTTCATGCATGAATGTATCAACATCCTGGAACTCACGATATACGGAAGCAAATCTTACGTAAGCTACCTGATCTATCTTCTGTAGCTTTTCCATGATCTTTTCGCCGATAATATTGCTGGGAATCTCTCTTGATTCAGAGGTAAAAAGCTCTGTCTCTATCTCATCGATCATCTGATTGATGGTGTCAATGGATACAGGTCTCTTATGGCATGATGCAAGTATACCTTTTTCAATTTTCTCACGGTTATACTGCTCTCTGATATTGCCCTTCTTGATAACTATAACAGGGATAGTTTCGATCTTTTCATATGTGGTAAATCTTTTATCACATTTATCACACTGTCTTCTTCTCCTGATGGATGAACCATCCTCAGCAGGTCTCGAATCTATAACCCTGGTATCTTCATTTCCGCAAAATGGACATTTCATGGCTTAACCTCCACTAAAAAGTCGGAATATCCGGCTCTTTATAGAATATTTACCCATAATCTATCGGGCTTATACTAAAAATTATAGTGAATTCAAAATTTAAGTCAAGCCTTTTTTTGAGAAAAAACATACATTCCTATACCTGCTGCAATAGTCAGGTTAAGAGAATCAACATATTCGGTCTGAGGTATGATGATACTTGTGCCATACTCAAGGAATTTATCCGGCAGGCCTGTTGCTTCGTTTCCAAATACAAGCGAATAAAGCCTTGGTTTAGGGCAGTCATTCACTGTAAGAGGTCTTTCCCCATTTAGCATGAAGGTAAAAATTTCCCTGTTATCCGAAACTCCCTGATTAGTATACTTTTTATCTGTATCAAATGATTTAAGATAATCCTCAAAGGAAGAAAATCTTTCATGTCGTATTCTAAATACCGATCCCATTGAGGCCCTGACTGTCTTCGGATTGAATATATCCGCAGTAGGCTCTATGATCGCTAGATCCATGATACCAAAACCGACCGCAGTCCTGATGATGGTACCTAAGTTGCCCATATCTGAAGGATTTACCAAAACAACATGGGGCTTGGTATTATCAAGCCCCTGTTCAAACTTATTAAATACACCGACTACATATACATTGCCCTTGTCACTCAGCTTGTTGATTATCTTATCGTTTACCGAGAGTTTGATGCCTTTCTCCCTGCATTTAGCCTCCAGTTTTTCCATATCAGTGAATGAGGCGCTGCAAAAAACCTCAATCACTTCTGACGGCTTTGCTTCAATAAGCTCAAACGTAGGAAATGCACCCAATGTATATGAGTATTCAAAATCTTTTTTATAACTTTTGATATCCATTCAATCTTTAATAACCCCGGTTTTCTGTCATCGAATGCCAGATAATATTTAAACCCTGATATCAGTTACATGATCATGGTCAACTGAATTCTCTTTTTCTGGAGATCCACACTCATTACCTTTACGTCTACTACATCACCAACACTCAGGAGCTCTAAAGGATGCTTGATGAATTTCTTATTGGTGATCTGAGAAATGTGTACCAGACCGTCCTGGTGCACACCGATATCTACGAATACACCAAAGTCGATAACATTTCTTACAGTACCCTTAAGTATCATGCCTTCCTTCAGGTCCTTCATCTCAAGTACATCCTGACGGAGGATGGGTGCCGGCATATCCTTACGAGGGTCACGGCCGGGCTTTTCAAGTTCCTTAATGATATCATCAAGTGTGATCTCGCCGATACCGAGCTCTTCTGCCAGTTTCTTCTTATCCTTAATCATGGTACTGAGATGTGAAAGTGATGAAGTCTTTCCTTCATTAGCATCATCTACAGCATTCATTATGCCTACATTAGCGTTGGCTGCAGTATTTCCTGCGTTACCTGAAGCACTGTCTTTTCCGTTATTTTCTCTGGTAACCACATTCTTACCGCTCTTTGCAAGTGCCTGAGCCAGGAGTTTACCCATAGCCGAATCGGCATTTCTTACCTGTATCTCATTTTTATTCCTTCTGTCCTTGTTACCGCGTTTAGCTTCCTTCTCGGCCTTTTCAGCCTCTGCCTTACGTTTATCCTCATCCTCTTTTACAGCCTTTGCCTGCTCTGCCTGAAGATTCTTAATGTCCTGAGGAGTAAAGCCTAAGCTCTCAAGAAGTTTCTTTGCAGCCTCATATGACTCAGGATGCACGCTGGTATTGTCGAGCGGATTCTTTCCTCCACGGATCCTTAAGAAACCTGCACACTGCTCAAAAGCCTTCGGTCCGAGCTTAGGTACCTTTAAGAGTTCTGCACGTGATAAAAATCTTCCGTTTTCCTCACGGTATGCCACGATATTCTTTGCAATGGGCTTTGAGATACCCGATACATACTCGAGTAATGAAGCGGATGCGGTATTTACATCAACACCTACCTTATTTACGCAGTCCTCAACAACACCCTCAAGCTGCTCGCCGAGTTTCTTCTGGTTCATATCATGCTGATACTGACCAACACCTATGGACTTAGGATCGATCTTTACAAGTTCTGCCAAAGGATCCTGAACACGGCGTGCGATGGAGGCTGCACTACGCTGTCCTACATCAAAGTTAGGGAACTCTTCTGTAGCCAGTTTGCTTGCAGAATATACCGAAGCACCTGCCTCATTGGTGATGACATATGCCAGGTCGGGCTTGTTCATCTCATGGAGCAGTTCAACGATCACCTGCTCGGACTCACGGGATGCGGTACCGTTTCCAACAGAAATAAGTGTAATATTATACTTTTCGATAAGCTGCTTTAATATACGCTTTGACTTAGGGATATCCTTATGAGGTGAATCGGTAGGATAAATAACTACGGTATCCAGTACCTTTCCGGTAGGATCAACTACTGCCAGCTTACACCCTGTACGGAATGCAGGGTCCCATCCGAGTACAAAATGTCCTGCGATAGGAGGCTGCATAAGGAGCTGTGTCAGGTTCTTCCCAAATACCCTGATAGCACTGTCCTGTGCCTTTTCTGTCAGATCCGAACGGATTTCACGCTCAATGGCGGGAGCTATCAGACGGTCGTATGCATCTGCAACCACTCCCTTTAAAATATCATTTGTATACTGATTGTCTTTCTTTATAGTATGAAGCTCAAGATACTGCAGGATTTTCTCAACAGGCGCCTCTATCTTTACTGTCAGGAACTTTTCATCCTCTCCACGGTTAAGTGCAAGTACTCTGTGTCCAAGTATTGTGCTTATCTTTTCAGAGAACTTATAGTAGTTCTCATATACACTCTCAGCCTTTTCATCCTTTGCTTCGGATGAGATAAGGCCTTCATCTCCTGTAAGTTTTCTGATATAGATACGATAATCAGCCTCATCAGAAATCTTTTCAGCCAATATGTCACATGCTCCTGCTATAGCATCCTCGACAGTCTTTACTTCCTTTTCCTCATCAATGAAATCAGCGGCATACTCTGCTATAGGCTTTTCTGCATCCTGTGCCCAGATAATATCTGCCAAAGGCTCCAGTCCTTTTTCCTTAGCAACTGTTGCTCTTGTTCTTCTCTTCTGCTTGTAGGGACGATAGAGGTCTTCTACAACCACAAGTGTTGTGGCATCCAATATCTGCTTCTTTAACTCGTCGGTCAGTTTTCCCTGCTCCTCGATGCTGGCAAGTACAGAATTTTTTCTATCCTCGAGGTTACGAAGATAAGTAAGCCTTTCAAACAGGTTTCTGAGTACCTCATCATTTAATGATCCTGTTACTTCCTTACGGTAACGAGCGATGAAGGGGATGGTGTTTCCTTCATCGATGAGCTTAACTGTTGCATCGACCTGTTCCAGTTTGATTCCGAGTTCTTTTGCGAGTTGTTCGTTGATGTTCATTTGTTTTTCTCCTGTTATCTTGAAAGTTTCTTAGACATTTCTGCCATATATGCATCCGGGAATTTCTGAAGACGCATAGCCTTTTCCATATCAAAGTCGGTAAATTCACCGTTCTGGTAAGCAACTATCCTGTTCTTCTTACCGGCATTTATAACCTCTACGGCCTTACCACCCATAGCTGAGGCAAATACACGGTCCTGACAGGAAGGAGTACCGCCGCACTGCAGGATACCAAGTACTGTGGCCCTGGTTTCCAAACCCGTAGCAAATTCGATATTTTTAGCCAGGGAGGCCGACTTACCGACGCTTTCTGAATTAACTATTAAATGAAGTCTCTTACCAAGCTTCTTTTTATTTATGATCTCCGAGATCATCCTCTGCTGGTTCTGATCATGGTATTCATTGGTTATGATCTCCTCAGCACCTGTAGCTATACCACACCAGAGAGCGTTGTGACCGCTTCTCTTTCCCGCTACTTCGATAACACTGCAGCGTTCATGCGATGCCGAGGTATCTCTTATCTTATCAATGGACTCCATGGCAGTATTTATAGCCGTATCAAATCCAATGGTGTACTCTGTGCAGGCTACATCGAGATCGATGGTCGCAGGGATGCCCACAACGTTGATTCCCTTTGCTATCAGGTCCAGACCGCCTCTCATAGTACCGTTTCCACCTATGATAACAAGTGCATCTATCTTTAGTTCCTTTAAGGTCTCTATAGCCTTATTCTGACCCTCTTCGGTCAAAAACTCCGGACAATCTGAGGCGAGCAGCTGTGTACCACCGCGCTGTACAGTCTCCGACATTGTCTTATTTGTCATCTCGAGATAATCCTTTTCTATAAGACCGGAATATCCCCTGCGGAAACCGAATACCTTCATGTTGTAGCCGATTGCCGAACGTACTACCGCACGGATAGCAGCATTCATACCGGGAGCATCCATACCGCTGGTAAGCACTCCGATAGTGGTTTTCCTGCCTGTGTTTTCTTCATTGTCCACAGCGAGCAGTCCCTCATTTTTCATGAGACGGCTGTCACCCTTTCGGGTCAGCTTTCCAAGCATATCTACCAGGAAGGGATCGAGAGTTTTCTTCATGGAAAGCGCTTCTTCCATATCAAAATCAACAAAGGCACCGTTTTTAAATGCAACTACCCTGTTTTCTCCGCCTTTAAGCAGTATATCCACAGCCTTTGCTCCGAAAGCCGAACCATACACTCTGTCCTTACATGTGGGGCTGCCGCCTCGCTGCAGGTATCCAAGTATTGTAGCCGTGGTGGGCATACCTGTCGCATACTCTATACGCTTTGCCATACCCTCGGAATCACCTATACCCTCGGCATTTATTATAATATAATGCTTTCTGCCGCTCTTGCGCTTTGTCTGGATATCATTTATCAGTTTCTGTTCTTCATACTTATAAAGCTCGGTTGTAAGTACTGCTTCAGCACCGTTTGCCAGTCCGCACCAAAGTGCTATATAGCCTGCATGACGTCCCATTACCTCGATGATGGAACATCTCTCCTGAGAGGTTGAGGTATCCCTTATTTTGTCTATCGCGTTCATTGCGGTATTTACTGCAGTATCAAAACCGATTGTGTACTCGGTACTGGCTATGTCCAGATCTATGGTTCCAGGGATCCCGATTACATTTATCCCTCGTTCCTTTAATGTAAGGCATCCCTTATATGAACCGTCACCTCCAATAACCACGAGAGCATCTATCCCATGCTTTCTACAGTTGGCTGCAGCCAGATCCTGGCCTTCGGTTGTGATCATTTCGGGACATCTGGCAGTAAACAGGAAAGTACCGCCCTTTTGTATGGTATCGGCTACACTCCTGGAATTAAGATCCACTATATCCTCATCTATCAGACCGGAAAATCCACGCTTAATACCCTTTACAGCTATGCCGTTAGCAATAGCAGTACGTACCACCGCACGAACAGCAGCATTCATACCGGGCGCATCTCCACCACTGGTAAGAACACCGATGGTCTTGATCTTTTTCTTTTCTTTCTTATCCTCAGTCGGCATTGCTGCCTTGTCGCTAACTACCTTGACTTTCTCAACTTTCTTCTGTGAAGATTTAGCAGTTGTTTTTTTCTTATCCCCTATTTCTTTTTTTGTAGCCATCAATACACTCTCCTATTTTAAAATTTTTGCAAATATATTTATGTTATTTAATTGTCTGTCCAAAACATCGGATATGGTATTAAACCATAAAGTGAGCAGCAGATATACGGATAAGGCTGAATAGCATATCCTGCGAACGATTCCGGGTTTAATACCATACCGATGTACGGACGGACTCACTAGATATTACCGCCCCCACTGATACTTTGCTGCAGACACAGCCACATTCTCAGCAGTGAATTTCGCTCTCATCTTATCTAACAAGTCAGGACAGATTCTCGTACCCAGGGACTGCGGATATTTCTTAATAAGCTTTTCTTTTTCGCAGTAGGCAACTACTGTATCGGTGCCGTCAAACTCCTTGGCTATGATCTTCAGGCTTTCCTCGCCTGCATTAAAGGCTTCAATATCAGAAAATTTAATCCAAAGTTCCTTAGGTATATCATCTAAAGATACCATCTTCTGGCAGATGAGCTTAGCGCCGCGCTCTTCTTCAACGGTTACCCTACCCTTAATCAGCAGCCTTGCATCAACATCACATATGGTTTTATATTTGGTATAATCTTTAGGGAATACCAGTACTTCAACAGTCCCGTACATATCCTCTAATGTAAGGAATGCCATCATGGTATTGGAACGGGTTGTTTTTACCTGTCTTGCAGACACGATACCGCCTATGACACATTCCTCATTGTCACGGACCTTAGACTCTCCGGCTCCCGACTGTCCGTTTTTAATATCACCCTGCATCTGAGGATCATCTCCGTCCTCATTAGCAAAATCAAGGGTGTTAACTGTTGTATTTTTCTCAAGGATGGACGAATAATTCTCCAAAGGATGTCCCGAAACGTAAATACCAAGTACTTCCTTTTCAAAGGCCAGTATCTCCTCCTTGGAGTAATCCTCTACCTTCGGGAGCTCCATTCCATCATTTTTTGCAAAATCAGGATCCAGGAGTTCAAAAAGACTCATCTGTCCGGTCATTGAGCTCTTTTTCTCAGCCGTTACACTCTCGACTATGGACGGTGAAGCTATCAGTAACTGATGCCTGTTACCTGGCAAAGTGTCAAAGGCTCCTGCCTTGATCAGGCTCTCTATAACTCTCTTGTTTGTTTCCTTTGAAGAGAGTCTCTTCACAAAGTTTTTGAAATTGGTATAAGGCCCGTTTTCCTTTCTTTCGGAAACTATGGCCTCTACTACGGGCCTGCCCACTCCCTTTATAGCAGACAGTGAATACCTTATGGCATTTCCTGATGGAGTAAATGAATATCCTCCTTCATTAACATCCGGAGGCAACACATTTATACCCATCTTCCTGCATATATTTATATATCCTGCAGTCTTTCCCGCATTATCTATAACGCTGGTCATAAGTGCAGCCATGAAATGTACCGGATAATAGCATTTCAGGAATGCTGTCTGATAGGCCACTACAGCATAAGCCGCAGCATGACTCTTATTAAATGCGTATTTTGCAAAATCTATCATATCATCATAGATTTTGTTGGCTATTTTCTCATCAATACCGAGTGAGGCGCATCCGGGAACATTTTCTTTTTCATTGCCATGGACAAAGCTCTCACGTTCCTTTTCCATAACACTCTGCTTCTTTTTCGACATGGCACGTCTGACAAGGTCAGATCTGCCAAAGCTGTAACCGGCAAGATTTCTTACTATCTGCATAACCTGTTCCTGGTATACAATACATCCGTATGTGGGCTCCAGGATGGGACGCAGCTGCTCACAGTCATAAACTATGGACTCGGGCTCCTGCTTTCCCTTTATATACTTCGGGATAAAATCCATTGGTCCGGGACGGTACAGAGATATACCCGCTATGATATCCTCCATTGAAGTGGGCTTCAGCTCCTTCATGAAGTTTTTCATTCCGGCACTTTCAAGCTGGAAAATACCCTCTGTCTTTCCAGATGCTATCAGTTCAAAGACCTTTTTGTCATTATAATCTATTGTATCTATATTGAGAGGTTCAAACCCCTCTGTACTACCACCATGCTCGTTCTTGTACTGTTCAAGCAGCATTTCGTTTACTGATTTTACCGCAGCCTGGATAACAGTGAGTGTCCTCAGTCCCAGGAAATCCATCTTTAAGAGTCCCAGCTCCTCAAGAGTGGTCATGGTATACTGGGTGGTAATGCTGTCATCTGCCGAGCGGGACAGAGGCACATAATCGTCTGCCGGTGCATTTGCTATAACCACACCTGCAGCATGCATCGAGCAGTGCCTGGGTAATCCCTCAAGTCTCCTGCTCATATCGATAAGTTTCTTTATCTCAGGATCGGAATTGTATGCATCCTTAAAATCAGGATTGGCCTCAAAGGCCTTATCCAGAGTCATCCCCAGCTCCTGGGGTACCATCTTTGCTATCTGGTCAACCTTCGAGTACGGCAGATCCAGTGCACGTCCTACATCGCGCAGCACGCCTCTGGCCTGCAGGGTACCAAAAGTAACAATCTGGACTACTCTGTCCTTTCCGTACTTTCTGACTACGTAATCTATAACCTCCTGGCGTCTCTCGAAACAGAAATCAACGTCTATATCGGGCATGGTTACACGCTCGGGATTAAGAAAACGCTCAAAAAGGAGGCTGTATCTGATGGGATCGATATTGGTAATACCCAAAGTATATGATACTATGGAGCCGGCTGCACTTCCTCTGCCGGGTCCTACAGCTATATCATGATCCCTTCCGTATTTTATAAAATCCCAAACTATAAGGAAATAGTCGACAAAGCCCATATTTTTGATGGTATCAAGCTCATAGTCAAGTCTTTCCTGCAGTTCTTTAAATTTCTCTTCCGACACACCTGTATATCTTCTCTTTAAGCCCTCATTACAAAGCTCTCTGAGGTAGGTTTCTGCAGTATAGCCCTCAGGCACATCAAACTTAGGTAATTTATAATGACCGAATTCAATTTCCACATTACATCTTTCGGCTATCTCGGCCGTATTGTCTACTGCTTCCTGCGCATAAGGGAACAGTGCTCTCATTTCAGCCTCGGACTTTAAATAAAACTGTCCGCCCTCATAGCGCATTCTGTCAGTATCCTGCACTTTTCTCTGTGTCTGGATGCAAAGCAGGATATCATGTGCCTCGGCATCTTCAGCAAAGGTATAATGTACATCGTTCGTGCAGACAAGCTTTACACCGGTTTCCTGTGAAAGTCTGAGGATACCCGCATTTGCTTTCTTTTGTTCAGGGATACCGTGATCTTGAAGTTCGAGGAAATAATTGCCCTCACCAAATATCTCCAGGTGACGCTGTACCGCTGCCTTTGCAGCCTCGTAATCATCCTTTAACAATGCTCCCGGCACTTCACCGGCCAAACATGCTGACAGGGCTATGATACCCTCATGATACTCGGAGAGCACCTCCATATCAACACGGGGCTTATAGTAAAATCCTTCTATAAAGCCCTTGGAAACTATCTTCATTAGGTTGGAATATCCGGTATTGTTTTCAGCAAGTAATACCAGATGGCGGTACCTTTCATCAGATACCGAGTTTTCTTTATCAAAACGGGAATTGGGAGCCACATATACTTCACAGCCTATGATCGGCTTAACTCCTATCTCTCTGGCTGCTTTATAAAAATCAATTACACCGTACATTACACCATGATCGGTTATGGCAAGCGAAGTCTGCCCGAGTTCTTTTGCCCGGGCCAGGATCTCCTTTATCTTGCTTGAGCCGTCAAGCAGGCTGTATTCGGTATGTACATGTAAATGTGTAAATCCCATAGTTCGTTCCTTTAATTATCTCAATCATTCCATGCAGGACGAGTGTTGTCGTATACGTCCTCAGTCTTAAAGAAGTAGCTCAGTCTGTCAGGTAATGACGGGTCGCTCCTGTTCTTGAGTGTTATATGCATCCTCTCACCGTCGGTATTGATACGGCCCATTCTGAAGTAATCGCTCTTGAGCTGTATCCAGTACCTTGATGCATCAACGTTACAGAAATACCAGAAACCATAGCTCTTTAAAAGTTCAAATTTTTCACCCTTGTAACCGTGCCAGTCACATATATCGGCACCGTAAGGGTAAATATATATATCGGTAGGTCCGAGTATTATCTCTACTTCATCATGCCAGCGCTTTGAATCATACTGCATCTTCTCTAGGGTGGCATTGGTCATGTTTGAATGTGTGTAGCTGTGACTTGCAAACTCCCAGCCGTCAGCCTTTATGGCATCGGCTACAGCCTTTGCTTTTTGTCTTTCGGCATTTATAAGCTTCATTTTTTCATCATCGCTCATGCCGTCATATATCTTCATGGAAAGACCGGTATCATAGCCTAATGCACCCTCATAACCGGTAACTGCGAGTATGCCCTTTGCTCCTCTGTATGAAAAGTCAGGATGTTCCTTTAAGAAACGGTCTATTATGGGAAGCACATCATACTCACCATATGAAACATTTCCGTCTATATCAGTATACTGACAGGTAGGGATGCCATCCTCACCTATTACCAGTCTGTCTGCAAATCCGTCGTTGTCCATGTATGCATAGTAATTTACATCATCCTGAGAAAGAACGAAGGGCTCCTTTCCGGGAGGCAGCATGATATCCTGTGCTACAAGCTTTTCAGTACCGTCAGCGTCTACCACACGCTTAGCGATATCATGTATGCTAACCAGAACATAGCCTTTTTCGTACATGGACTCTATCATCTTATTAAACTCGCTGACAGTGGTCATATACTGGTTATAGCCCTTGGGCTGTGAAGACTGAGGTCCGAATGCTCTCGAAGTATCAACTATAAGGCTGTGCACAAAGATATGGCTGATCTGAGTGTTGTCAGGCCACTTAACACACTTTGCCTTATCGGCCTCATAACGCTCAACCGCTGCCTTTGCCTCTATACTTGTCTCGTAATCGGGACTGGACTTAACCAGCTCTATGGCAGCATCATAGTCATACATCTGAGCCTTAAGATCTGCCTCAGCTATGATGGTACCCAGAGGTCCGCTTAAAACCTTAGTATTGCTGTCAGCATCACCTGACTCCGTACTCTGATTATCAGTGCCCTCAGTACCCTTAGGATCATTTCCTGTACCCGTCTGGTTATCCGAATTGTCACCTGTTCCTACACTTGTATTATCTCCGGTACCGCCTTTATTTCCATCAGTCCCTACATCCGTATTACCCGGATTATCAACCGAGGCACTGTCGGAATCTCCCTGCGAACTGCCGGCAGACTCATTTACATTTACGCCTTTAGGATCCTTTTGATCCACTACAGTACCTGCATCAGCGGAAATGATCGTGGGAGTCTCATCCCCTGTCTCCGATGTACTGCCCTTTTTCCCGAAACGGCTGATGGCTATAGGTATCAGCACACATACTATTATCAGTTCTACTATAATAAAGCCCAGAGATATTCTGTTTCTCTTTACCTGCTTTCTTCTCTGCTCTCTTGTCATTTTTGTCCTCCAATATTTGAAGTCAACCCAAGGATTATTCCTTTAATCGACACAATCGCCCAAATATCATTATAGCACATAATAACAAAAAAAGAAACCCCTCAAGGTTTCTAAATTTGTAAAAATCAAATATTATTCTATTCACATAAACAAACTGCAAGCCACCAAAAATTTTCCGGCTTACACTAAACAGGCAATACTGTCATGAGAAGAATGCAACTATGGCATCCATAGCCTCTCCCTCGTCATTTCCGTTTATCTTGATGTCGATTTTCTCCTTAGCTGCAGTAGCCTTATTCATAATGCTTATAAAGGTCATCATACCCATGATGCTCTTTGCATTTACCTTTTTATCTCTGTATTCAAAGAAAACTGAGCTGCTAAATCTGCTGGCTTCCTGTACCAGCTTAGCAATAGGTCTCTTGTCCAGATCGGCAGTAATATCAATAGCCATTTTCTTAGTAATCATTTTTCTCTCCTCTTCGTAGCTTCTCCGCTATGTCCGATAGTTTCTTTAATCTGTGATTGATCCCCGATTTTCCAACAGTTTCCCCATTATACATAACCAGCTCCGCCAAAGTCGCTTCAGGATACTTTTCCCTCAAAAGAGCTGTTTCAACAAGTTCTTCGCTTAATCCCTCTAATCCCGTCTTCTCTCGTAAAAAACTAATGTCTTCAAGCTGCTTTCTAGATGCGGTAAGTGCCTTGTTGATATTTGCTGAATCGCAGTTGACCTGACGGTTTACCTGATTTCTGACTTCCTTAAGGATTTTTACATTCTCAAGCTCCATCATGGCAACCTGTGCCCCGAGCAGGCTCAGCAGTTCACTTATCTTTTCGCTGTCCTTTATATAGACAACGAATTTATACCTGCGCCTCACCACTTTAGACTCCACATCAAACTCCGATATGATCTCCTGCAGCTCCCCGGCCAATATCTCATCCGGACAGGACAGTTCAAAATGATAATCCTTGTTCGGATCTGTCAGGGTACCGAGGCTTAAAAACACACCTCTCAAATAAGCCCTTTTGCAACAGGTCATGGTGTAAAGCAATGGTTTTACGACTAATTTCGCATTCATTTTGAGGATTGTAAGCAGCTCCTCAGTCTGATCAGGGGTAAAGACTATTTTCCCCGATTCTTTCCCCGAACGCTTTATATCGTAAATTATCTTTGCAATATTGTCAACCGGAAATATTTTTTTTAATAATTTTTCAGCTTTTTTTATAACCAGATTGTTATCAGAAAATATCTCCAGATGATTATCTTCGTCACTGATCTTTCCCAGAGACCTCACTATTCCGCCCAGTTCTGCTATCCTGCAATGCCTGGCAGAAGGGATGTCTTCCAGGAGCTCTGTTTTTACCTTTGTAGTAAAATTCATTCGTCAAACCCCAAAAGCTTTATCTCCGGCTCAAGAACAACTCCTGTTTTATCATAAACCTTTTCTATAACCTGAGATATAAGCTCATAAATATCCGCGGATGTAGCCTTTCCCTTGTTGATCACGAAACCGCAATGCTTCTCGGAAACAGCAGCATCTCCGACAGAAAAGCCCTTTAATCCGGTATCTTCGATAAGCTTTCCGGCAAACAGCCCCTCGGGACGTTTAAATGTGCTGCCGGCACTTGGATACTCCAACGGCTGCTTATCCCTGCGGCGTTCATTAAGTTCCCTGATCTCAGCCTTGATAGTCTTTTCATCACCTTTTTTCAGGATAAAGGACACTGCAAGCACTATATACTGTTTTTCCTGAATTATGCTTCTCCTGTAGCCAAATTTAAGCTCATCATTTTTGAGTCTTATTATGTCACCGTTTTCATCCAGTACGTCGGCCCACTCAAAAACATCCTTTATCTCTCCGCCGTAAGCACCCGCATTCATTACCACAGCACCGCCTACACTGCCCGGTATACCTGCGGCAAATTCCAGACCTGCCAGCCCCTTTGAAGCTGCCTCATTGGAAAGTCTGGCCAAAGTACATCCTGCGCTGGTCAAAACAGAATAGGATTCGCCGTCGCTTAGAGGAGTAACCTGTATACTGTTATCCATCTCCTTTAAGGAGATAATGATGCCTCTGAATCCATCATCGGAGATCAGCATATTTGTACCGTTTCCTAGTATATAATAAGGTACCTTTTCGTCTCTCGCCAGTGCCACTATTTTCTTTACTTCCTGAGCATCCTTAGGACGCACAACTATATCAGCCGGTCCGCCGGTTTTAAACGATGTATACTCAGAAAGAGCAACATTTTCAAATACTCTGGAATAAGATACTGTTTTCTTTATTTTTTCTATAATATTGTTATCCAATTTTGCCTCCACACTAGATGGTCATATAAGCAGCACCATAGATGCCGGCATCGTTTCCAAGGCTTGCCAGTCTAAACTCAGACTGTGTCAGTACATTCATATTGTTGGAATAGAAATGCTTCTTTACGGTATCCGTGATGATCTCGCCGGCCTTTGACACGCCTCCGCCGATAACATAAGCCTCGGGGTCACATGTGGCTGCCACTCCCGAAAGAGCAAGTGCCAGGTAGCTGCACATCTCATCTACCAAACCGTTTGCAAAAGCATCACCTGATTTTGCCGCATCAAATATATCCTTACAGGTCAGTTCAGCCTCTTTTTCACGAAGAACTGTATTTACAGACTTGTCCTGCAGGCCCTTCTTTGCCAGACGTACGATACCGGTAGCAGAAGCATACTGCTCAAGATGTCCGTGTCCGCCACAGCCACATACAGCATCTTCCTTAGGGTTAACCACGATATGGCCTATCTCTCCTCCGCCTCCGTGTATACCTGCTATGATCTTTCCGTCTATAACTATACCTCCGCCAACACCTGTACCTAAGGTGATGAAGACGAGGTTTTTAAAACCCTTTCCGCTGCCTCTCCAAAGCTCTCCGAGTGCTGCGGCATTTGCATCATTTAAAGCCTGACACTTTAAACCTGTAAGCTCTGACATTTTTTCATTAACATTAAATATACCCCAGCCAAGATTGGCGCATTTCATAACGGTACCGTCATTTCTGACAGGTCCGGGTACACCGATACCCACACCGGTGATATCACTCTTTTCGATGTTTTTGTCGACACACTTTTTAGCTATAGCATCTGCTATATCCTGAGGTACCTTTTCACCGCCGTTTTCACGTCTGGTAGTAATCTCCCACTTATCGAGAAGTTCACCCTCAGCAGTAAAAAGTCCCATCTTTATAGTTGTTCCGCCTATATCCACTCCAAAGCAATATTTCATAGTATATACCTCTCTATTTTTAAATTACATGGTAGGTTTGATTCCGTTAATATTTGCGATAGCTCTCTCATAAAGAGTCTGAGCTGCATTGTATCCCATCTTCTTCTGTCTGCAGTTAACGGCTGCTGCCTCACATATGATAGCCAGGTTACGGCCGGGTCTTATCGGGATATTGTGACATACAACATTGTTCCCCAGGTAGTTTACATAATGTTCCTCAAGGCCCATTCTGTCGTATTCCTTTTCCCTGTCCCAGTCCTCCAGGTTGATGACAAGGTCTATAGTACCTGTATTCTTAACACTTTCAACACCGAACAAGGTTTTTACATCGATGATACCGATGCCTCGCAGCTCGATAAAGTGCCTGGTCATCTCAGGTGAAGTACCTACCAGAGTGTCGTCACTAACCTTCTTTATCTCTACCACATCATCACTTATCAGACGATGACCTCTCTTTATCAGCTCCAGAGCTGCCTCGGATTTACCTATACCACTCTCACCGGTGATCAGTATACCCTCGCCGTAAACATCTACAAGTACGCCGTGTATGGTCATCGTAGGAGCCAGTTCCACATTCAGCCATCTGATAACCTCAGCCATGAGGGACGAAGTGGTCTTACCGGTCCTAAGTAATGGCACCTGGTACTTTACAGCGGACTCTATCAGGGTATCCTCCAGTTCAAAACCGTTACAGAATATAACACAGGGGATACCGCTCGAAAGGAATCTGTCATATATCTCAACCCTGTTATCCTGTTTTAAGATGTAGGAATGCTCAACGTTTCCGATAATCTGGATTCTTTCATTATCGAAATCCTCCATGAAACCAGCAAGCTGAAGCGCAGGACGGTTAATATCCGGCTTATGTATAAAAATCTTGCTCGTATCTATCTCAGGAGTACAATTCTCCAGCTTCATCTTTTCGACAAGCTTACTTAAAACTACTGAATATTCATCATCCATTGCCACACCCTCCTATAATTATGTCACCTCAAATACTTTCAACAGCACTCTTCCACGGCAGTGCCGCATCAAGTGCCCTGCATCCTGTGCTTCTCCTGTACGAAGGATAATGGATGCATACCTTAACTATCCTTCCGTTTTCATCCACAAATATATAGTTTCCATTTCCCTGCACGCTCGTCCCTGCAAGGCGTCTTTCGATTACCGAGAGATCTTTATCATATACGATAAAAATGTTTTCCTTTGAGAGAAGTTCGGCTTCCCCTTCAAATGCACAGTAAAGTCTCAATACATCCAGATCGTTCTCGTAAACTATGATCCTCTTGCCCGGAGCCAGTCTCCTCAACTCTTCAATATGATACCCCATTCCGAATCCGAAAACCAGATATTCATCTACCATGGGATCATACCAGGAAAGCACCTGCTGCAGGCTCTCACTCACAACTCTCCCATTTGAATGCAGATATATATTTCCATCCTTAAACGGAGCAGCTATAGTCATAAGACCGCTTGATGTAAATTCCAGATTGAAGCCTTTCTTTATAAGTTCCTCCGGTTCAAACATTTCATCTAATTTTGCATTCAGATTAACACGGAATCTTCTCTGTTCGTCAGGGGTCAGATCTTCCCTTTCCTCTATCATTTCACGCAGTACAGACTTTAAAGCATTTATATTTTCCTTATACTGCTCCTGATCAAATACCAGATATTGTTCTCTTTTTAAGATATACTCCTGGACACCGCAGACAAATGATGCCAGCTGCATATCATACAGGTCGGCCAGCAAAGTATAATCCTTTGCCTTAGTGGCGCCGAGTAAGGATTCCAGCATTTCTTCAATAAAGTCGGTAGCAATGGAATCAAAATACTCCCTGTCGTTTATCACAGCATCAGTAACGGTATGTATCTCATCAGCAGTCGAAGCTACATTTTCCAAGGCCTTATCATATTTTCCGGTCCTGAAAAAACAAACCGCTCTGTCCACATCCCCGATCAGTTTTTTATTTTTCTCAAATAAGTCTCTGATATCTGTCTGCATATGCTTACCCCTCACCGGCTCTTAATAACCGGCTCTTCCCCATCATCGATAGGTATCAGAATGTACCTGCTCCCATCTATTTCTTCATATCTTATAGTATCAACTCTGTCAGAAGGAAGTGTGATGCTAATGCTCTGAACATCCTCTGCTTCATCGTCTGCAAGATTTGCATCTTCCCCATATGTATCTCTTACATCAGCAGATGTACCATCAAACCTGCCATTTTCTGCATCTTTAAGTTTCGTCTTAAGAGTTTCGATCTCTTTAATGAATTCCTTCTCCCTGCGCTCGGGCTCAGCCTTCTTTAAAGCCTTTTTATCAACAAACAACTCGGCACTCGGCTGATCCTTATCAAACTCTTCCTCACAGGTATTTACTATCTTCATGACTTCGGCATCATCCTTGATAACATCCTTGATGGCCGCAGTAAGGATGATCCTGTCCAAAGGCCTCTCTGTAGTCTCAGGCTCCTCTGCCGAATACTCCTCCAGTATGGAGTTCAGGCTGTCATGTATCTCAAGCAAGGTATTTCTTGCCTTTTCCTTGTTTTCAGGACCAACTACATTTGATACGGCATCCTTTAGTACTTCACGGCACTGTGTCGCAGTACGCTTTGTACTACATCCGAGCACAGAATCTATTATTTCTTCATGAAGCTGAGCAGTATCCTTTGTGTAAAATACCACATTATGGATATCGGTTGACCTGTCCGAAAAACTTGGAAACATAAATGCTGCCTCGGGAGCTCCTGCCACCCAATCCTTTTCACGGGCACCCATCCTGTTTTCAAGAGGCAGATACCCAAGACCTGCCTTAGTCTGGTTTACCGGACAGATACTCACAATAATATAGGAAAAGCTCTCCTCAGACTCGTCAAGCTTCAGTTTATCCGTGGTCTTTACAGGTACATCATAGGTATCGTAAATTGCTGTGATCAGATAGTTCCCATCATACACATAGCAATCAATGATCTTATCAAACAGTATATCTATAAGCTCCTGGTTTTTTAATCCGCTCTCCTTTAACCCTAAGAGGAATCTGTAGTTTTCCTCTTCTTCCTGCTTACCTGTGTAGGAAAGCTCCAGCAGATTGTCACCGATATTGCCCGAAAGGGACTTCTTTGCTATATCAAGGTATTTAAACATGTCCTCCTCAGGAAGACTTAAAAAAACCTCGTTCTGAACCACTACTTTTTCTCTTGAGCTGTTAACATAGCAAAGCGCCAGTCTGCTAATAGAATTATCCTTCACAAATCGGCGCCTTAATTCATTTCTGTCAGAGTTTGTCATACCGAACTCCTATCTAAAATTATCTTAATCCCTGCGGAACAGATCTCTTGTATATACCTTGTCCTCAACATCGTCAAGCACTGCATCATAACGGTTTGCTATGATGGCATCGCTCATGGACTTAAATTTCTCAATATCATTTACCACTTCGCTGCCAAAGAAGGTAGAACCATCCTCCAGTGTAGGTTCATAGATAATAACGGTCGCACCCTTGGCTTTAATTCTCTTCATAACACCCTGGATGGATGACTGGCGGAAATTATCGGAATTGGATTTCATGGTAAGCCTGTATACACCTACCGTGACCTTCTTTTCTTTTTCCTTAGAATACTGGCCCGATGCTGAATAATACCCTGCCTTTTCAAGCACTCTGTCAGAGATAAAATCCTTTCTGGTCCTGTTTGCCTCTACTATGGCAGTCATCATGTTCTGAGGTACATCCTCATAGTTAGCCAGCAGCTGCTTTGTATCCTTGGGCAGGCAGTATCCGCCGTATCCAAAGGAAGGATTGTTATAAAAATCACCGATTCTGGGATCAAGGCTGACACCCTTGATGATTTCAGCTGTGTTTAAGCCTTTTATCTCAGAATAAGTATCAAGCTCATTAAAGTAAGCAACTCTCAGTGCCAGGTAGGTGTTTGCAAAAAGCTTAACAGCCTCTGCCTCGGTAGTACCCATCTTGAGTACCTCGATATTTTCCTTTAAGGCTCCCTCTACGAGTAACTTAGCAAATGTATCAGCTGCCTCCTCGGTAGCCTTATCACATCCGACAATAATTCTTGAAGGATAGAGATTATCATACAATGCCTTTGATTCACGAAGAAATTCAGGGCTGAACATGATATTGCTTACACCAAACTTTTCCTTTACAGACTTTGTGTAGCCTACAGGTATGGTTGATTTAATGATCATGGTAGGCTTAACTTCTCTGTCTGCAGTAGCCTTGATAACAAGGTCTATAACGGACTCAACCGCTGAGCAGTCAAAGAAATTCTTATGGGGATCATAATTTGTAGGAGCGGCGATGATAATAAAATCAGCCTCACGATAAGCGCTCTCACCATCTGTAGTAGCAGTCAGGTTCAGTTTTCTCTCACCGGCCTTAGCCTCAGACAGATACTTTTCAATATAATCATCCTGTATCGGAGAAATATAATTGTTAAGCTTCTCCACCTTTTCAGGGATTATATCCACTGCCTTAACTTCATTATGCTGTGCAAGTAATACTGCCAACGACAATCCGACATAACCGGTGCCGGCAACTGCTATCTTCTTCATTTTAGGCTCCTGATTTTTGAGTTTTTCTATATTTTTGTATTTTGAAATATGGCTTTTATAATTCAACAACCAGCAGATATATTACCCTGCAGGTACAGGATCATCGTTTCCATCTTCAGATCCTGTTTCAGGTGCATCAACAGGTGTTGCAACAACCTCATCATCCCCTGTCTCGCCTGTATTCTCTGAAGTACCTGTATCTCCGGAGTTGTCGGTCTCATTTGTATCACCGCTGTTTCCGGCATCCTCACCACCGGGCTCAGAAGTAGGATCTGCCTCATCTTCACCCTTCTTGGGCTTTTTAGGCTTCTTGGTGGGCTCAGGCTCGTCATCCGGATCATCAATATTCTCAGGATCATCAGGATCCGGAGTAGGTGTAGGAGGTACATAACCCTCAGGAGCTATGGTCTCACCTGTCTCCTTATTGAGCTTAAATATGGTACCGTCCTCGGCACGTACGCCTACACGAACCACCTTATTTATCATAGGGTAAGAGCTGTCTTTGTAATCTTCCCTCTTTATCTCATTGCCATCGGCATCATAATAAATCTTATATGACTTAGCCTTTATCGCATCATGAGCGCTCTTTTCGGTAACCTTTTCACCGAGAGCCATATCAGAGTCAGCCTTGTACTCTACCTTAGCCTCAGTCCTCGATACGATTTCGCCCTTGAGCTTTATGGTCATGCCATCGGGTAACGGACGTCCGTAAAGTTCTACAGTAACCTTCTGATTTCCATAATATGCATGTAATGCTATAGGATATTCAGAACTGTTTGTAAATCTAAACTCAGGTCCACCCCATGAAACTGTTGCATCGGTACCAACCTCAACATAGTCACTGGGCCATGTATGAGGAGTACGTGTATCAACCTGCAGGTCAGCCTTAGTGACACTATGATAAATCATCGCATTGGCCTGGCAGATGCCACCGCCCAGCTCCTGACGGAGTGCTCCGTTAAAGATACCGCCGGCCTCTTTATAGCCTGCTGCCTCGGTACGCTCACCGATGTACTTATTGAAGTCAAATTGCTCGCCGGGCTGAAGTACAAGTCCGTCAAGTTTCTCACATACCAGCCTGATGTTAGTGTTTCTGTTGCTGGAAGATGTAGTGGTCGATGTGGTTGAAGAAACCTTGCATAGATATCCTCTTAAAAACTCCGCAGTATTCTTGGGAGTTACTACTTCTGACTCAACCCTGATCTCTGTATCATAATCGCCAAGATTAAGTGATGTCTTAACATCAGCTATAGTCTTGTCAAAATTAATACTAAATCCGTTTTCAGACTCTTCGATGATAAATGTAAGATTTTCGGTATCGAAACCGCTGGCATACGCCTCAACAGGCTCCTTTACATACTCATCAAGTGTAGCATGTACAAACGCATCCACTGTATCAGGCGAAACACTCCAGGAAGACTTGAACTCCTTGTTATTTCCATCACCGGACTTGCTGGCCTTGTATGCTGCCTCGATAGTGCTGTCAATATCGGTGATAAATTCCAGTGCCTGGGTATTGGCTTCAATCCTGTCTTCCCCAAGTACGAATGTGATCTTAACCGAATCCTTGGGATTGGCACTCTCAGCCTCTAAAACCGATTCCTTTATCTCAGCCAAGGTCTTTCCGGAAACATCGACACCGTTGATTGTATAACCATCGGTAAACTTAAACTCCGAAGAAATCTCCGATAAATTCTCTCCGTCTCCGGTCTGGATATTCTCCTGACCCTTATTTTCCGGTTCTTTTTCCTTATCCTCATTGGTGCTGGCTGACACCGGTTCAGAATCCCCTGATCCACCAAACAGACCATGCTGCATGCACAGCACGATAACCAGGGCAAACGCTATAATTGACAGAATACCTGTAAGTATCAGGTTTCCTTTATTGCTTTTCTGCTTTCTCATATATATTCAATCCTCGTATAAAAGTACCTTTTGAATCAGAATAAATTTTACCACCTCGTCAGACCAGTGTCAATCGTAATTTTAATAAACATTTTCGTAGAAATTCCGTAATATTTTGTGGATTTTTACATGCGTTAAGTAAGTCTCCGCTAATATCATTTGCCAGCTACAAAGGCAGCATAGAACTTCTCCAAACTCTCAAACAGCTCCTGCTTGGTTGACCTCATTTTCTTTATCAGGAGCTCGCTGCCGATATCGTCATAAAGCAGGTCTCCCTCATCACATGAAGAAATGAGCTGAAGCTCACCATCCTCATCAAACATCATAGTAAAAATACCGCCTACTTCTTCGGTATAGAGAACGCACATGATCTTTATCTCATCCTTTACGTCCTTAGGCAGCTTATCAAACTTCTTATCCAAATAGTATTTCTGTGTGTAAGAGTTGCTGACACACATAACCAATCCCTTATCCATCCGACCTCCTATGTCAAATCTGACACAAAATGGCGATGATCTCTCACCGCCACCAATTTAAAATATCACCTTAACACTATGTTTTATCTATGCCAAGTACCAATGCTTAGTCCATCATCACCCGATAACATTGCCCATGTCGTACATCCCGGCAGGCTTTCCTGCAAGATATGCAGCAGCACTGACCGCACCCTTGGCGAAAACGCTCCTTGAGTATGCCCTGTGGCTTATCTCGATAACCTCATCAAGACCTGCGAAGATCACGTCATGATCACCTACGATGCTGCCACCGCGTACTGCTGAGATACCAATCTCATTCTTGGGTCTTACTTCACGCCTGTCTGAACGGTCATAAACATAATCATACTTTCCATCTGCAGTCTTATTGATCGCATCCGCAAGCAAAAGAGCTGTACCGGAAGGAGCATCCTTTTTCTGATTGTGATGACGCTCTACGATCTCGATGTCATATCCGTTATTTGCCAGTATCTCAGTAGCAGTCTGTAAAAGTTTAACCAAAGTATTGATTCCAAGCGACATATTTGCTGAACGAAGGATTGCCACCTTTTCTGAAGCCGCCTTGATATCAGCCAACTGCTCCTCTGAGAAGCCCGTAGTGCAAAGGACTACAGGGACATTTTTGGAAGTCGCATAGTCCAAGAGAGATGCCAGAGCCTTGGGAGATGAGAAATCAATGATAACATCTGCTTCTTCCTTAACATCTGTAACTACCTTATATACAGGAAACTCTGCAGTGCCATCCATGATGTCAACACCTGCAACTATTTCCATATCTGCTTCATCTTTTATTATCTGACGGACCGCATTACCCATGCGTCCGAAACATCCGCAAAATATAACTTTAACCATATCCGTACCTCTTTTTTTCGTATCACTAAGTCATCCTGAGCATCATCTAATAATCTTAAGATTCTTCACTTTATGTCAATGCCACAAAGATGCGTTGACTTGGGTTCAGAATGACAGTAAATTCTTAGTCTATTATACCCAGTTTCTTCATCTCAGCTTTGAGTGCCTCAGCATGTGCTGGCTCCATCTCGCAAAGAGGAGCGCGAAGAGGACCTGTCTTAAAGCCCATGAATCTGCAGGCAGTCTTAACAGGGATGGGGTTAACCTCGCAGAACAGCTGGTCAACCATGGGCAGGTACTTTAACTGGAGCTCAAGACTACCCTTTGTATCACCGTTTAAGAACTTTTCAACAATAAGATGTGTATCCCTGGGAGCTACATGTGAAAGCACTGAGATAACACCCTTTCCGCCAAGTGAAAGCACGGGGCAGATACAGTTATCATCACCTGAATAAATAGCAATATTGTCACCGCAAAGCTGAGCAACCTTAGCAGTCCAGCCGATATTTCCGGTAGCATCCTTAACAGCCACGATGTTCTCATACTTCTCAGCCAAAGTCTTAACAGTCTCAGGCAGGATATTTACTCCGGTTCTGCCGGGGATATTGTAAAGGATGATCGGGATATTGACAGCCTCTGCGGTCCTGCCAAAGTGCTCGATAAGGCCCTTCTGAGTAGCTTTATTATAGTAAGGAGAAACAAGGAGCAATGCGTCAGCACCTGCAGCCTCAGCCTCCTTAGACAGATAGATGGCAGTTTCAGTGCAGTTAGAGCCTGTACCTGCAATAACGGGCACTCTCTTGTTTACATACTCTGCTACGAACTTGATGCACTCAAGATGCTCCTCATGTGTAAGTGTGGAAGCCTCACCTGTAGTACCGCATACTACGATTGCATCAGTCCCGTTTTCGATCTGGAAATCAATCAGCTTCTTGAACTCCTCGTAATTAACACTCTTGTCCTCATTCATGGGTGTAACAATGGCGATAGCCGCACCTGTAAAAATCAATTTCTTACTCATTTTAATGTCCTTTCTGCAAGCATGGATTTTTTATCACTTTCCCTATGGATCGTGATGCTGTCAGAAACGTGCCTGCCCCGTCGCTGATCTACACATATTTCAGATGCCTGCGCTTTTACAAAAATAAAAGCGCCGATGGACATCGACGCTAAAGTACAATCTAATTGTTACTTTAGGTAGCGCTCCATCAAGTATTGATGACAGTCGAGAGGCTCTTAACCTCTAAACCAACCCTGATCCCTCAGTAAGGACCCTGATTTCGGCATCTCATCCTTTCACTCATCATCATCCATGCCTGACATGTCCGAAGAGCTACTGATAATCGATGCACCTCTACCAAATAATTAGAAACCTCTGCTTTGCTTCAGTTTCTGTTGTGTATCCTAACACATTAAAAACATAATGTCAATATGTTTTTCCAGAAATTACAAAATAATACATCTGTCCGTATACCACGGATTTTATGCAAATGCCTCCAGAGCCACCCTCATCATATCGTGGAAGCCGGTCTGACGCTCTTCTGCACTCAGGTGCTCATCCCTAAAGATATGATCCGATACCGTAAGCAATGCTAAAGCCTTCTTACCGGCTCTGGCAGCATTCATATAGTAGCAGGCTGCTTCCATCTCTACGCCAAGTACTCCCATCTTCAGCCACTTAGCATTAAAATCAGGATCATCTGGATAGAAAACATCGGTTGAAAGTACATTTCCGACAACTGTCTTTACGCCCAGCCTGTCAGCAGTATCCACTGCTTTTTTAAGAAGTCCGTAATCACAGATCGGAGCATAGTGCCCCGGAAGATTATACTGGCTCACAAAGTTGGAATCGGTACATGCTCCCAAAGCTATAACAAGATCTCCAAGCTTTATAGAATCAGCATAAGCACCCATCGATCCTATACGGATAATATTGTCCACATCATAGAAATTGAAGAGTTCATACGAATAGATACCGACTGAGGGTATACCCATACCACCACCCATAACGGAGATTTTCTTTCCGTTATAAGTACCCGTGTATCCAAACATATTTCTTACGGTATTGAAGCAAACCGCATTTTCCAGATAAGTCTCTGCAATGAATTTAGCCCTCAAAGGATCTCCGGGCATAAGGACTGTTTTTGCAATATCGCCTAATTTCGCATTATTATGAGGTGTAGGTGTGCTCATGATCTATAGTTCCTTTCTGTTCTTTCTTTATGATCATATACATTAGCCAGTAAACCAGCATTTGGGCCCAGACTATACTTAGTCATATCTTATATACTACTTCAGACCCAAGTCTTCCAGTTCTACAGGATGACCGATATTTTTCTCGTCATACAGGAAAATAGGAAGCATATTCCGCATTTCAGGAGTTATCACCTTTCTGTCTTCAGGGATGCGTGCGACAAAGCCCTCTCCTGCCTTTACTCTCTTTACATAGTCGGAAATATCGTTTAGCGGCTCCTTAAAGAACATACCCATCGGGGTAAGTGCAACATTCTTTACATCATGGATATCACTGCCGGCGGTCATGGTGATGTGCCTGTCTTTAAGGAAATTATAAGCAAAAGCATCCTGATACGGCGGGTTTCCGAAATTGCAAGCCTCCATAGCGTGGCACTGAAGGGGATGTAAGTTAACCTTAATGATGTATTGGCGCTCCCTAAAGGGGTGAGCTCCTACCACCAAGCCACCTGCTTCATCTACAATCTTAAACAACTCGTCATGTGGGCAGTCCCTGACCTCCGGATGAGCCTTCAGCCAAGCTTTATCCAAGCCGTATATCAGATACTCGTCAACCAGTCTGTTTGCCTCCCAACCAAAAAAAACTTTAAGCCCCTGCTTATCTCCCTCAGCCTTAGCCAGTTCGTAGCCCTTACAGAACTCTTCAACAAAGTCTTCCCAAGGCAGGCTCCTGTCTATCGCAGTATTTCCATGGTAAAAATGATCCGTAATAATTATTCCGTCATACCCCTGTGCCTTGAACTCTGCGATATAATCAACCGCATGAGTCTTGCCGCACGCACTGCTCTCAGCCGTATGCATATGCACCTCGTACTTGTAGGGATAACCTTCTACTGTTAATGGCATTGTAGTCTCCTTTTTTCTTTCTTTATTTTATTTTATCAAACTTCAAAAAGATATTCAAGAATTTTTATTATCGGTTTTTCTTACATATCAAATTAAAATAAAAAAACTCCCCACCCAAACAGGCGAGGAGCACACAAACTCAAAAAACTTTATTCATTGATAACTCTCGGAACATAAGAAGTATGAAGGATCTCATGTGCCTTATGGCTGCCGGGCTCACCGAAGAACTCAGCATAAACCTTCTTGATTGACTCATTCTCATGTGAGAAACGAATGGTATTAGCTTCATCAATGCTGTAAAGAGCCTTAGCACGAAGAGCACGGATATCCTCAAAGTTCCTGATAGATGCGGGAACAAGAGGCTGTCCGCCACCGTTTACACAGCCACCGGGACAAGCCATGATCTCGATGAAGTGATACTGCTTCTCACCTGACTTAACCATATCAAGGAGCTTTCTTGCATTAGCAAGACCTGAAGCAACTGCAATCTTAACATCAAGATCGCCAACCTTGTAGGTAGCTTCCTTGATACCCTCAACGCCACGAACCTCGTTGAATACAACAGGAGAATCATTCTTCTCACCGGTAAGCTTCCAAACAACGGTACGAAGAGCTGCTTCCATAACACCGCCGGTAGCACCGAAGATAACAGCTGCACCTGAACCCTCTCCTAACGGATCATCAAATCCCTCATCAGGAAGGTTGCAGAAATCAAGACCGTACTTCTGGATCATTCTGCCGAGCTCTCTTGTTGTGATAGAAATATCAACATCAGGAACACCTGCAGCACTCTGATCGGGACGGCCGATCTCAAACTTCTTAGCTGTACAAGGCATAACGCTGACTGAAACTATGCTCTTAGGATCGATTCCAAACTTCTCAGCGTAGTATGTCTTAAGTGTAGCACCAAACATCTGCTGAGGAGACTTACAAGTACTAAGGTTAGGGATCATGTCAGGATAGTAGTGCTCACAGAACTTGATCCATCCGGGTGAACATGAGGTGATCATAGGAAGAACGCCGCCGTTCTGTACTCTCTGGATAAACTCTGTACCCTCTTCCATAATTGTAAGGTCTGCTGAGAAATTGGTATCAAATACCTTCTCAAAGCCCATACGACGAAGAGCAGCAGCCATCTTGCCTTCTACATTAGTTCCGATAGGATATCCGAACATCTCGCCAAGACCTGCACGAACTGCAGGAGCGGTCTGTACGAATACATGCTTCTCGGGATCGTTAAGAGCTGCAATAAGGTCATCTGTGAAATCCTTCTCATGAAGAGCACCTGTAGGACAAACAGCGATACACTGTCCACAGCATACACATGAAGTCTCTGCAAGACCAACCTCAAATGCAGAACCGATATTTGTCTTAAATCCTCTCTCATTTGCACCGATAACAGCAACGCCCTGAGTCTTCTCGCATGCTGCAACGCAGCGACGGCAAAGGATACACTTGCTATTATCACGGAACATATGAGCTGCTGAGCCATCGATCTCTGACTCATTCATAACACCTGCGTAAAGGTTCTCGTCCTCAACACCATACTGCTTGCAGAGCTTCTGAAGCTCACAGCTGCCTGAACGTACGCATGAAAGACAGCTCTTGTTATGATCTGAAAGGATGAGCTGTAATGTCTTTTTACGTGACTTAAGAACCTTGGGAGTGTTAGTCCAAACTTCCATACCCTCATTGATAGGGTATACACATGAAGCAACGAGTGATCTAGCACCCTTAACTTCTACAACACAGATACGGCAAGCACCGATCTCATTGATATCCTTTAAGTAGCAAAGTGTAGGGATTTCAATTCCGTTGTACTTTGCAGCCTGGAGGATGGTTGAACCGGCAGGTGCCTTGCAATCCATGCCATTTATCTTTAAATTAATATCTGCCATTATTCTGTCCTCCTGATCACTTCTTTGAAATAGCCTTGAACTTACATGTAGCCATACATGCGCCGCACTTTACGCACTTAGCGGGATCGATTGCCATAGCGGGCAGTTTCTTTCCGGGTGCGATATAGTCTGTCTTGGAAATAGCATTTCCGGGACACTGCTTAGCACACATGCCACATCCGATACACTTCTCCTTGTCGATGGTGAAGGTAAGCAGGTTCTTACATACGCCTGCAGGACACTTCTTATCAACAACGTGAGCAATGTACTCGTCCTTAAAGTAACGAAGTGTTGAAAGAACAGGGTTGGGAGCTGTCTGACCAAGGCCGCAGAGTGCGTTATCCTTGATGTAGTAGCAGAGCTCTTCCATCTTGTCAAGATCTTCAAGAGTTCCCTTTCCGCTTGTGATCTTGTCAAGCATCTCATACAGACGCTTTGTACCGATACGGCAAGGTGTACACTTACCGCAGGACTCATCAACGGTGAACTCAAGGAAGAACTTAGCGATATCAACCATACAGTTATCTTCGTCCATAACGATAAGTCCGCCTGAACCCATCATTGAACCGATAGCAATAAGGTTGTCATAATCGATCGGAACATCAAGATGTTCTGCAGGGATACATCCGCCTGAAGGTCCGCCTGTCTGAGCAGCCTTAAACTTCTTGCCGTTAGGGATGCCGCCGCCGATCTCTTCTACGATCTCACGAAGGGTGGTTCCCATAGGAACTTCTACAAGACCTGTGTTCTTGATCTTTCCACCGAGAGCGAATACCTTGGTACCCTTGCTCTTCTCGGTACCCATGGATGCAAACCACTCAGCACCGTTAAGGATGATCTGTGCAACGTTAGCATAGGTCTCTACGTTGTTAAGTATGGTAGGTCTCTCAAACAGACCCTTTACTGCAGGGAAAGGAGGACGGGGACGAGGCTCACCACGATTACCCTCGATAGATGTCATAAGGGCGGTCTCTTCACCACATACGAATGCGCCTGCACCAAGTCTTAACTCTATATCAAAATCAAAGCCTGTTCCGAAAATGTCTTTTCCGAGTAAGCCGTACTCTCTTGCCTGTCCGATAGCGATGTTCAGACGCTGAACAGCGATGGGGTACTCTGCACGAACGTAGATGTAACCCTGTGAAGCACCGATAGCGTAGCCTGCGATAGCCATAGCCTCAAGTACTGCATGAGGATCGCCTTCAAGAACGGAACGATCCATGAATGCACCGGGGTCACCCTCGTCTGCGTTACAGCAAACATACTTCTGTCCGCCGTCCTGAACAAGGTTCTTAGCCAGCTGCCACTTTCTTCCTGTAGGGAAGCCTGCACCACCACGTCCGCGAAGACCTGAATCAAGGATAACCTGGATAACTTCGTCGGGAGTCATGCTGGTAAGTAC
>JAEEGJ010005712.1_pt1 | contig 38579 bp, 38 predicted proteins | sample 8958761 | NCBI WGS metagenome assembly JAEEGJ01 (sample SAMN16246546, study PRJNA631951) | gut metagenome | biome: gut microbiome; feature: rumen; material: RS-attached | host: Bos | place: Iran: Karaj | collected 2018-10
GGATAGAGGGAATAGACGCAGGCCGTCAGGAACGGGCGGGCAGGGCTCAGCGTATCAAAGCTCTGGGTCCACTGCTCCAGGTTAAAGCAGATAGATTCCAACAGCAGCAGGAGCAGAGCGCAGCGGGTCATTTTCCGCATCTGTTCCGGAATATAGGTGCTGATATTGAGCAAGAGCATCAGCCCGACCATTTCCAGCAGCATCGGGTAATTGTCCAATATCACGTCTACCATTGCCGGTCCTCCCTTCACGCGCTTCTCCGCAGAGCCTTCTTCGGCGGAGCGGGTCTGCCGATCCCACGAAGCAGCGTGGAACTGGCAGGCCTCTCCCGACTACGAGTTGGGTGTATCGGTTTTGTAGTGTTCTTCTCCCTCGGCGGCATAGTAAGCCTCCAGCTTGGGTCTGGCCTTTTCATAGTACCACTGGAGCTCTTCGTCAAACTGCGTTCCCATGCCCTCCAGAATGATGCGGTTTGCCTTTTCGAAGGAATAGGCTTCCTTATAGCCCCGCTTGCTCACCAGGGCGTCGTAGGAGTCGGCGATAGCCATGATCCTGGCCTCCAGCGGAATTTCACTTCCCTTAAGGCCGTCGGGATAGCCCTTGCCGTCCACCCGCTCATGGTGATAGTGGGCCACATTTTCTGCAATCCGGCGGAACTCCTCGTCGTCCGTCTCCTTCAAGATCTCATGGACGATCCGGGCGCCCTCGGCGGAGTGGCGCTTCATCTTCTCCCGTTCCTCCGGCGTCAGCGGTCCTGCCTTTCGCAGGATGGCGTCGTCAACGGCGATCTTGCCCAGGTCGTGCATGGGGGCAGCCTTGATGAGGTTCTTGCAGAAGGAATCGGAGAGGTTCATGGAGTCGTAGATCTTCATCTCCTTCAGCAGCAGGCGCACGCCCTCGCTGGTGCGGCGAATATGGCCGCCGGTGGAGTTGTCACGACTTTCAACCATGGTAGCCATACCCATGATCAGGCTGTCATGCATGTCAACGATGCGCTGGGTCTTGTTTTCCACCTCTTTCTGCAGGTCGGTGTTAAAAGTGCCAAGCAGTTGGATGTATTTCTGGTTTTTGGTGTCGTCCCGCAGCAGAATCTGGAAGCCGTAGTTGCGGATGCCGTCGGTAAGGTAGTCCACGGTGACGGCGTAGAGCTTTTCGTCCGCCTCACGCCTGGCAGGCTTTCGGTAGGTAAAGTGCCGGGCTGTCTCCCGGTTCAGCAGGAAGTCGTCGATCCATTCGCCGATGGTGCTCTGCAGCTCCTCTGATTTATTGATGCTGCCGTCCACCGGAATGGTGGTCAGGGCGGGAAGGATGGCTCTGGCCGTCTCGTTGCTGCCCAGGTACCGGTCCTTGAAATCCACCGTCACAAAGCCCGTCTCGCTGGAGTCCACCATGGACTCCACCAGCATATCGCTCTTGTTGTAGACTGCCATCCGGTGGGCAATGCTGAGATACACCGCCTGGCCGATCAGGTAGGTCAGGGGAACGGCCTCAAAGCCGAATTGGGCGGTAATGCGGTTGAGAGAATAGCCCAGGATGGAGATGGGAATGGGTACGTACAGCAAAACCAGCATCCGGCGGGAAACTTGCCGCTGCCTGTTGTAGGAGCGCAGGATCAAGGCCAGATCCGCGAACAGATAGAGAAACAGCGACACGTAGTATGCGGTGTGGGTCGGCCCATAGATTTTGCTCAGAATGATCCGCCCGCCGCTCTTACTGACAGACAGTCCCTTGTAGAACAGCTCTGAATTCCCCATGGTCAGCACCAGAAGATAGAATACGGTGCTCACCAGGAATGTCGCGATTCGGGTCAGGCCGCTCACCCGGAAATTGCACAGCCCCGCCACGCACATGGTCAGCACCCAGGGCAGGAAGCATCCGCCCAGATAGCTGAGCTTCAGGCAGGTCATCACCGCTTCCGGGTCCGCGCTGCTGTACATCAGCCAATAGGACAGATTGATCGCGGGAATCAGCGCAAAGATCACTGTCATGTGGGCGTCGAGGTGCTTATGCCACCGGAATAGATAGATCACCAGCAGCACATAGGATAGAATCGAAATCGATCCGTAATAAATCGTCTGTTCTGACATTGTTACGCCTCATCTTCCGCAAATTTCGGGCCGGATTGTCCGGGTCGGCAGAAACCGTTCGCATGGGGAAAACACACAAAGCACACATAGAATCCCATATTGTATATTATATCACAGGAATCTTCGATTTTCCATAGGAAAAATGCGAAAACTTACCAAATTGTTAAAAAAATGTGACCGCTCGTTCCGCGGTTGGCCCGTAAACGAACGGTCACATGTCTGTATTGCCGACACCGGCTCCGAATTTCGGAGAAAAATCCGCCTAAGTGAGCCTGTTTCCGCGAACCGCGTCGTCCACGTCCTTGAAGCCGGCCACAATGTTGATTTCTCCGTTTTCCAGATACATTCTGGTAAATTCTATCCGGTAGTGCCGGATTCCGTTTTCAAATACCCGGCGGAAGGGGACGGAATAGAGCAGCTTTTCCCGGGTGCTGCGATCAATGGCCTCCGGCGTGGTCGCCGCCAGGAAGGCCTCCCGGTCCTCCTTCAAAATCAGCCGGGAATAGAAGGCCAGGGCATCGGTAAAGCGAATAAGCTTTGCCGCCTCCTGGGCCGGCATCATGTGAACCAGGGTCTTATCCACCCGGAAGAGCTCAAAGCGCTGGGTTGTCAGATCCTTGATGATCCACACCGAGTCGTAAACCTGGGTCAGGGCCTCAATAACGGCGGAGCGGAGCTTGAGAGACTGCTGAATCTCCTGTTCCCTGCGGACCTCCTCATCGACGTCCTTAATCCCGGCCACGATGGTGTTCTCTCCGTTTTTCAGATCCAGTCTGGAAAACTCCAGCTGATAGTACCGGAATCCGCCCTCCTCCAGGTTCCTGCGGAAGGGAACGGAATAAACCCGTCCATCCCGGGTGTTCTTTTCCACGTTCTCCGGCTTGACCGCCTCCAGGAAGGACGCCCGATCCTCCTCCACGATCATCCCGGAGAAGAACACCAGGCCGTCGTAATAGCGCTCCACCCTGGCGTCCTTCAGCACCTGCTCCATGTAGGCCAGCCTTTCGTCGGACCGGAACAGCTCCAGGCGCTGGGATTCCAGGTCGTGAATAATCCACACGGAAGCGTAAACCCGGGTCAGGGCCTCAATCACAGAGGCGCGCAGGACTCTTTCGGCCTCCGCCCGCTGGCGGGCCTCGGTGGTATCCGAGAGAAACACATAGTACACGTCCTCGTGCAGCTCGGAGTGGACAAAATAGTTGTACTCGTCTACCCAGCGAACCTCGCCGTCCTTGCGGATGATCCGGTATTCCAGATAGTCCGTCTCCTGCAGGTAGCCCTTGGCGCGCTTCTCCACCGTAGAGAAGATTGCCGCCTGATCCTCCGGATGGACCATGCCCCGGAGATTCAGGCCGGAAAAGGCCGAAAAATCCGCCAGACTGTCGCAGCCGTAGAGCTTCCAGAGGCTTCGGTTGGCATAGAGCAGCTCTCCGCTGTTATCCGCCCTGCAGATAAAGAACGCGCCGGGCATGTGGTCGCCAAACTGCTCAATCACGGCAAGGCTGTGTTCGCTTTCGTCAAACCACTTCCGACTCAGCTGCTCCCGCTCATCCGGCGTCTCAAAGGATTCCGGCCCTGCGTCGGCCCGGAGCCTGACCAGGGTTTTCTCCAGGGGCTCCGGCCTGTGATACAGATAGCCCTGGGCCAGCTCGCAGCCGATCTCCTGCAAAAAGGCCCGCTGCCGCTCCGTTTCCAGGCCCTCCGCCAGAGTGTGAATGCCCAGCTCCCTGGCCACCTGGACCATGGCATTCATAATGCGGCGATTGGCCCCGTTGTGGCCGTCCAGATTCTGCAGAAGCTCCATGTCAAATTTGATCAAATCCACCTCGAAGCGGCTGAAGGCGTTCAGCGAGGAATAGCCGCTGCCAAAGTCGTCCAGCCAGACCCGGAAGCCCAACTCACGCAGACGGCGGAGCTGTTCGTGGAAGCGCTCCTTGCCCTTGGCCATGTCCTGTTCCGTAATCTCCACAATGAGATATTTTTTCTCCGGGTGCAGTTCGGGGCAGAATAGGTTATAAATCTGATTCAGCCGGGCGGGAATGTCCTCATAATCGAAATCCTGGGCGGAAAAATTGACCGTGACGGGAAGCACGGGCAGGCCCTGCTTCTCCCGCAGGGGCATATCCCGGCACACCTGCTCGGCCATAAACAGGTCCAGCCGGTGCAGCAGATGGTACTTCTCCAGGGCCGGGATAAACGCGCCGGGGGAGAGGACGCCCCGGACGGGATCCACCCACCGGGCCAGGGCTTCAAAGGCGGTGCTTTTTCCGGTCTTGGTCCGGCTGATGCCCTGATAGTAAACCTTGATCCAACCTTCCTTCAGGGCCCGGTCAAAGGAGTCGATGATATAACGCTGGTTCCACTCGTGGTCCTCCGCCACCTGTGTGTAGAAGTGACAGACCCGGTTCAGGTCGTTGCCCAGCCACTTGATGGCGTCCCGGGCGTGGTCCATGGCCACGGTGGTGGTCATGTGCTCCCGGAACACGCAGGCACCGGCCTTGATGCCGCTGGTATTGCCCTCCGCGCATTTCTGAATGTCCTCGTCGGCAGCGCAAAGGGCCTCCTCAATCTGCCTTTCGCTTTCAAAGGCGTCAATCAGAACAAAGTGATCGTCCGCGCCGCGAATCAAAAGAGCCTTGGGGAAGGCGGCCTTCAGCTTCTCGGCCACCTGACACAGCAGCTTATTGCCCTCCTCAAAGCCGTACTGACTGTTGTAAAACTGCATGGAAATCACGTCTGTATAGATCAAAACCGGCGTTTTCCCCTGCCTGCGGAGGGCATTGGTCCGCTCGTCGGCAAACTGGACAAGATAGTTCAGATTCGGAGCGCCGGTGAGGGTATCCGTATAGAACAGATCCTTCCGGAACAGCTTTCCGTCCTCTGACAGTCGGTTTGTTTCGTCCATGCAGCGGGCCATATCCAAATACAGGATGCAGGCCAGCTCCGTGCCGTCCTGCATTCTCTGCCAGGTGCCGTAGGAATGGACATAATGATAGATTTCCCCATGGGCATAACGGGTGCGACAGATCTGATCGTAGACGCTCTGCTTCCGCAGGAAGGCCTGCAGCGCGTCCACGGTTTTCCCTGCGTCCTCCGGGTGGAGCAATTCCAGTCTGCCGTGAGATAGAAGCTCCAAAAGCTTACCCCGCTCCAGACCCACCATCTCACAAAGGCCGTCAGAAACCAACAGGGGAACCATGCGTCCGTCCCGGAGCGCGTAGTACGCCAGAGGCGTCAGCATGGATTCATAATGCTTCCGCAAATCTTCTGAAAACTGGTACATGTCGGGACCTCTCTGTTTCTTCCGGCCTTGCCGAATCCGCCGACATCCGGTCAAACGGATCCTGGCGCGGAATTACACTGCTTCCTGTCTGCTTACCCGTCAAAGCACCGCGCAAAAAAGCGCACTCCACCCTTATGCTAACATATCATAATTCCCGTTGGGTGTCAATCTCTCGTGAATAAAAATACACAAAACTATCATAAACAGCAGCAGGCCCCGGTAAATCACAGCTCCTTCCGCCTGGCAATTTCCAAAATTATCCGGGGGATCCTCTGCATACGGCATTGGTTGTATGCATCCCTTTGGGCTTCGCTTCGGACAAGCAGGGAATTGCCGGTAGAGGTATTGTCCGAAACGGCCATCAGGGCAATGGCGGGTTTCTCCATCAGATCCGCCAGTCGGTAAAAGGAGCTGGTTTCCATTTCGATGAGCCGGGCGCCGAAGCGCAGGATGAAATCCATGTGGGCGTACTCGCAGTAAATGGAGTCCGTGCAGAACACCGGCTCCTGCCGCATTGCAAATCCCATCTCCCGGACCAGCTCCGCCACCTGCGCCACAAAGGCCGGGTCGTTGGGGAAGACCTTGCCAAAGGGCTTGTAGCTGAGAATATCCTCCTCCAGATAGCCGTTGGCCAGATTGCCCTCCACGCACCAGGAGGGCGTGCAGAGCTCTCCCAGGGAAATATCCGGAACCAGGGCCCCCACGGCCCCCACAAAGACCAGCTTGTCAAAATCCAGCACCGCGCACAGGGAGAGCTCGTCAATCAGGCTGCTGGCCCCCGGACTGCACTGGATCCAGGCAATCAGCCTGTCTGCGTACTTCACCTCGTAGCCGGACAGATAGGCATGCTCCGCCGTGCAGCTGATCTCCACATCATAGCCTTCCATGATCCTGGTGGGCTTCCAGGCGGGAGCCACCACCAGCAGGTCGTAATGCTTGTCCACAGACAGGCCAAACTCCCCGAACACCGCGCCGGCGTAATCCTCCGTGGCCTTGTCCGCCCGGAGCAAATCAATCATTCGCTGCTTCATAGTTTCCTCCAAAGGACGTCTCACGCGCATCCGAGGCGAAACGCTCCACCTGCTCCGCCATCGTCCCCTCGTAATCCTCCGCGATCAGCGTCACCGGTTCTCCCAGGCTGCGGAAGCCCTCGATCACAGCTCGATTTTCCTGCTTCAGCCATTCCGCCGTCAGGCCGCTGTCGTCCAGCCGGGCCTCGATATCCGAAGCATGGGCGCGGATGCTGTCAAAGCAGGCGTCGACGTAGGCCTCCGTCATGGCCATGCAGAGGAAGCGAATGGAGGGCAGATAGCTTTCATCAAAGTCCTGCCGCCAGCGGAAGGGGATATAACAGCCCTCCACAACCAGATTCTGCCGGTTTTCCACGGCGGTTTTGACAATCTCCCGGAGGATGGGCCAGAGATAGTCCGTCAGGGCCTCGTCGTCCAGGGGCGTCAGGGCCGTCTGCCCGCTCCGGATCAGCCCCATCTTTAGGTGATCCGCAGACAGATAGGGCCAGCCGTACCGCTCCAGCAGCCGCTGGGCCAGCAGGGTCTTCCCGGTGTGGGACGCCCCGGTAATCAGAATGACCACGGCTGTTTCCCTCCGTTTCCGCTGTGTTCACAGGGCTTACTCTCCCGTTTCTCCGTACTCCTTGCGCTCCGACAGGCTGATGTTTTTGATCCGCTCCTTGTCCTCGTAGAGCTTTTGATCCGCCCGGACGATGCACTTCTGCATGGTGTCGTACGACTCCAGCAGCTCGTCGTAACCCGCGCTGACCGACAGGGGATAGGGGCCTTCCTCCCGGTCAACCTCCTCCCGGATCTTCCCAATGAGCTGATCGGCTTCCTTTACTTCTACAGGGTGGATTACCAGCAGAAACTCATCCCCGCCGTAGCGGCAGGCGAAGGAGGGGAAATTGCTCTGATCCACCGCCCGCCGGAGGGCCCGGGAAACGATTATCAGCGCCTTGTCGCCCTCGGCGTGGCCGTAGGTATCGTTGATGGATTTGAACCGGTCGATGTCCAGCATGATTACCACCGTCCGCCTGCCCTCCATGAAGAGGTTGGAGCGCTGGCCGCAGTATCTGGTCAGCTGCCCCCGATTGTTGAGACCGGTCAACGGGTCCACAGAGATCCGCTTTTCGATGGAGTCGATGTAGAACACCAGCATGAGAATCAGGCAAGTGAAGCAGTAGATGGTAGAGTAGGGCAGGTACGCGGACTGGATAAAGCCGCCCACCGCCACCATCATGGGAAAGAACGCGATGAAGAGCAGCTTCTTCCGCTCCGTGGTATTCTCTTCTGTCCTCCGTTTCCGGAGGGTGTAGAAGAAAATGACGATCATGATGAAATCCGGTACAATCGTCAGATAGGCGTTATACAGGGGCAGAGTCTCCAGCCTCTCGTTAATCAAAGTCTGTGGCGCGGCGGCAAAATGCACCGCCAGCGCAAGGGCGGAGATCAGAAACACAAGAAAGACCACGTGGCGGCGGCGGCGGTTTGACCTGCTGGGCGCCTGAATATATGCCATGACGAATTCATACCAGCAGTAGACGGTAGCCGCCATGAGAATATAGATCAGGTAGGCGACCAAAATAATCAGGCCGCTGGGAAGTGTCCCGTCCACCACGGCCGCCCAAACACAGTCTGTCAGGAAGTACAGAATAAACGCCACCAGAACCTTGTCGTACTTGACCTGCTTGTCCTGCCTGTCGATGTTAAAGTGATTGTGAAGCAGGATAATCCCGAACACGATCACACATAAAAGGTTCCCCTCAATATAGTAAAATGAAAAGCCCTCCAACTGTTTTCGCCCCCTGTCGAACACGCCCGCGGCGTCATGCGAATATTTTTTCACTAATTATATCATACTCTTTCCATTGTCGTTCGTCAAGGCAAACTTTTCCCCCACACAGGACCCACAGCCCGGCTGCCGATCCGCCGTACCGCAAAAAAACAGCCGCCGCGGCCAGCGGCAACTGTTTTACCCTATGACGCGCCTGGGTGCTTGCACCCGCTCGTTGCGCCGGCCCGCTCCGTAGGGGACGCTCTTCCCCCGCAGGGGGGAGCGTCCCGACGTTCGGCACGAACGCAATTTGCCGAAAGCAAATCAAGCCTTCCCCTTGAGGGGAAGGTGGCCCGAATGGCCGGATGAGGCGGTGCCCCGATTATCACAACCGGCCTTGAACGATGCACCCGGTTATATACCGGCACTTCGCCGGATCGCCCTGCCGGGCGATTGTTTCCTTCGGAAACCGGCAGCACCTCTCCACCGGCTTCGCCGGTCCCCCTCCCCTGCTTGCAGGGGAGGTTTGGCCGCCCCTGCGGGCTGTATATGCCGTTCACCTGCGGGCGGATGTGGGCATCCGCCCCTACGGACTCTGGCCCCTGAATCTGCCATCAATTTTGCAGTCGTCAAATTCATTCCGTTTTGCAGATGGCAATCTGCAAAACACCGACAATTCTCAATTCTCAACTCTCAATTGTCAATTCAAATCGCCCTGGCGACTGAGGCCCCGACCCTTGCGCCGTCAATACCGGTTATGCACCTTCTCCGCGAAGCACATCACGTCCCGCACGTTGATCTCCGTTCCGTCGTCCAGGATGGCCTTGCCGGACATGCGCCCGAACACTTGGTGCTGGTCTGAGACAATCAGCTTGTAATCCAGGCAGGCGGCCCGATCCAGCACCGGTTGGAAACGCATCTCGAACCTGCCGTCGGAGGAGGAAAAGGTCCAGGGGTCCGTATAGCCGCTTTCGGGAATGTGGAAGACCACGTCCTCCAGCTTGTGGGCCTTCCCGTCCCAGAAGAGGATGTTTTCCGAGGCCGCAGAGGTGTCCCCGAAGCCGTATCCGATGTTCCAGCCGAAGGCGTGGCCGTCAATCTCCGCGTTGCCGGAGCCCCAGAACCAGGTGTTGTCATAGGTCCACACCCCCCGGCCCCAGTCCAGGGTGCCGAAATCCCTTTTGGGGTCGAAGCGGTAGGTCTTGCCGTCAAAGCGAATCTCCCCCGCCGCCCGCATGCAGTTGATCTTCTGGTTGTAATAGAAGGCGTGCTTTTTCGGCCAGGGGGTGGCAATCACCATGCTGTCCATGGGGGGCTGTTCCAGAACGATCACCGCGTCCAAGGGCTTCCCGTCCATGAAATTCTCAAAGTGACAGCTGATGTTTCGCCTTCCGTTCTTCGGCTCAAAGCGCATTTGCAGCCGTTTGTTTTTGAATTCCGTCACCCCGGCGGAGGAGTCCTCCGGCAGATGCAGCTTCCCCATGGGGAAGGGGTTCAGCACGGTCTCCGTGTGCTCCCAGGGCTGCTCCCCGAACACCAGCAGAGACACCGACTGCAGGCCGATATAGCCGTCGTCGGAGATGGTGAAGGCCGCGGCAAATCCGTCGTTCACCACCAGGTAATAGTCCCATTCCTTGATCCGGAATTTGGGCGCCTGGATCATGGATCGGCGGTAGCGCTGCACCAGACTTCTGGACCAGCCCGGCTCCCGGAGCTCGCCCCGCTCGTCCAGCAGCATCCCCGGTTCGGTAACTTCATGGTTTCTCATGGTTTTCATCCTTTCTCCCGCGGCAGCGGGGCGTCTTTTCGGGCCCGGAGGCAGCTCCCGGCAGATTCCTCCTTCCGGCTGCTGCTTCCCGATTGTCAGCCCAGCAGGCCGATGATCGAATCCGCGTAGTTTTCCGTGATAAGCGCAACCTGTTCTCCCGCGGTCCGGAAGCCTTCGATCATCCGGCGATTGTCCTTTTTCAACTGCTCCGCCGTACACCAGGAATCCTCAAGTCTTGCTTCGATCTCGGAGCCGTGGGCCTTTATCTCCTCAAAATGCGAATCTATGTATTCATCCGTCATTGCCAGGCAGATAAAGCGGATCGACGTCAGATACCGCTCGTCAAACTCCTGCCTCCAGCGAAAGGGAATATAGCAGCCCTCCACAATCAGATTTTGCCGGTTCTCGACGGCAGTTTTCACAATCTCCCGTAAGATCGGCCACAGATACTCCGTGAGCGCCTCGTCGTCCTCCGGCGTCAATCCTGTATAGCCGCTGCGAATCAGCCCCATCTTCAGATGGTCTATTGACAGGTAGGGATACTTGTATTTTTCAAGCATCTTCTGTGCCAGCAGCGTTTTCCCCGTGTGAGATGCACCGGTTATCAGTATGATCATCGTCTCGCCTCCGCCTTTATAAGCCTCGATTCCGGTGATTTGCTTTCTTTATCACGGCTTTTTCATTTCCTGCTCAATAAATCAATTACTTTGTGTCCTGCTTTTCAAGCTTTTTCACAACCAGCTTTTCATGATTTGGCCTTTTGTATCGCGTTTTTCGCGCCGGAGAACCTGCCGCCGCGTTTTTGCGTTCACAGGAACGCGGCAAGAACCCGGAAGCCGCGCATCCTCTATACCGAATATCCCAAATTAATATCAAATGGGGCAATCAGCAGTTTTTGCAAATCTTTATTATAGTTCTGAAAAAAGGCTTTTATGGCCCTCCCATAGTTTTCTTTTGTGTCAAATTCCCAGTATGAATAGTACTTTACGCACTTTACAACTTTCGTCAATTCTCTCGGAGGGTCGCCCAATTCGATTCCGTCTATGGTATAGAATCTCTTAAAATACCTCAGGGAAATACAGCCATCCCATTTTGCCTGATCTGTCGACATTCTTTCGGCCATCGCTTCAAATTGTTCCGTTTGATCGGGTTTTACCTGAAACAGTTTTATTTCAACAAAGCTTTTGTCCATTCTGTCCTTCTCCCCCCAGTATTATGGTTGTTTGTTCCGTCTGTTTCGAGGGTCAAATTGTTTCGCCGGCTCCCGGAGCTCGCCCCGCTCATCCAACAGCATCCCCGGCGCGGTAACTTCATGGTTTCTCATGGTTCTCGTCCTTTCTCCCGCGGCAGCGGGACGTCTTTCCGGGCCCGGGGGCAATCCTCGGCTTTTTCCCGGTTCTGTCAGTTGCCTCCCCCGGCTGATTCCACAGTTCGATTTCTTCGAAGGGGTAAAAATTCGTTTGTTTCCTCTTTTTTTCGCAATCCTTTGAACCCGTCACGGCTCGATTTCCGTCCGGAAGGCCGCCCCAGCCTCCCCGGTAATCTGCACCCGTACCGGAGGACGGTTCTTCCCGCCGGAGCTTATAAAGCCAGCGATAAATTGAAATATGCTTCTTCGCTTTCCCCAACCGGCTGCATTTCCTCGCCGTCAACGATAAAGCCGAGCCTTCGGTAAAAGGACAACGCGGTTTTATTCCTTTTCTGAACGTCAAGATTGATCCTTTTGATATTCGGGTTGGCGGCGATCAGCGCGGCAAAAATCTTCTTTCCATATCCCATATACCTTTTTTGCGGATGAAGAACGATAGCGTGAATAATAACGCTGTTATCTACACTGATTACTCGCGCGTCCTCGTGGCTTAGTTTCCACTTTCTGAAAAGGTTGAGGCAACGGGGTAGATATTGCTTCAATCTCGAATCACATAAGAACAATCTAGCTTAATGGACAATTCTTTCGGCATACGCTTTTAATAATTCATCAATCAGCTCCTCATTCTCAAAAAAAGCCTCGTCACATTTTTCAAGAATAATATCAGCCGATTGGTCAATGCCTTTTTCACTTGATTCAAGATACTACCGATGATGGAAGTGTGGGAGCCTTCGTCTATCTTTATTACTTTTGTTTAATCGGGTGGCGAATTACGGTTTTCAATTTCTCCGGAGCAACCTTTCTGGCATCGCTCAGATATATTTCGTGATGTAGGCGCTGATCGGTGATGTCCAGCGTATAGCCCTGCTGCTCCATAAACTCATGCATCAACGCTACCGTTGCAGGCTCATTGTCATAAGAACCGATGTGCATGCACTGAACGCATAATCCCTCATCATAGGTCAGAAATTCGACCTTTGAGAAATCTGTCTTTTTCTTTTTAGCAGCCTCCTCGACCGCCCATTCGAAATCAGCCTTTGTGACGAAATCGGGCAAACGAATGACCGAAATCCACTCGAAGTTTTCTTTGTGTGCATAGTCGATCCCGGCGACATCAACCTGCCACCAGAAGCCTTCAAGCGGAGGGACTACATAATCGAAATATCCCTCAATCTGGTGATCGCCCTTTTTGCTCATCTTGATCGTAAAAGCAATGCCGTACAACAGTCCAATCGCCTGCTTATATTCACTGTCCTCCGGATTCGGATCGCCATGACCTCGAACCGCGATATAGTTCATGCTTGGCACTGTCACGATGGACGGAGTGTTCTTCGGCATGTAAAATTCCTTGTATTCTCTTTTATAATCAAAAGCCATATCTTTTCCTCATACTACATCGGTGTTCCCACTTCAATTAAGTTGCCTTCCGGATCATAGAAGCGAATGACCTTCTGTCCCCAGCTGTGCGTCATCAGTCGATTCACATATTTCACATCCGGATACTATTTCTCAAGTTCCACCCTTGACATCAAACATACCGTCTCCACATGCCTTGGGACAATAGCGTGAATGAAAAGGTCATTATCAATGATGACCATTCATCCGTCCTTGTGGCTTAGTTACCATTTTCTGAAACGGTAGAGGCAACAGCGTAGATATTACCTTAAGCACCGGCATTCAAAAGCCAACATTCTAAGCTATACAAGGTGTTTTCTTTAAAATCAGCTAGAAACGTCGGCAAATCAGTGTCACTAAGTTTCAATTTGATTTCTTTTTTATTTTGTTTTCCCGTCCATGTTTTACAGATATTGATTTGTTTCGCACCGGGAAGAGCAGAAAGTTCCGTAATCAGATTACTTAACTCTATAATCATGGGATCTGTGGGATCGTGCTTGCCAACCGGGCTGTCACAATCGCAAATCCAATCAGTAACGCGAAAGTTATCTCGGACAAATTCTGCAGCGGCTTTTACCGCACTCTTTACATCATGCTTTGTGCCAAGCGAGATTTTCAAGCCGTATTTATTCTTGACGTCGATATATTCCGATTCAGAAACGTCTCCCCAAAGTGCTCCATACAGAAAGTAACACATACTTTTTCCTCCGATCCTCTGACGGCATCTCAAAAAAACAATACGCTCCTTATCGAATCCTCATAGTTTTCCGTAATCAGAGTAATCTGTTCTCCTGCAGTCCGATACCCTTCAATCATCCGGTGATTATCTTTCTTCAGTTGTGCAGCGCTGCAGTAAGAATCATCCAGCCTTGTTTCAATATCAGACCCATGCGCTTTTATCTCTTCAAAATGCAAATCTATATATTCATCTGAAAAAGCCAGACAGATAAATCTGATCGATTGAAGATACTGTTCCTCAAAACCGTCTCTCCAATCAAAGGGTATATAACACCCTTCCACGATCAGATTCTGATGATTTTCTATGGCCGTCTTTATGATTTCCCGAACGATCGGCCACAAATAGTCCGTTAGTTCCTCATCATCCTCCGGTGTGAGCTCCGTAAGGCCGCCACGAATAAGCCCCATCTTCAAATGGTCGATTGAAAGATACGGGTATTTGTACTTTTCGAGCATTCGTTGTGCCAGGAGCGTTTTTCCAACGTGGGAGGCTCCTGTAATAAGGATTACCATCTTTCCCTCCTCAACCGACATACCGTCTCCACATGCCTTGGGACAATAGCGTGAATAAAAATGCCGTTATCTACGCTGTCCATACGACCCTCGGCGTCAGGAATATGCCGTTGACCACATCATTGTTCCTGCTCACCAAACAGCTTGGTTGAATCTTTTTCTGCCCAGCCGAACGAATTCTTAAAATCATTGAAGCAATTCTGACATACCCAATAGCGCATATCTTTTGTGCAGTAAAAAACACATTCCTTATCAGTTGTCGCTTTTTCCCAACAGAACTCGCAGTGTTCATGCCAAAAGTGCTGAATCTTTTCGCCTTCCAGATATTCTTCTCCCCGCTGCATCTGTTCAACAAACCGATGTCCCTCTGTTGAGATCATTTGATAAAACGCATTTTTCTCATCATATGCTTTCTGCCAAAAATCCGGAAATCTGACTTTATAAAAAGTCAAACCCTTTAGGTATTCTTCTTGCCCTCTTAATCTCCAGTCATCCATTTTAATATCCTTTCCCATCAGGTATCAAAACTGTAGACTCTACCCGCCTCGAGACATCAATACGACTGATTCAATATGGAACGTCCGAGGGAACAGATCAAAGGCCTCCGCGTGGGTGAGGGTATAGCCCCGTTCGGTGAACAGCTTCACGTCCCGGGCCAGGGTGGCGGGGTCACAGGAGACGTAGACGATCCGGGCAGGGGACATGGTCACCATGGCGTCGATCACGTCCGGGGCCAATCCCTTTCTGGGCGGGTCCACGACGATCACGTCCACGCCGCCGATTCTGTCATCCTGAGCGGAGCGCAGCGGAGTCGAAGGATCCGTTCCCACGTTCCCCGTCATTCTGAGCGGAGCGAAGAATCCGTGTCCCTCGTCCCCTGATGCCTGATGCCTGATGCCTGATGCCTGGGAAGCAAATCGCTTTGCAGCTTCCCCTGCATCTGCGCAGAAAAACTCCACATTTTCCACGCCGTTTCTCACGGCGTTTTCCTTTGCGTCCTCGATGGCCTGGGGGATGATCTCCACGCCGACGGCCCGGCCCGCGCTCCGGGAGAGGGCCAAGGTGATGGTGCCCGTGCCGCAGTAGAGATCCAGCACGGTTTCCGTCCCGTGTAAGTCCGCCAGCTCCACGGCCTTTGCGTAGAGCCGCTGGGCCTGGTCGTGGTTGACCTGGTAGAAGGATCGAGGGGAGAGACGGAAGGTGAAGCCGCAGAGTACGTCCTGGATCTCGTCCTTGCCCCAGAGGTTCCGGAAGGCGTCGCCCAGGACTACGTTGGTATTTTTCGTGTTTTCGGAGAGCACCACGGAGGCCAGGCCGGGGATCTCCCGGCGCAGGGCGTTCACCAGCCGCTGTTCCCGGGGCAGGGAAGACCCGTTCACCACCAGGCAGATCATGATCTCCCCGGAGACAGCGCCTTTCCTCACGTAGATGTGCCGCAGCAGGCCCTTTCCGGTACGCTCGTCATAGACGGAGACCCGGTCTTCTGTCGCCCAGCGGATCACCACGTCCCGCACCCGGTCGAATACCTCGGGGAGAATGGCGCAGCGCTTCACGGGAATGACCTCGTGGGTGCGGTTTTTGTAAAAGCCCGCCACGGGCTTCCCGCCCTGCTCCGCCACCGGATATTGAGCCTTGTTACGATATGCGTATATCTCCGCCAGGGTAGCTACGTTATTTTGCATCTTGCACTTTACACTTTGCATTCCGCAGGCGGTTGGTGCGGCAAGCGGGGCGTCGAGGGCGCCGCCCCCTACAAGCACTGTACCCTCATTTTGCATTTTGCATTTTGCATTTTGCATTCCATTGGCCCCTGTTATCGCAACCACCGGGATGCTTTGGTTTCCGATCCGGTTCAGCGCGTCGGTGACCTTCTGGGCTTTGAAGTTCAGCTCCTCCGTGTAGTCCATGTGGTGCAGCTGGCAGCCGCCGCAGAGCTTTGCGTCGGGGCAGAGACGGGCGATCCGATGGGGGGATCGCCGGAGGATCGTTTCGATCTTTCCGTGGGCAGAGTTCTGGCTCACATGGGTGACCTTGATCTCGCAGAGCTCTCCGCGGATGGCGTTAGGCACAAATACCACGCAGCCGTCGATGCGGCAGATCCCCATTCCCTCCGAGGAATAGCCTGTGATCTCCGTTTTCTCTGTTTGTCCGACCTTCAGCATTTCTGTCTCCTTTTGTTTCACGTGAAACATTTTCCACTGGGCTCCGATTGATTTCTATTCGTCTATTATACCACAAACTTCGCCATTCGTAAAGCTTGCAGTTTCCCGATTTCTGTGATATAATTTTGCAAAATCAATGCAGGAGCGATTTTTATGAATGACGTTTCGCCCTTGGATTACGCCTGCTGCAGGCTCTGCCCGCGAATGTGCGGCGTTGACCGCAGGGCGGGGGAGCGCGGCTTTTGCGGGATGCCGGCCTATCCGGTGGCCGCCAGAGCCGCCGGCCACTATTGGGAGGAGCCGGTGATCTCCGGCGAATACGGCTCCGGCGCGGTGTTTTTCTCCGGCTGCACCCTGCGCTGCAGATTCTGCCAGAACTACGAGATCTCCGCCCAGCGTCACGGCTACGCCCTGGATTCTGCCCGCCTGCGGGAGATCTTCGAGCGTTTGATCCAAGAGGGCCATCACAATATCAATCTGGTGACCCCCACTCACTTTCTGCCGGACATACTCCCCGCCCTGGAGCCCAAGCTGCCGGTCCCCGTCGTCTACAACTGCGGCGGCTACGAGCGCGTGGAGACTCTGCGGGCGCTGGAAGGGAAGTTCGACGTCTGGCTGCCGGACATGAAGTATTCCGATCCCAAGCTGGCCCGGCTGCTCTCCGCCGCACCGGACTACGTGGAGACGGCAAAGTCCGCGATCCTGGAAATGTACCGGCAGACCGGCCCTGCGGTGATCCGGGACGGGCTTTTGCAGCGTGGGGTGCTGATCCGGCATCTGATCCTCCCCGGCCAGGTGGACAACTCCATCGGCGTGCTGGAATGGATCGCCCAAAGCTTTCCGAAGGGTGCCGTGCTGGTGTCGCTGATGTCCCAATACGTTCCCATGGGCCCTGCCGCCAAGTTTCCGCCCTTTGACCGGCGCATCACCCAGGAGGAATACGACACCGTGCTCTCCTGGCTCTACTTCTTCGGCCTGGACGAGGGCTTCCTCCAGGGCCCGGAGGCCGCCAGCCTGGAATACGTACCGGAATTCAACGGATATGGAGTTCTCCTTTGAATTTAAAAAAAGAACGAGACAATCAAGCGATTGCCTCGTTCTTTTTTCTTATTTCTTTGCCAGCAGGTCGCGGATCTCGGTGAGGAGCTTTTCCTCGGCGGAGGGTTCGGGAGGCGCCGGCTCTTCCTTCTTCTCCTCTTCTTCCTTGGCCTTCTTGGCCTTGGCGCGGAGGTGATTCATGCCCTTGATCATCAGGAAAATAACCCAGGCCAGAATCAAGAAGGAGATAATGCTGGAGATGAAGTTGCCGACGTTCAGATAATTTGGAATCTCAACGCCATTTTCATCCAACTTCGGGCCAAAAACGGAGGGGAGCTGCACCTTCCAGGAAGAAAAATCTACGCTTCCTGTAAAGATGCTGATGATGGGCATGATGATGTTGTTGGTAAAGGAGCTGACCAGATCCTTGAACACGCCGCCGATCAGCACGCCGACCGCCATATCAAACAGGTTGCCCTGGAGCGCAAACTCCTTGAACTCCTTCACGATACCCTTTTTCTCTTTCTTTGCCATTTCGTTTACCTCCTTTCTCAAATTTTGTATCTGTTCGGTTCAAAAACCGGAACATACGCATCCAGAACGCGGACGGCAGAGTGCCGTCCCTACTTTGTGATAACTTCCAGGCCGCCCAGGTACTTCCGCAGCACCTCGGGCACCACGATGGAGCCGTCGGCCCGCTGGTTCTGTTCCACCATAGCAGGGAATATGCGGGAGGTGGCCAGGCCGGAGCCGTTCAGCGTGTGGACGTACTCGATCTTACCGGTCTCCTCGCGGCGGAAGCGGATGTTGCCCCGCCGAGCCTGGTAATCCCGGGCGTTGGACACGGAGGAAACCTCCTTGTAGCCGTTCATGGAGGGGATCTGGATCTCGATGTCGTAGGTGCGGGCCATGGAGGCGGAGCAGTCGCCCGCCGCCAGCTTCACGGTGCGGAAGTGGAAGCCCAGACCCTTGACCAGCGCCTCAGCCTTGCCTACCAGCTCCTCAAAGGCCTCGTCGGACTTCTCCGGCAGGGTGACCTGGAACATTTCGATCTTGTTGAACTGATGCCCCCGCACCATGCCTCGCTCGTCGGCCCGGTGAGAGCCGGCCTCGCGACGGAAGCAGGGGGTGTATGCGAACATCTTGTGGGGCAGATCGCTCTGCTTCATGATCTCGTCCCGGTGGATGGAGGCCAGGGCCGTCTCCGCCGTGGGCAGCATGAAGTGGAGGCGCTCGTCGGTGGGATTGGCGATCTTGTACACCTCGTCGGCGAACTTGGGGAACTGGCCCGCGGTCTCGCCGCATTTGTACTCCAGCATATGGGGCAGGATCACCATTTCGTAGCCGTCCGCCAGGTGGCAGTCCATAAAGTAGTTCAGCAGGGCCCATTCCAGCCGGGCGCCCAGGCCGGTGTAGATCCAGAAGCCGGTGCCCGCCAGCTTGGCGCCACGCTCGTAGTCGATGAGGCCCAGATCCGTGCACAGATCCACGTGATGCTTGGGCTCAAAGTCGAAGTGATGGGGCTCGCCGAAGTAGCGCAGGGGCTCGTTGTTCTCTTTGCCGCCGGGCTTGAGGTCGGGATCGGGGAGGTTGGGCAGGCTCAGCATCCAGGTCCGGTACTCGGCCTCCACGTCGGCAAGGGCGCTGTCATTGGCGGCGATCTGGTTTTTCAGCTCCGTCATCTGCTGGAAGATGGGGGCCACGTCCTGGCCCTGCTTCTTTAGCACGGGGATCTGCTTGGAGACCTTGTTCTGCTCGGCCTTCTTGGCCTCGGTGGAGGCAATCAGCTCGCGCCGCTTCTGATCCAGCTCCAGGATCTTGTCCACGGCTTCGTCACAGTCCACCTCTTTGGCCCGGAGCAGCCGCTTGACTTCTTCCGGATTATCCTTGATTCTGCGAATATCTAACATGGTTTTTCCCTCTTTTTTCGTACAATTTCATAGTTTCGGGTCAGTCGACCACAAGGCTCTCATAGAGCTCCAGTTCGGTTGCGGAGAGCAGCTCCTTCATGGGGGCGATCTGGGCCAAAACCTGGGCCAGACCCTCATTGTCGCCCTCGTCGTTCAGAACAATGGCCTTCTGCAGCAGCTCGCTGACGGCAATGGCGTCCTGGGCCTGCTTGGCCAGCGTCTCATTCTGCCTTTTCAGCTCCGCTTTCTCAGTCTCCAGGGCCTGCTTCTCCTGCTGCAGCTTCCCAAGCTGCGCGTTGAATTCCTCGGTTTTCTGGGCGGCGCTGCTTTCCGCGTTCTGGAGTCTCATCTCCAGCGCGGCCACCTGGGCAGCCAGCTCCTGATTGTTGTCGATCAGCTTGTGGTTCTCATCCTGCAGCGCGTTGATGCTGCCGGTGAGGGAAGCTGAAGTCTTCTGGTTTTTGTCCTCCAGGGCCTCGTTGGCCGATTTCAGCCGTTTGGACTCCAACGCCATGGTCAGCGCCACAAACAAAAACGCAATGGCAAAGAGGATCGCCAGGTAGGTCACCAGGGCGGATCTGCGCTTCGGGGAGAGGACCTGGGAAGGATCGCTGGGAGGCGGGGTATGATCCTCCTCCATGGCAACTGCGGATTTATTCTTGTTTTCGTCACTCATCCTGGCTCTCCTCCTTCCATGAGATCCGCTGCAGGGCAAAGAGCAGGCGGTTCAAGTCGTCCTGGCCGTAGAATTCCAGCTCGAAGCGACCCTTGTTTTTCCCGTTGATGATCCGAACCTTGCGGCCCAGACGGCGAGTCAGAGTCTTTTCGCACTCGGCGACGTAGTCCACCTCCAGCGGGGCTTCCTTTGCCTCCTGCTTGGGCTTTTCCAGGTTCTTGCAAAGGGTCTCCGCCTGCCGGACGGAGAGCTGCAGGGCAATGATCCGCTGGGCGGCCTGCTTGCGGAGCTTTTCGCTCTTGACTCCCAGCAGAGCTCTGGCGTGGCCGGGGGAGAGGGTCCCGTTCCGCACCATTTCCGCCAGATCCTCCGAGAGGCTCAGCAACCGAAGGGCGTTGGCCACAGCGGGACGGGATTTGCCCACCCGTTCTGCGGTCTCCGCCTGGGTCAGCCCGTAGTCCTCCATCAGAGAACGGTAGCCCTGGGCTTCTTCCATGGGGTTCAGATCCTCGCGCTGCAGGTTCTCTACCAGGGCCAGCTCCATGACCTTACGGTCGTCCGCCTCGATCACCAGGATCGGGACCTCCTGCAGGCCGGCCATTCTGGCCGCACGCCAGCGGCGCTCGCCTGCAATGATCTGATAATACCCGCCGGGAAGCTCCCGCACGGTCAGCGGTTGGATCATGCCGTGGGCCGTAATGGAATCGGCCAGCGCCTGCAGGGCCTCTGGATCAAACTCCCGCCGGGGCTGCAGGGGATTGGGTTCCACCTTGTGGATGGGAACGCTGCTGACTCCGCCCTTTTGTTGGGTGAAGTCCAGATTTGGGTCTTCCAGCAGGGCGCTGAGGCCCCGCCCTAAGCCTGATTGCTTTTTCATAATGTATGGTACTCCTATTTTCGCGTGCCGCGCAGGATCTCCTCCGCGACCTGCATATATGCTTTTGTTCCCTTGCTGTGCTTGTCGTAGGCACAAATGGGGACGCCGTGACTGGGCGCTTCCGCCAGCCGCACGTTGCGGGGAATGGCCGTAGCAAAGACCCGGCCCGGGAAGAAATGCCGAACCTCCTGCGCCACCTGGCTGGAGAAGTTGGTGCGTCCGTCAAACATGGTCAGCAGAACGCCGAACACCGTCAGCTCCGGATTCAGTCTCTTTTTGACCACCCGCATGGTGGACATGAGATCGGACAGGCCCTCCAGCGCGTAGTATTCGCACTGTACCGGGATCAGAATCTGGGACGCGGCGCAAAGTCCGTTCAGCGTCAGCAGCTCCAGCGAGGGAGGACAGTCAATAAAGATATAATCGTATTGCTTCTCCACCGGCTCCAGCGCCTTTTTCAGAATGAATTCCCGCTGCTCCATGTCCGCCAGCTCCACACCGGCGCCCGCCAGCGCAGAGGAGGAGGGGAGCACGTCGCCCCAATCCGTGTGCACAATGGCGTCCTTAGCTGGAACGCCGTTGATGATCACGTCGTAGGAGGTGTACTTGCTGTGACGGCTGACGCCCAGCCCGGAGGTGGCGTTGGCCTGGGGATCGAAGTCCACCAGCAGGACCCTTGCACCCTTGGAATGCAGTGCCGCGGTGAGATTCACCGCCGTGGTGGTCTTGCCGACGCCGCCTTTTTGATTCACAATCGCTACAAGCTTCACGGTCGAATCTCCTTTCCGTTTGATTTCTCCCTGATTATAGCACATTATCCGGAAATTGCAAGAAAAAAAGAGGTCGAAAGATGACAGATTTGTTTCACGTGAAACATTTTAGTCGTATGTTCTGACCACGCCCCGCACCAGACCCAGGATCACCGCCTCATCGCCGGGGATGGGGGAGAAGGCCTCGTTTTCCGGAAGCAGATAGATATGCCCGTTCTTTTTGGAGAAGCGCTTAACGGTGGCCTCGTCCTCCAGAAGGGCCACTACGATCTCTCCGTTCTCCGCCGTCTTCTGCGGCCGAACGATCACCAGATCCCCGGAGAGGATCCCGGCGTTTTTCATGCTCTCACCCTTGACCCGCAGGGCAAACCAATCCGCGCCACCGGGCCAGGGCAGGTAGCCGTCGATCTGCTCCAGCGCAAGGATGGGCTGACCGGCTGCCACGGTGCCGAGAATGGGGATGGACGCAGGACCTTCGGATGAGGGAAGGTGCTCTTGCTGAGATTTGACCAGGGAGATCGCACGCTTTTTCCCGTCGCCGATCCGGATCATTCCCTGTTCCGCCAGCTGACGCAAATGATAATGCACCGTAGCGGTGGATCTGAGATCCACTGCGTCGCAAATTTCCCGGACAGAGGGACCGTAGCCGTGGGAATCGATGTACTGCACAAGGAAGTCGAATATCTCGCTTCGTTTTTCGCGTTCCGCCATGTCATAATCACCTCACCGTGATTGTACTCCATTTTCCCGTAAAAATCAAACATTTGTTTACAAATATCCCTAAAAATCTTTCTATACAATATTATAAAGAAATTAGCGAAAAAGACTTGTAAAACGGTGGATTTTATGGTATAATAATAGGGATGTAGTATACGAATTTTTCACCCTCCGGAGGTGTGTTTTTCATGTATTCCAACGCTTACATCTGGGCCAAGGTCATAGCCTACCTGGACGAGCGCCTGACCCCCGGCATCGTTTCCACCTTTTTCGACCAATCCTATATTCTGGAGATCAACGAGCAGAAGCTGACGGTCTATGCTCCCTCGGAATTCTGCAAGGAATTCATTGAGCGGCGCTGCCTGGGCTATATCCGCGACGCGGTGCGGGAGCTGACCGGGCAGGACTTCGACGTGAACGTGATCTGTGAGGAGGAGATGGCGGAGTTCCAGAAGTCCAGAGAGAACACCGGAAAGCCCCGCTTCAACCCCCAGTTTACCTTCGATTCCTTCGTGGTGGGGCCCTCCAACCGCTTCGCCTACAACGCAGCCCTTGCCGTCACCGACAAGCCCGCCACCGCCTACAACCCCCTGTTCATCTACGGGCCCTCCGGCCTGGGTAAGACCCATCTGCTCTATGCCATTGCCAACCGGATCCAGCAGAACTATCCCGACTTCAACATCGTCTACATCAGCTCCGAGCAGTTTACCAACGAGCTGATCATTGCCCTGCGAGAGCATCGCAACGTAGAATTCCGCAAAAAATACCGCAACGCGGATCTGCTTCTGATGGACGATATTCAGTTCATCGGCGGCAAGGCCTCCACGGAGGAGGAGTTCTTCCACACCTTCAACGAGCTCTTTGAGGGCCGCAAGCAGATCGTGGTCACCTCCGACCGTCCGCCCAATGAGATCTCCCTGCTGGCGGACCGTCTCCGCACCCGCTTTGAGGGCGGCCTGATCTGCGACATCATCCCCCCGGACTATGAGACCCGTATGGCCATCATCCAGAACAAGGCCAACTCCCTGGGCATGGATCTGCCGGACGATATCTGCAACTACATTGCCGAGAATATCACCAACAACGTCCGCTCCCTGGAGGGCACGGTGAACATCATCAAGGCCTACCACGAGCTCAACGGGATGCCCCTGGATCTTTCCAACGTCTCCCGGGCCATCAAGGATATGTATATGGACGCCGGGCACAACCTGCCCACCCCCGCTCTGATCATTGGCGAGGTCTCCCGCTATTACAGCGTGGAGGAGAATTTGCTCCGGGGCCGTCTGAAATCCAACAACGTGGTCATGCCGCGGCAGATCGCCATGTATCTGATCCGGGAACTGACCCACCAGAGCTACAAGAACATCGGCCGGGAATTCGGCCGGGATCATACCACCGTCATTTCCTCCCTGCAAAAGGTGGAGGCTCTGATCGCCAAAAACGATAAGGAAACCCTGGACAACCTGCGGGATATTACGGCAAATATCAATAGCAAACTGTGATTTTCCGCCCATTTTCGTTTTCCACGTCGGGTGTGGAAAGTGGAAAACTTTCTGTGGATTTCCGGCGTTTCGAATTTTGACGCGCATACCCCTGTGGAAATCCGTCTTTCTTTCCACATTCGACGTGGAAAAGATTATCTTGTCAGAACAGGGAATTCCTGGCTTTTCCCCAATCCACACCCCCTACTGATGCTTACTACTGTAATATATTCTCTCTTTCTCTCTAAAAGAGAGAAACGAAAGGAGATTTGTGATGAAGTTCCTGTGTGAAAAAAACGGTCTCAGCAACGCGATTTCCATCGTCTCCCGGACGGTCAGCCCCAAGAGCAGTCTGGCGTTTCTGGAAGGCATTTACATGATAGCGGGGGAGGATCTCCGCCTGACGGGTTATAATCTGGAAACGGGGATCACCGTCTGCATGGAGGCAAAGGTGCTTCAGCCCGGGGAATGCGTGATGCCCGCCCGGATGTTTGCCGATATCATCCGCAAGCTGCCGGACGACGTGGTCTCCATCGAGGTGGACGAGAACTACCGGGTCAGCATTAAGGGCGGGGTGGCCTCCTTCCAGCTCATGGCCTCCGCCGCCGACGAATATCCCCAGCTTCCCGCCGTGGAGGAGGAAAACGCGGTGCGGCTGCCGCAGAACGCTCTGCGGGATCTGATCTCCGGCACCATTTTTGCGGTCTCCGACGACACCGCCAATCCCATCTACACCGGCTGCCTGGTGGAGACCCAGGGCAATACCGTCACCATGGTGGCCATCGACGGCTACCGGATGGCCAAGCGGGCCTATCACGCCGAAAACGCGGACTTCGCCCCCACCAGCTTTGTGGTCCCCTCTGCTGCGCTGAAGGAGCTGGAAAAGATCCTCTCCGACACCGAGGACGAGCTTCGTTTCACCCTGGGCAAGAAGCATATCTCCTTCTCCGTGGAGAACGCCACCCTGATCTGCCGCCTGCTGGAGGGCAAATTTGCCGAGTGGCGGCGCTTTATCCCCGATTCCACCCCCATCGAGCTGGTGGCCAACGTGGCGGAGCTGACGGCTACCGTGGAGCGGGTGGGCCTGATCGTCAATGAGAAATACAAGAGCCCCATCCGCTGCCTGTTCTCCAAGGACGGCGCCGAGTTCCGCACCGTGACCACCATTGCCTCCGCCACCGACGGCTGCCGTCTGGCCGGCGACGGCAAGGACACGGAGATCGGCTTCTCCTGCCGCTATATGCTGGAGGCGTTGAAGGCCGTCCCCACCGACGAGGTCACCCTGCAGCTCTCCGGCGGTCTTTCTCCCATCCTGCTGGTGCCCTGCGAGCCGGACAAGAAGAACGTGGACTATACATATCTGATCCAGCCGGTCAGGTTGAATTGAGAATAGCAAGTTGAACATTGCAGGGGCCGGCGCCTGCGGCGGCCCCTATCGGCAAATCAACATGGAAAAACAGGTGAAACCATGAAAGTTCGAGTCAGAAGGATCGACCCGTCAGAGGTCAAGATCCCCATCACCACGGAATTTATCAAGCTGGAAAGCTTTTTGAAGCTGGCAAATGCCGTCGAGTCCGGCGGCATGGCGAAGAATTTCATTCTCAACGAGGAAGTCACCGTCAATGGCGAGGTCTGCACCATGCGGGGAAAAAAGCTCTACCCTGGCGACCGTGTGGACTTTGACGGGTGCAAATACCTGGTTACCCAGGGAGAATCATAGTTGAAAATTGAAAGTGTAAAGTTGAAAGTTATCGGAATTTTGCAAATAGCAATTTGCAAAACACATTCATTTTCAACTTTCAATTTTCAACTTTCAACCGGAAGAAAAAATGGTAATACGAGACTTGTCCCTCCGGGGATTTCGCAATTATGAATCCTTCGATTGCGCCTTCGATCCCGGCGTCAATCTGATCCTGGGGGAGAACGCCCAGGGAAAGACGAATCTCCTGGAGGCCATCTGCTATCTGAGCCGGGGCGCGGCCTTCCGCACCCGCAAGGAGGCGGAGCTGATCCGCTTCGGCGCGGAGTTCGCCGAGCTCTCCGCCCGGGTGGACTCCTACGGCAGGGAGCAAACCCTGCGGGCCGTGCTGTTTGCCTCACGCAGGCCCCGGCAGCTGTTTCTCTCCGGGGTCAAAAAGAGCACCCGGGAGGATCTGGACGGGATCCTGAATACGGTGTTGTTCTGCCCGGAGGATCTGCTGGTGCTGAAAAAGGGGGCTGCGGAGCGGCGCAAGCTGCTGGATGACGCCCTGTGCCAGCTTCGCCCCAAATATGCAAAGGCCCTGGAGGAATACAAGCGGCTGCTGGCCCAGAAATCCGCAGCCCTGCGGGATCGCTTCGACCGTCCGGAGATGCTGGAGCTGCTGCCGGAGTACAACGAGCGCATGGCCCAGACCGGAGCGATCATCATCACCACCCGGGCCAAATATCTGCGCCAGCTGGCGGAACGGGCCGCGTCCCATCATGCTGCCTTTTCCGGCGGCAGCGAGGAGCTGACCCTGTGCTACCAGACCGTCTCCACCGTCACGGATCCCGCGGCCCCGGCCAGGGAGGTCTATGAGCAGATCAAGGAGCACCAGCAGAGCCATGCCCGGGCGGAGCTGGAATCCATGCAGTGCCTCTCCGGCCCCCACAAGGACGACTTTGAAGCGGCGCTGAATCAGCTGCCCATGAAGGCCTACGCCTCCCAGGGCCAGACCCGCACCGCAGCCATCAGTCTGAAGCTGGCGGAACGGGATCTGTTCGAGGCGGACACCGGCGAGCTGCCGGTGCTGCTGCTGGACGACGTGCTCTCCGAGCTGGATCCTGGCCGCCAGGACTTCGTCCTGAACCGCATCCAAAACGGCCAGGTCTTCATCACCTGCTGCGAGCAGGAAAAGGCCACCGATATCGGAAAAACGATCCGCATCCAGCGGGGAGAGCTGTTGTCCTGACAGTTCGGATGGGTCAAACAGCCCTCCGTCTGTAGGGGCCGGCGCCCACGACGGCCCGTGCCGCAGCATCGAACCCTGTACCGGGGCGTCGAGGCGCCGCCCCCTACAATGCAACACAAAGGTGATAGAAAATGTATGTACCCATCGGCGGTGATATGGCCGTCCGGGACAGCTCCATCGTGGGCATCTTCGACCTGGACAACTGCTCCTACGAAAAACGCACACGGGAGTTTTTGGCGAAAGCAGAACAAAACGGCGAAGTGATCCCTGCCACCGATAAGCTGCCGAAATCCTTTATTGTGACTTCTGAATACAGTCTGAACCGGGTCTATCTGGTTCAGTTCAATTCCACAGTCCTGGAGCACAGAAAACTCTGAACCATGGAAAACGCCTATCCAAACAGAAAACCGACCCGACTCAGCTTTTACAGTTATTCCAACGCGGGCTGTTACTTTATCACGATTTGTGCCCGAAACAAGGAAAAGCTGTTTGGTTCGATCGTAGGGGGCGGCGCCTACGACGCCCCGCTGGTACGGCTTACGGCGGCAGGTAAGGTAGTTGATCATTATATCAACTCCACGAACAAAATCCCCGGCGTGACGGTAGATAAATACGTGATCATGCCAAATCACCTGCATCTGATTCTGATGATCGAATACAAGGGGGATCGCTGCCTGACTTCCAGAGCCAACGAGCTTATTCCCCATGTGATAAGTACACTGAAACGATTTTGCAACCGGGACCTGGGAGAAAACGTCTTTCAACGAGGCTATCACGATCACGTGATCCGGGGCGAAAAAGACTATCAAAAAATTTGGGGTTATATCGATGATAATCCGAGACGCTGGAAAGAAGATTGCTTTTTTACAGAGTAGCCGGGTTATCAATTGATCTGTAGGGGCCGGCGCCCACGACGGCCCGTGCCGCAGCATCGAACCCCATGCCGCAGCATTGAACCCTGTACCGGGGCGTCGAGGCGCCGCCCCCTACAATGCACTGTATATCGCTTGCAGGAAAAAACTGCACAACGCACATTCCAAGCAAAGGAACGACGAATATGAACGAAGAATTATTGAACACCAACGTAGAATCCGAATACGGCGGCTCGCAGATCCAGGTGCTGGAGGGGCTGGAGGCGGTGCGCAAGCGCCCCGGTATGTATATCGGCTCCACCTCCGAGACCGGTCTGCACCACCTGGTCTACGAAATCGTGGATAACTCCATCGACGAGGCCCTGGCGGGCTACTGCGACCATATCGAGGTCACCATCAACCCCGGCGACACCGTCACCGTCAAGGACAACGGCCGCGGCATCCCCGTGGACATTCAGCCCCAGACGGGTCGGCCCGCCTTGGAGGTGGTCTTCACCGTCCTGCACGCCGGCGGCAAATTCGGCGGCGGCGGCTACAAGGTCTCCGGAGGCCTCCACGGCGTAGGCGCCTCCGTGGTCAACGCCCTGTCCGAATGGCTGGTGGCGGAGGTCCACAAGGAGGGTAAGGTCTACCAGATGAAGTTCTCCCGGGGCAATATCACCCAGGAGATGGCCGTGATCGGCAGCTGTGACGACACCGGCACCACCGTCACCTTCAAGCCCGATCCGGAGATGTTCGATACCCTGGTCTACAGCTACGACACCCTCCACAAGCGGATGCAGGAGCAGGCCTTCCTGAACGCCGGCCTGCGGATCTCCATCGCCGACGAGCGCAGCGAGGACGGCCCCCGGGATACCATGCGCTACGAGGGGGGCATCCGGGAGTTCGTCACCTATATCAACAAGAACAAAAACCCCATCCATGAGACGCCCATCTATATGTCGGGCCGGAAGGACGACGCCGTGGCGGAGATCGCCATGCAGTACAACGACGGCTACAACGAGTTTTTGATCTCCTTCGCCAACGACATCCACACCCCAGAGGGTGGTATGCATGAGACGGGCTTCAAAACGGCTCTGACCCGGGTGATCAACGCCTACGGCGCCAAGTACGGCATCATCAAGGGCGACGACAAGGTCTCCGGCGAGGACTGCCGGGAGGGCCTCAGCGCCGTCATCTCCGTCAAGCTGCCGGAGGCCCAGTTCGAGGGCCAGACCAAGCAAAAGCTGGGCAACGCCTACATCCGCACCCTGGTGGACAACGTGGTGAACGAGCAGCTGGCCGTTTTCCTGGAGGAAAACCCGGCTGTGGCCCGGGCCATCCTGGATAAGGCCATGATGGCCAACCGGGCCCGGGAGGCCGCCCGCCGGGCCAAGGACAGCATCCGCCGCAAATCCGTCCTGGAGGGGGAGCGGATGCCCGGCAAGCTCCAGGACTGCAACGAACGGGATCCGGCGCTGACCGAGCTCTACATCGTGGAGGGCGACTCCGCGGCGGGCTCCGCCAAGAACGGCCGGGACTCCCGCTTCCAGGCCATCCTGGCCATGTGGGGCAAGATGCTCAATGTGGAGAAGGCCCGGGCGGACAAGATCTACAGCAACGAGAAGCTGGCCCCCGTGGTCCAGGCCCTGGGCTGCGGCCTTGGGGAGGAGCTGGATCTGAACCGGCTGCGCTATCACAAGATCATCATTATGGCCGATGCCGACGTGGACGGCTCCCATATCCGGACGCTGATGCTGACCTTCTTCTTCCGCTATATGCGGCCGCTGATCGAGAACGGCTACGTCTACGCGGCGGTGCCGCCGCTGTATAAGCTCCGCCGGGGCAAGACCGAGCGGGTGGCCTACTCCGACGAGGAGCGGGACGCCATCTCCGCGGAGCTCCGGGGCGACAACGCCAACGTGAAGGTGGATATCAGCCGCTTCAAGGGCCTGGGCGAGATGGATCCCCACGAGCTGTGGGAAACCACCATGAACCCCGAGACCCGCACCCTGCGCCGCATCACCCTGGGCGACGCCCTGGCCGCCGACCAGACCTTCACCGTCCTCATGGGCGAGGACGTAGAGCCCCGCAAGCAGTTCATCGAGATCAACGCGAAGTACGTGGTGAATATTGACGTGTAGCGACCGTAGGGGGCGGATGCCCACATCCGCCCTCCCGCGGCGAATTCCCCACCTCGCAGGGGCCGATGCCCACATCGGCCCTCCCGCGGCGAACGCCCCATCCCGTAGGGGCGGATGCCCACATCCGCCCTTGCTCACGACAACAGAAACGTATGTATTATTCCAGAAAATCCCCTCGGTTACAGGGGTACGATTATTCCCGGGAAGGCGTTGTTTTCGTTACAGTTTGTGTGGAAGGCAGGCAAAAGATCCTGTGTTCGATCCGCGAACCGGAAATGGAAGGTGACGCGCCGAAAACGGTATTGTCCGAAATCGGAACGGTTGTGGAACGGTTTACAGATTCAATGCCGGGAATCGACAAATACGTGATCATGCCGAACCACGTGCATTTGATCGTAATGAATCAACCCGGCGAAACGATTTCACAAAAGATCCGCAGTTGGAAGATATTGATTTCCAAAGAAATCGGAAAAAGCATTTGGCAGCGGTCATTTTATGATCACGTGATCCGGGACGAACGGGATTATTTGACCAAATGGAAGTATATTGACGATAATCCGATCAAATGGGCATCGGATGAGTATTATCAAAAGTGACCCCGTAGAGGCGGATACCCAAATCCGAACATACAGAAAATACGAAACAATAACGAGGGCCGATGTGGGCATCGGCCCCTACGAGAAAAACGGTAAACGAAACGAGGGCCGATGTAGGCATCGGCCCCTACGAAGCAGGTGTGAATGAATGGCAAAAAATCGAGACTATAAACCGGAGGATATTCTCTTCCCAAATCAGGCGATCATAACAAACGATTTGGTCAAGGAAATGGAAACCTCCTTCATGGAATATTCCATGTCCGTGATCGTGGATCGGGCGCTGCCGGATGTGCGGGACGGTCTGAAGCCGGTACACCGGCGGATCCTCTACGCCCTCTATGAGGACGGTCTGACCTCCGACAAGCCCTACCGCAAGTCCGCGACCTGCGTGGGCGACGTCATCGGCCGGTACCATCCCCACGGCGACGCCTCCGTCTACGACGCCATGGTTCGCCTGGCCCAGGATTTCTCCATGCGCTACTGCCTGGTGGAGGGCCACGGCAACTTCGGCTCCATCGACGGCGACCCCCCCGCCGCCTACCGTTACACCGAGGCCCGGATGTCCAGACTCTCCAACGAGATGCTCCGGGACATCGACAAGCAGGTCATCGACTGGGTGCCCAACTTCGACGAGACCCGCAAGGAGCCCAAGGTCCTGCCCTCCCGCTTCCCCAATCTGCTGGTGAACGGCTCCAGCGGTATTGCCGTGGGCATGGCCACCAATATCCCGCCCCACAACCTGCGGGAGGTCATCGACGCCTGCCTCTGCGTGCTGGACAATCCCGACGCGGAGCTCTCCGACCTGATGCAGTACATCAAGGGCCCGGATTTCCCCACCAAGGGCATCATCATGGGCCGCTCCGGGATCCGGGCCGCCTACGCCACCGGCCGGGGCCGCATCCTGGTCCGGGGCCGCACCGAGTTTGAGGAGCACGGCCAGAACCGGATCCGCATCATCGTCACCGAGCTGCCTTACCAGGTCAACAAGAAGAAGATGGTGGAGAACATCGCCGAGCAGGTGAAGGACAAGCGGCTGGAGGGCATCTCCGACCTGCGGGACGAGTCCGACCGCAACGGTATGCGTATCGTCATCGAGCTGAAAAAGGACGCCAATCCCCAGGTGGTGCTGAACCGGCTCTTTGCCCAGACGGCCCTGCAGTCCTCCTTCTCGGTGAATATGCTGGCCCTGGTGGACGATCAGAGCCAGCCCCGCTGCCTGAACCTGAAAAACGTGCTGGACGAGTACCTCTCCTTCCAGGAGCAGGTCATCATTCGCCGCACGGAATACGACCTCAAAAAGGCCGAGGAGCGGGCCCACATCGTGGAAGGCCTGCTGATCGCCCAGGACAACATCGACGAGGTCATCCATATCATCCGCTCTGCCTACGACGACGCCAAGGAGCGTCTGATGGCGCGCTTCGGCCTCTCCGAGATCCAGGCCCAGACCATCCTGGATATGCGTCTGAAGGCCCTGCAGGGCCTGGAGCGGGAGAAGCTGGAGGCCGAATACAAAGAGCTGGAGGAGAAGATCGCCTATTTCAAGGCCGTTCTCGCCGACATCAACATGGTCAAGGACATCCTCCGGGACGAGCTCACCCAGATCCGGGACAAGTACGGCGACGATCGCAAGACCGAGATCCAGGAGGTGGAGGACGAGCTGGACATCGAGGATCTGATCGAGGAGGAGGACTGCGTCTTCACCGTCTCCGAGCAGGGCTACATGAAGCGTATGCCCATCACGGAGTACCGGGCCCAGCGCCGGGGCGGCAGGGGCATCCAGGCCGCCAACCTCAAGGAGGAGGACTTCGTGAAGGATATCTTCGCAGCCTCCACCCATGACGTGATCCTGTTCTTCACCAACCTGGGCAAGTGCCACCGCAAGAAGGGCTATCAGATCCCCGAGGCCAGCCGCACTGCCCGGGGCACTGCCATGGTCAACGTCCTGCCCCTGGAGGCAGGGGAGTACGTCACCGCGGGCGTCACCCTGCGGGAGTTCTCCGAGGACGAATATCTGGTGATGGTCACCCGGAAGGGTACGGTCAAGCGCGTCCAGCTCAGCGAGCTGAACACCGCCCGCAAGGCCGGCATCAAGGCCATCACCCTGGAGGAGGACGACAGCCTCATCTCCGTCAAGCGCACCGACGGCGACCGGAAGATCCTCCTGGCCACCCGCCAGGGCATGGCCATCTGCTTCCACGAGTCCGACGTGCGCTGCATGGGCCGCACGGCCTGCGGCGTGCGGGGCATCACCCTGGCCCCGGAGGACTATATCGTGGGCGCCCGGATCTATGAGGACGGCAAGACCCTGCTCTCCGTCACGGAGAACGGCTACGGCAAGCGCACCGAGCTCTCCGCCTTCCTGAAGCCCGACGAGACCGGCGCCCGCACCCAGCCCCAGAGCCGAGGCGGCAAGGGCATGACAGCCTACGGCCTCACCGACAAGACCGGCCTTGTGGCCGGCGTCCAGGTGGTCTCCGGCGACGAGGATCTGATGGTGATCGAGAACAACGGCGTCATCATCCGGATGCAGACCTCCGATATCAACGTCTACGGCCGCGCCGCCCAGGGCGTCCGGGTCATGCGCCTGGAGGAGGGCAGCAAGGTCATCTCCATTGAGAAAGTTTCCCGGGAGGAAGCGAGTGACGAGTGACCGGAGATCAAGAACCATGGCTTCGTAGCGGCGCACACTGTGCGCCACGGAATCGGCGTTCCCGTTTGTCATTCTGAACGAAGTGAAGAATCCGTACCCTCTGCAGCGGAGCGGCGGTTTTGCAAATGAACGGAGGATTTTTTGGAATAATGGAAAAAAACGCACAGGATTTATTCCAGCTTGCCATGAAGCACATCTACGGCGACGGCGTGCCGGAGGACAATGATCTGGCGTTCCGACTGCTCGAACAGGCACACAAAATGGGTCACATGGAGGCCGGGTATAACCTTGGGATTTGCTATCATTACGGGTATGGTACTTCTGTAAATCTGGAAAAAGCCTTTCAACTCTATCTGGAAACCGCCAATGCGGGATACGGAAAGGGAATGGAACTTGTCGGACGCTTTTTTAACCGCGGTATCTTCGTTGAGCGCAATCGTGAGAAGGCGGAGGCTTGGCTTTTGAAGGCCATGAGCAGTTCGGACCCTGCCGCTGTCGAAGAGGCGAAAAAAGAACTGGCCGTTGCCTCTCCGTCTGTCATTGCGAACCAGTGACCGATGTTACTGGTGTGGCAATTCGCGTTCCGTCCCCATTTCAAAAATCATTCTCAAATGGCAATTTGAGAATACCATCATTATTCATTTCGTTCCCTTCGGACGAGGCACCACCTCATCCGGCATCGGGCTTCCGTGAGACGCCCGATGCCACCTTCCCCTCAAGGGGAAGGCTTTGGGTGCGTCACTACGAACGAAAACTCATAATTATAAGAGGTAAGAAGTCAGCCACTTCTTACCTCTTCCTTTTTGCCTTCTACTTTGCAGTATGAACCAGCTCTGTCCAGGATATAATGAAATGGAATAATCCGGGGAGGGATCGGTATGCAGTTGGAACGCTACAAAAAGCCTGCTATGACGGTGGGAATGGTGATCGGCGCGCTGGTGCTGGGCTTTACGCTGCTGCCCCTGCTGCTGCCCTTTTTGCTGGCCTATCTGCTGGCCCTGGCGGCCGATCCGGGGGTGAACGCCCTGGGACGGAAGACCCGGCTGCCCCGCTGGGTGCGCTCCGGGCTCTGCGTCACGGGGGTCTTCCTTGCGGTGGGGGCGGTGCTGTGGTTCTTCTGCCAGGTGATCTGGGGGGAGCTGCTGCGGCTGGTGCGGCAGCTCCCGGAGCTGCTCCACCAGATCCAGCCGGCGCTGGAGCAGCTGCGGGCCTCCCTGGAGGCTATGGCGCGGCGGGCCCCGGACTCCCTCTCCCAGCCGCTGATCCGCTGGATCGGGGAGCTCTTTGCCGGGGGCGCGGGCCTGCTGGAATCCGTGTACGGCTTTCTCTCGGGGCTGGTCTCCGGGGTGGTCACCGGCGTGCCGCGGCTCTTTTTGGGGACGGTCACCACTGTGATCGCCACCTATATGAGCTCTGCGGCCCTGCCCCAGGTCAAGGCCTGGCTCCGCCGTCATCTCCCCGCCGTCTGGCAGGAATGGCTTCGCCGGGTCCGGGATCGGAGCAGGGCCGTCTTCGGGGGCTGGTGCAGGGCTCAGGCCAAGCTGATCCTGCTGGTCTTCGGGATCCTGACCCTGGGCTTCTGGATCCTGGGGGTGGAGTTCCCGCTGCTTTTCGGCGGGCTGATTGCGGTGCTGGACGCCCTGCCCATCCTGGGCACGGGGACGGTGCTGATCCCCTGGGCGCTGATCTCCTTTTTGCAGGAGCGCTCCGGCCTGGGCTTCGGCCTGCTGGCCCTCTACGGGGTGGCCTCCGTCAGCCGCTCCGCCCTGGAGCCCCAGCTGGTGGGCAAGCAGCTGGGCCTGCACCCCTTGCTGACCCTGATGGCCTTCTACGCCGGCTACCGCCTCCTGGGCCTGGCCGGGATGATCCTCTTCCCCCTGGCCGCCACCGTAGCGGCACAGCTGAGCGCGCCGAAATCAGTTGAAAGTTGAGAATGATTGTGTTTCACAAATTGCAATTTGTGAAACTCCGACAATTCTCAATTCTCAGTTTCCCAGCGGGTTTCCCCAACTGAGGGAGGCCCGCTTTTCCGCTGCGGGGCTCCGGGGCGATATGGGCCGGGCCATGCACAGGTAGCGCCATTCGTCGGCCACGTGATCCTCGCCACCGGTGTCCAAGTCCTCGGGGCGGAGCTCGTCGTAGACCAGCTGGGGGATCGTCCGCAGAAAGGCGGCGCAGGTATCGTAGACGTAGAGCATGGGCAGGCCCTCCCGGTCGAAGCGGAGCCGGTAGTGGCACTGCATCCAGCCGGGGATGCGCTTGTGGTCGCCGGGGCTGAAATAGATCCGGTATTTTTCCCCGGTCTCCGCGATGCTCTCGCCGCAGGAGGCGTCCCAGATGGCCGGATCCGCCACCCCTTCGATCTGCCGCCCCTTCAGCCAGGGGTGGGTATCCTCCGTCTCCCGGATCCGGCGAAAGACCTCGTCCGGCGTCCATTTGACGCCCTCGTTGGGGGTCCCGGTGCAGCCGTAGAGCTCTAAGATCCGGTAGAGCCGCCCGTCGAAGTCCACCGCCCACCAGGCGCAGGAGAAGGGCTTGGAATAGCCCCAGTCGAAGGAGCGGTAGAGCTTCCAGCCGGGGGCGGGGGGCCGGGCCGGGATCACATGGGTCCAGCGGCCCTGCTTAGCGGCCTCCTCGGGGCTGAGCCCCGCCGCGGCGCATTGGGCCGGATCCGGGGCGGTGCGGAAATCCTCGAAGAATTGGCCCTCGAAGATGTCCCAGTTGCCCTCCAGCCAGGCCCGCCGGAGCTTCTCCGGCAGGGCCTGCAGCTGTTTGATATAGTCGGGCTGGGTGGCCATCAGGATCTTGTTGTCCGTCACCAGGGATTGGATGAAGCAGTAGTCCGCCGGATCCTCGCCCGCCTCGTAGCGCCGATCCAGAAAGATGCGCTTGACGTAGCCGTGGCCCTGGCCGCCTGGGTTGCAGGTGTAGTAGATCCGCTTGGGGAAGTCGTTGACGCCTCGCAGGCAGGCCGAGACAGTCTTCATCTGGTACTCGGAAAGCTGGGTGGCCTCGTCCAGGAAGATCACGTCGTATTCCACGCCCTGCATCCGATCCAGATCCCCGTCCTTGGCGCAGTACATAAAGTGGATGGTAGAGCCGTTGTCGAAGCGCAGCACCTTGTCCTTGTCGTTGTATTGGGCGATGCCCAGCAGCTCGCCCCGGAGGATGTTGATGTGGTTGTTCATCAGCTCCGGATAGCTGCGGCGGACGATCAGCAGCTTGATGCCCGGATAGCGCAGGGCCAGCAGCTTGGCCTTGGCCCGCACGGCCCAGCTCTTGCCCCCGCCCCGGGCCCCGCCGAAGCCCACGTGCTTGGCGCGGGCCCGGAGCATTTCCGCCTGCTTCGGGTTAGGCGGGTCGATTTTCAGTGTGGTCATGGTGTGTCCTTTCTGCAAGAGGAATGAAGCATCCGCTGGCGCGAATATGAAGTGTGTATCGCACATGAAGACGCTTCGCTTATGAAGTATGGCTGCGCCATATTTGGCACAACGGGACAGCTTTCCAAAAAGAAACAACGATATGAGGGAAGCACATACTTCATACCTCCGAAAGAGGTACTTCATATGCCGCCAGGCATACTTCATTTCGCCGTTAGGCGATACTTCATCCCGCTATTCGCTCCACGCCTCCAGATCCTCCGAGGAAAACTCCACCCGGATGGTGTTCTCCTCCGGGCTGTGCTCAAAGAAGCCCAGGTATTTCACCAGCAGCTCCAGGGCCTTTTGCTTGTCGTGGAGCTTCAGCTCCACGCCCTTGCCGGTGTCCTTGATCCCGGCGATGGCGGCCCGCTGGCCGGCGGTGAGTTGGCTGGTGTCCTTCACCCGCACCTGCCCGTCCTCGATCCAGATGTAGTCGGTGTAGTCGGAAAAGGCGATGGCCTGCAGGGCGGCCAGGATATCCGTTTCAGCCAGAGTACGGGCCTCCGTCTTGGCAGACAGTTCATATTGCTCCATAGAGTTTCTCCTTTGCGTTTGTGGGATGAAGTATCCGCTGGCGCGAATATGAAGTTTGCTTCGCACATGAAGACGCTTCGCTTATGAAGTATGGCTGCGCGCCATATTTGACACAACGGGAAGATTTCCCCAATCCCGCAATATGCGCGCAGCACATACTTCATACCTCCGAAAGAGGTACTTCATATGCCGCCAGGCATACTTCATATCGCCGTAAGGCGATACTTCATCTTGCCTCCTCCGCCTGTGCGTTCAGCCGTTCCACCAGCCGGAACAGATCCTCCCAGAGCTGGGTGATCTGCTCCTGGGCCGTCCCCTCCGGCCGGGCAGGCAATTCCAATCGTTCCATTGTTTGCACTTCCTTTCCTGTGCTCGCCCCTACGGACGCTGCTTGTCACCTGTTACTTGCCGTGACGTTCGGGGCGTCAAGGATGCCGCCCCCTACGGACGCTACTTATTACTTATTACCTGTTACCTATTCCTTATTCGGACACGTCGCTTCCCGCTTCTGTCAGCCAGCTCAGGCTGTGGAGCTCCATGTCGCCGGTGCCCTCCAGGCGCAGGCGCACCCGGTCGCTCCGGCGGGACAGGATCGGGAAGGTGACGCTTCGCCGGAGGCTGCCCCGGAGCTCGCCCTTCAGCTCCCAGGGCCCGCCGTCATAGCTGACGAGGATCCGCATGGTGGAGTCCTGCCAGAGCTTTGCCTTCACCAGGATCCGGGTCACATAGCGGTGCAGGGGGCTTCGGGGGATCAGCTCCCCGGTCTCCGCCCACCAGACCACGTTCTGGCTGTCCTCCGCGCTGCCGATGCAGGAGAGACCGCCGCCCAGCTCGGAGGAATAATAGAGCTGATCGCCGTCGGAGTAGACGGCCCGGAAGCGGCGCAGATCCTCCCGGTACCAATAGCCGGTTTCCGTGTCCAGCACGAACCACCAGGGACTGCCGTCGGGCCCGCTCATGGAGATGCAGTAGCGGCGTCCCAGGGCGCCGGCCACGGCCCAATGGTAGGGCACGTCTCCCAGGGCCCGGGAGACCAGCACGGGCAGGGTGCCGTTGTAGCAGTAGATGCCGCCTGCGGATTTGTAGTAGAGCCTGTCCCGGATCACCACGGCGCTCTTGGCGCTGCCCTGCTCGATGCCCTCCAGGCTGACGGTGACCACGCTGTGGCTGCCCGTTGCGGAGGGGAAGATCTTTTCCAGGCTGTCCGCCCGGAAGAAAAGGGGACAGCCGTCCAGCACCGCAGCCCCGGTGTAGGGGCCGTCGTGGCCCCGTACCACCCGGTAGCTGTCGGTGGAAAGACCTTCAAAGGCGTACCAATTCCGGAAGTCTCCCAGCTTGGAGCCGTAGAGCTCGTTGACGCCGCTGCCGAAGCGGCAGCCCCAGAGACGGTTGCCCGCCTCCACCACGAAGTCCATTTCGGGGAAGCTGCGGGCTGCGGAGAGCCAGCTCTGATCGTGCCAGGTCATCTCGATCTCAAAGCGCTGAGACAGAATGCCGGGGAAGATCAGATAGTCGTTGGTGCCCTCGTCCCGATTGGAGGCACCGGGGTCGTGATAGGCCTCTGTGAGCACGTGGTCGCCGCACCAGAGCGCCTCCACCTCGTCCTCGCCGCCCTGGGTGCTGTCCAGGCGGCCGGAGAGGCTCACGCAGTCGCCGGCCCGCAGCCCTGCGGCAATGCCCGGTACAGCGCATTTGACGTAGGGGCTGGCCTCCAGCCAGAGGGATTGGCTCTGAGACCAGACCCGGACGGTGGGCTGCGCCTCGGTGGTGTCCACCCAATAGCCTCCCGCCGGGGCCCGGTCAGACCAGGTCACGTTCCAGGGGGTGCCGTCCGCCCCGCCGGGCTCGAATACGGTGCCGCCCCGGCTGCAGCTGTTG
>JAEEGJ010005715.1_pt1 | contig 38553 bp, 40 predicted proteins | sample 8958761 | NCBI WGS metagenome assembly JAEEGJ01 (sample SAMN16246546, study PRJNA631951) | gut metagenome | biome: gut microbiome; feature: rumen; material: RS-attached | host: Bos | place: Iran: Karaj | collected 2018-10
CATATAAAACTCTCACATTCTTCACATCTCTATGATATGGAGAGAAATAGTTTTGATATGAACTTGTATATAATACAGTATTCCCACTCATTAAAGAATAATACCAAGATTTTCGCTCATAATGTCCATCAGGTTTTTTCAAACCTTTACTGGCTGTGTCAGTACTACATCGGTGTGTAATTTGTCCTTCATTGAAGTTTATATAAGCATACTGTGGTACTGAAGGTGTGATATTTGAAGTGTCTCCAGGCCAGCATTCCCAAGGAGAAATACTATAATTCAAGAGCATATAGTCATTATATCTTCGGTCTTCTTCGGATAAAGTAATATCACTATAACCACTAATATGTGCTGATACTGTTTTATTTGTCGCTTGATTTGAAGGCACACCTAAATCTAGTACAATCATATCTTGTGTACCATCCAACCATGATTCGCCTAGATTCATACTACTTGGAACATAATTATCGTGTGTACCAGTTAAATTTCTGTTAGTTGGTAAAAACAAACCACTAGCTGGTGAGTAGATATTATGCCAACCTGAATAGTACTTAGTATAATCAGTGAGATATGTTCCACCAAAATTAACAAATTTGTTTCCGAACTTTAACATACAAATTAACCTATGTAGAAGTAAGTTTCTTGGTTTAGACCACACCAGCAATCTTTGTTTCTGTCATCATTCCAGTTTCTTACTACTGTTCTACAACAACCACTGTCAACTTCAGCAACGAATGTTGTGCTACCATCATCAATCAAAGCACTATAAGTTTCATAAGGACCATAGGTAGGTGCTATGAATGTTATTTTGTTCAAATTTGGTAGAGCACTTGTATAGAATCTATTTTCACTAGCGGCAGTAGTAAGTTTAACAGAAGAACAAGTAGTTTTATCTTGCTGAGTAATTATGTTGTACCAACTAGCACTAACATCAGTAGAAGGATATGCTTCAAAATGAACACCTTTAGTATCAAAGTGAACAACCGCACCTGCGGGACCTGCTCCAGTAGAAAGGTACATACTAGAACAATCCATGTTAGCAGTGAAACCAGTAGTGCCATTTGTTCCAGTTATTGGGAAAGCATTTCCACCTTCGGCACTAATTACAACATAACCACCACTGGAGAATATGTCAACATTTGGACCAGCAGAAAGTGATTCACCTGTAATACCAATATGATTTGTTGTGTTGTTCACATAGATAGGGTCATCGCCTGTGTAAGTCTTTCCAGCGTTGGAACTTATGTACTGCAAAGCTGCGGAGATTTGTTGTTTAGAAGAAGTGTCAGTCTTTGTGTAATAGTTTGTTAAGGACTGGTGCTGAGTTAGGAAGCCAGATGGATTCCCGGTCATTGGGTAAAAATTAGCACTCTCACTCTTTGGCATCAAATTAGAAATGTCCTGGTGAGCAGTTAACCAAGTTCCGTTAGCACTATAATTATGAACTACATTGTTTACTTCAACATCTCCGCCAGATATATTTGCGATAGCAGCACTAATTTCTTCTTTACTGCTAGTTTCTGTTTTCTTGTAGTAGTCAGTAAGAGACTGGTGTGATGTTAAGAAACCGCTAGGATTTCCTGTCATAGGATAGAAGTTGGCACTCTCACTCTTTTCTAGGTAATCGCCACTCAAATTAGCACTGAATGAACTAAATGCGGAAATATCTACTTTGTTGTTAATTAACCAATTAGCACTGTAAGTTAAGTTTGAAGCACTACTGTATAGAGCATTTATGTTTGGTGTGAAACCATTTTCAATAAATGAGTTAAATGAGCTGGTTGGTAAATAACCACTCATAGCACTCTTTTCCATAAACCAGTTAGTGTTTTGTATACTGCTTGCTATTTCCCATTGGTTAGGGAAACGATACATTCCACCCTTAACATTGATACAATGGTTTTTGTTGCCACTCAAATCAAATGAACTTAACACTTGAATAATCATGTTATCAGTCATTAATTGAGTATCAGCAATATGTTTTGTACCACTAATCCAAGGCACTAATTCGCCCTGACTACCAGCAAGAGCACTGTTGTTAATGGAAGAAATAGCACTGTTTGCGTCATAGCCGAATGTTAATCGGTCTTGTTTGCCATCTAATCTATCTTCAATTTCATATCTGTTATATGTTTGTGCTGTTGTATAGTAGTTGCTTAAATCTAAACCACTGCGTGGAAGAAATGTATTCCATGTTTCAGTCTTTGTGTAGTAATTATTTAATGCTGATAAATCTACTTTGTTATCAAGACCACCTTTTACAGCACTACAACAAGCACTAAATGTTTCGTTTGTCACGAAATCATTAGAGATACCACTAATGGCTGAACTAAACCAATCACCATTCACACCCAATACAAGAGATTCTTTCCCTTCTACTGTGGCTTCATAAGCAGTCATTGTTTCGTCTACTGCTAGATTTGTTAATGGACTAACACCCAATGGAGAAAGCTGTGTACCATTTCCTGTGAGTGTGTCATCGTGGCTTACTTTGGTCATGCCAAAAGCAACACCACCTGCTCCACCTGGAGCGATATTTAATCTACTAAAAACTAAATTCCCAAAACTATCACGAACATAAACATCGTATGCTTGCTCGGTTTGAGCGAGAACTACTGCTCTACCATCAGAGCCTAATGGGATTTTAAATGGGTTTTGTGTGAAATCAAAGTTTTGATATGTGATATATTTTTCATTAGTACCAGCATAATAAACTTCAATATAACCACCTACGAGTGGTTTACCATTAACATTTTCAATTTGAAAAATTGGGTCAAGAAGATACGCTAATTTTGGTGTATTTTCTGCCATTGTATGATACCTCCATAGTGAGCATTACTTCTATGCTCGGAAAAATCTATGTTTCTCATATATTTATTATTTTCAACAAAAGAAAAAGAGTGTGAATAAATCACACTCTTTTCTTGTTCAGGAGATTTTGAACAAATTATTCTTCGTCTTTCAAGTAAGCCAAAGAAACACCACGGGCTTCAACAGTTCCAGCCATATATGGAGCATCCCAACGAACTGTGTTAATAGCGGAAACACCATCTGTGAAGGCATTTGCGAATACCTTGATACCAGCGGTATCACCAACACCAGTCTTGTCGGAGAGTTTGAATTCCATTGTGTTAACTGGAGTGTAATCGTAAGAACCCTTGGCTCTCAACAATGCTGGATAATATACACCAGTAGCTGGGATAGAGGCTTTCTTTCCACCAAGAGCAGAAGTAGAGATATTACGAGAACCAATATCGTCAATTACCATTGGAGCAACCTTGAAATCAAGAGTTGTAGCGGAGAGAGCAACTTCTTCCTGGGTGACGAATGCGTATGGGATAGTGGTCTTATCACCAACTGTGTCGCAAGCGAAAACATCTTTTACAAAGATTGGAGTATTCTTTGGAAGTTTTACACCATCAGCAACAGTCAATCCGGATAATGATAATGTGTCCAAGTGGTCTACATCAAGATTCTTACCCTTAGCACCAGAGAAAGCATTTACCATGTCGGTAGTGATTTCAATAGGTTCCAAGAATCTTTCTTCATTATAACGAACACCATTGAGTGTACCAAGGTCGCCATTATAGAGAGAAGGAGTTCCTACAGGTTGGATTTGCTGACCATTTGTTTTCAATACTGCTTCGGCCTGTGGGTGAATGAAACCAACGATTTCTTCGTTTACGATAGATTTCAAGTGAGCAGCTGCTTTGGCGAGTGGTCTAAAACCTTCACCAACGAAGCAAGTGTTTACCATTGGCTGAGCCTTGGAAACTTCTTTACGAACGATAGCATTAACGAGTTTGCCAGCGTATGTTTCGGCAATTTCGTCCTTCCAATTAATGTCAGTGACGAGTTCAAGAGCATCGGCACGAACAGAGTTGTTCATATTACCAATGGTTAATTCTACCTTGCGTTCGTCAATAGGACGTGGAGAAATAACAAGACCTTCAACTACATTACCAGCATCAGGAATAACGAACTGATATGTTTTACCAGTACGCATACGACCATTGATCTGATCAGAGAAATAATCGCGAGAACCAATCTTCAAGAAGCCAGCTTTCTTTGCCATTTCAAGAGAAAGAATCTGGGTTAATTTGGATGTAATAACAATGTTATCTACGGGAGACATGTTTGTAGCCATAATTTATACCTCATTTAATTTGTTTACATTTTACCGATAGATTTGAAATAACGAATGGCGTCTTTTTCGCTCATTGGTTTACTGAAATCAAATCCATCATTTATGTTTGCGTTTTGAATGATTTTACCAGTATTAGGTAGTTCCTTCTTTACAGGTGTTAATGGTTGGGCTGGTTCTTTTGCAGCTCTAACTTTCTCCATTTGAAGCATACGATTTTCAAGCGATTTCAATTCTATTACTTTATTCAAAGGGCTACGCATTTTCATAATGCGGTCTGCTGCTTCAGGTTTCATAATAAAATGTCTAATTAACTTAGGCGAATTATCACTATCCTGCAAATAAGAAAGAATTGTTTTATCTTGTTCGCTCATTAGGAATTCACTAAATTTGGCGAACCCATACTCTGGGTGTTTTACACCAAAATTCTTTTCCGCATCATCTGCTAACAAAAGATATTTGCCACGTTCAACTTCGTCTGGGAAGCATGTCATCAATCTTTCTTCAGCAAGAGCTGCGTTTTCTTCTCTACTGAGTTCTTCTTGACTTTCGTCTACTTCTTTCTGTAATCTATCAACCATAGCTGTGTTCCAGCGCTGATTGAAACGATAATCATCATACTGTTCTTTATTGCCATTGAAATCTGCTTCTGTTAGACCTTTATATTTTTCCAAATCCGCCTTTAATGCTTCCAACTCTTTTGTTTTGGCATCAAGTTTGGCTTGAAGGTCTTTGTTTCTGCGTTTTTCTTTCGCAAAAGAATGTTTGATTTTTTCTTCGTGTGTAGGAACTTTTTTAGGTGTCACTTGTTCAATGGATTCAACTTTCTCAGGGTTTTCTTCCATAACAGGACTTGTAGAATTTTCCTCTTCTTTTACTGGTGTTTCATTTTGAGGTTCGGCTGTTGTGGTCTCAGCCGTAGCAGGTTCTACATTACTTGCTACCGATTCGGTTTCTACAATGTTGGGTTGAGAGGGCCCATTCATTGATTCTACTTCATCGTAAGATTTACCACTAATATAAGCATTTGCTTGTTGTTCTGTCCAAGCCATATTTAATCTCCATACAGGTTTAAAGGCACCCGTTGCCATCTTTTATATGTATAACAGTGAGCTAGAATAAACTAACCCACTGCTTTAATTTATACGAATACATTTTGTGGATTTGAACCAGTACTAAAATCTTTGTCTATAAAGATATAAACAATGATTTGATATGAAGTTGCAGGATATTTAACCCATTTATCGTTCATTGAGCCACCATATCCACCACCGCCACCACCGGCTTTATTCCAGTTTGTGGAAGGGAAGAAACCAACTGGCATGCCATAAGAGAATGAACCAGTATGATTTACAAGTTCACCTTCAAATGAACAGTTGTATTCAGCTATACCATTACCATCTCTACAAACACACTGGGCACAACCAACTCTTGTAGATTCAGGGTAATCTTCAAATGATACTACAGTACCATCTTCCATAACTTTCTTTTGTATGTTATAAGTACCACAACCCCAGTTAAATACAGGAGCCACATTACCATTTTTGTGGTCATTATAATCGCCTTCCATAATACCAATTTCACCAGCATTACAAGCAGCTTTAATACAACCACTACGGCACAAGAATCCACGCCCCACAGTAAACATCTTCCAATAATTCTGTCTAGGAACACAAGTTATAGTCAATTCTCTATCGTTCAAGAACATAAATGGAATGTTGTATGTACTGAAGATACCGATACCTGATTCATTACTAGACCAGTGGCCTGAGTACATCTTGAAGGACATTGGTCTATTTCTACCAGACCATTGGTCAAGATATGGTTCGCTATTTCCTGCGTAAGTGTAATGGTGGTCAATATCCTGATATTTCAAATAAGTTCTATCCAAACGAATCCAGTGTTTATCAGTATATGTTGAGCCATTGTTTACCCAAACACCATTAACTTCACTATCTGCAGTATCGGCGTGAACATAATGTATTCCGTTATCGTGGAACATATTACCACTAACGAAAACATGAATTATACCAGCCAAATCACTCTGGTCAATCACATTGTAGATTTGGTTGTTAATTAACTTAATGTTTCGTGTTGTGATATAACCATAAATTTCACTGTTGCGTATAGTTAATAAAATACCTGTAGTGTTTATAGCATTGTATATGGCTGCATTTTCAATCATTGAATCGCCAATCAATGTTATAGAACCAGTACCAGCTAGACTACCTCTACGCAACTGGATATTACCCAATGTGATATTTTGGTTAATAGTAATCCAAGAGTCCACAGCATTTAATGTGTCAGTTGAACTCAAACCATTAATGGTCACTGAAGCATTGTGTAGTTCCATTGAGCCATGTGTGCTAACTGTAATCGTACCATAGCAATTTTCAATCAATGCTCCAGCAATAACAGTAGCATTAATACTTTGTTCGCCCAAATCACCATAGTCTGCTTCACCTTGTTTGTTCTTTAACAAGATATATGTGTTTGCATCTTTACAGTTTTCTAACAAAATGCGACAACCGCTCAATGTTAAATTACTCCAATCGTAATTATCAGCAAACCAATCAGTATCTATTTCCATTCCAATAATGGTTATGGAGTTTGTGATTTTCTTATTACATTCGTTCATCTCACAATTTTCAAATGTAGTTCCACTAGCTGGAGAAGTTTCTACTTTCAATTTTACATTTTTCAAATGGAGTGGACTATTCATTTCATCAACAACGAAACCTTGGTTAGCCCAATCGTTTGGCATTACAGTATTACTATTCAACCAAGAAGTGTTAATCCAATCACAGTGTAATTCATAACCACCAATTTGTTTACCTTGTTCGGAAACAAACAAATAACGGCCTTCTTTGTACAAATTAGAACAAGATACTACAGTACCAGTAGTTCCATATTTTACAACGAAACGAACACCACTATCACAAATAATGTTTTGGTTTACACTAACTGTGTTTGAACCATTGAAAACATAATAACCATTTGAAGTTCCCTTTGTATAACTTGGGAAATACAAATCTTTCTTATATTTGTTAGCGGCTTGAGCAGCTTTTGCTCTTTGACCAAGGTTAGAACTTGTGCCATTCCAAGCATTTGAAGGCATATCACCATACCAACGAACATCAATATATGTTCCAGGTATTTTCATAATCCAACGGCCTGTGTTTTGACCATTACTTTGTATTATAACACCACCATCGTCAGCAGTGTTAGAATTTTCATTCCATACAAAATAACGAGAAGGGCAATCATCATTTGTATAATAACCTTGTACTAAACAAATGTCGCCATTTTCCATGCCTTCTAATTCTTTCAATTCGTCAATGGTAGCAACAGTAGCACCATTAGAGAAATCAGTACTAACAACAGAACCATCTTTAATCAATTCTGTTTTATAAAGCAACCAACTATCTTCATTGTTGTCGCTTTCCATATTACCATTACCAATGTATCTCCAAAAACGAACTGTATAATCACCTTCGTCTAAAAGAACTTGGTTGGTTGGAATAACATTACAATAAATTGGGTTGTCTAATGGAATAACTTCATCAGTACCAAAAATGTTTTTGAGTGTAGTTGTATCGGGTTCATAGAATCCGATTTTACCAACAAGGGGTTTACCCCTATCGTCTAAAATTACACTCCAGGAATCATTAAAATTATACATTAATCCTCCAATCCCATCATAATTCGTGTATTCTTTTCAAACCACTCTTTATATTCAGGTGATTTCTTTTCGTCAAATGTTGCGTAACCCTGTGCCCAACGATTTTCTTTAACTTGTTCGTTCTCTTTTGGTTTTCCACTGCGACCTTTTGTAGTTTGTGCTAACTTAACACCAGGTTCACCTAATGTTTTCCAACCAGTAGCACCAACTCCAAGAGCCTTAGTCACTGCATCAACACCTGTATTACCAACGATTCTTTGTTTTTCAGCTGCTAATACAGAAGGACGAACATCCTGTAGTTGTTTTGTGATTTGTCCGTTTTCAAACAAATCATCCGCACCGAGACCCTTTTTATTTCTGTTGTATTCAATTCCCCAATCAAGAACTGCATTAAATCTATCATCACTTGTTGCTAATGGGTTATTGTCAATAGATTGTAAGTCTCGTTTCATAGGGCCTTCAGGCATATTTGAAACTTCTTTGTGGAACTGAATTGGGTCATCAATAGCATCAGTATTCTTACTAATTTGTTCAACACTTTCGTCAATAGATTTTTGAGCATTTTTGGCTTCCAAATACTCATCTACTTTTCTTAATTTATCACCAACAATACTACCAGTTTCTTTTGAAGCATTTCTTCCAACTCGGGAACCTCTTCTCAAAAGAGTAGTAGGCAATAAGTCAGTACCAACATTGAACATTAAATCAGAGCCAACATCTTTACCAATTTCACCCCAGTCTTTTTGATATGGTGAGTCATATACTTTATGTTGTACATCACGCAGACCACGAACGGCAGGTCCTAATACAGTACCGCCAATACCTGGAACTACATCGGCAAGAGCACCAGCACCACCATAAATTAAATCACTAACACTCTCGCCTTTGTTGTACCATTCACCTTTATCGGAAAAAATACTGCGTTCAGGGTCATTGATATATCTTTGTTTTTCGTATTCGCTGGCTAGTAATTTCTTGTACCAAGGCCACTTTTCAACTTCTTTTGTTCGTTGTGTGATTTCTTCTTGTTTCTTCAAATCATCTTTGTGTTCTTGCCAAGCTTTGTCTAATTCATCTACTGTTGTGTCTAATTCTTTTGCTGTATCTCTACGATATGCGATACTTGCTTTATCCCAGTCTTTCTTTTCGCCAATAGACTTTAACAATCTTTGTTTCATTGGAACAAAGGTTTTATCGTATTTCTTAAATCCTGGATACTGTTCAAGAGTTTTGGTGTTTTCTGCCCACCATTTTTGTTTGTCAGGAGCCATTCTATATTCTTTTAGAAGTTTTGGTTCACCAACAACTTCGTCTAACCAAGAATCTATCTTTTCTTCCATACAAACTCCTTATTTTCTACCAGTGATTTTCCATTGACCTGTAGTTGGCAAATACTGCATTCTATAAATCTTTGATAATTCATCGTACTGTGAATCATCAACAATAGTGCCTTCTTTCAAATAAGTTTTTGGAGCAATACCAGCTTTCTTGATTTCTTCAGCAGTATATGCGTTTACACCTGTGATACCAAAATTTTCTTTATTTTGTTCGTTATATTCTTCCATTAGTTTTGCTTTCTTAGGGCCATTTGGCATTGTGCTAATAGTTTGTCTATCATTCTTCATTGATTTTGCCAAATCTTCAGTATTCTTTTTGATTTGTGCGTCTGTCAATGGAGCTGGGACTTCTGCTGGAGTTGCTACTGGATTTTCATTAGCAACTGGAGTTGGTAAACTTAGGACTTCTTGTAGCTGTGGTCTTTCCATTCCGAACTTAGCATAAACATTGTCAATCTTTGTGTTATACAAATTATTAACCAATGCTTTATCAGCTGGGTTTGTGTATTTGCCTAATTCCAAATCTCTTTGAGCATTGAGTTCAGCAACTTCAGCATTTATTTTACCCAAATTCTGTTGTCTTGCTTGATTTTGTAGAGCAGCATTTTGTGCGTTTTGTGCTTGTCTATTAGCAGCATTTTCCGCAGCTTGAAATGCTCTTTGTTTTTCTGCTTCTTGTGCCCTGAATTGTCTTTCAATACCGGCCTGTTCAAATTGTTCTTGACGAGCCTTTTCTGCTTCGTCTTCAGCTCTACGTCTCTCACCATACGCAGCAACCATGTCATAGATTTTATTCCATTGGTCTTGACGGGCTTTTGCGTTAGCATCATTACGAGCATGAACGGCATTACTCCAATTCACTAACTCTGGTGTCCACTGTGGGATTCTAAAATTATTTCCTGCCATCTTAACTCCTTAAATTGTTGCTAATGTGAGCTGTAGATTTTGGTTTGCTTTATTTTGTTCCAAATCCATCTGTTGCTGAATCTTGTTTTGATTCCATTCTTGGAAATCATTAGCCAAGTTTCCATACATTGAGATTTGTGTATCACGAACATTCTTCAACTGGTTCAAACGATTCTGTTGGTTTTGAATGTTGCTATTCCAAATCTGATAAGCAAATTGTCTATCCTGGTTATAAGCATTAAGAGCATCTTTATACAAACTCTCATTCTTTTCGGCAACACCAGTAGCAATTTGATTTGCTGCTCCAGTGCCTCTACCAATACCTGCACCAGCAGCTGTGTGTTGTAATTGGTCACTTACTTTGTCTATAATTGCTTGTTTGTTTGGAGCATAGAAATCGTTTACATCTTTATCGTAATTGAATTCGTCAAAATCATATACAAATTCATTAGGGTCATAATTGTGTACAAGGTCTTGATACTGCTCTACATCTTGTTGTGTTCCAACAGCATTGTTTTCAGCATAATACTGTCTAAACATTTGTTCCAAATTCTGTTGGGACATGTTCAACTGTTTCGCAGCATCTTCAATGATTCTTTGACGCTTGCGTTCGTCTTCAGTATTACTCCATGCTTGGAAAACACCGGCTAATAAACCAACACCACCACCAATGACGGCACCCCAAGGACCACCAACGGAAGCACCAGCGGCGGCTCCAGCTCCAGCACTACCAAGAACAGTTCCTGCATTTTTAGCTGTACTCATATTAATACCTCACTAAACTATTTATCATTTATCGTGAAAAAGAAGTTTGATACTCCTGATACTGTTATGTTGTTTGTGTTTTCACTAACAACATGTTCACCCGCATCATCGTTAAACTTAAACTTGAAATGGTTAGGAATTTGTATTTCACAATCACCCCAAGTGTGAACAAAACACATAACACCACGAATGGTTAAGCAGTAGTTATGTGCTTTTTGTTTAAGATACTTGCCAACCATAGCCACACAAACTTCTTCAAGTGAACTAAATTGGGTTATATCATTGGTTTCTGTTTGATTTAATTTCATACAAATTACCTGTCTATCAAACTATATTTAATTTGTCCACCGAGAATACAGAAATTAACATTATCACTAAGGCTAAATTCTATACAACATATTTTGTGAACGCCAAGTTTAAACCATTCAACATCTGTTTGATACTCACCTTGTTCACCCAACAAACCAATCTCCTGGTTAGACCAATCACCACCACTATCACTATATCGCATCATAATCTGTGGACTATAATCCTTCTGTAATAATTCTTGGTTCACGAAATCACCAGTATTACATACAAGTTTTAATCTGTCTATAATGAAATGCTGATAATTGTTCATTAACATTCCACTGCGTCTAATACGCAACATTGGGCGACCATCGTATTCTTCATACTTGTTGTAATCCAAATAAACTAAATGTCCATCGTTTGTACCAAATATTAACTTGCTTTCGTGTAGTTGTGCGAATCCTAATCTCCAACAATGTAATTGGTTAGTTTGTTCGTCACGGGAACTTCTTCTATGCCATAGACCTTCTGTCAAATCATAAACGAGAGTGTAATCGTCATCGTTAAATGTTAAAGCATAGAACAAATGACCATTCTCAGTCCAACATTGACCAGTAGCATCACTAGGATTGTACATTGAGTTAATCTTTCGTTCAACATCTGGTGTACTAATTTTGCTTAACTGGTTTCCTTTCCACTGATATACACCATTCTCACCAATGTTTGAAGAACCCAACCAAAACACATAATCACCAACAAATGAAAGACTGTGTGGTGCTTTGATACCAATACTATTAGCACAGTTCGTTGGTGATACGAATGGAGCATCTACATCACTGTTATATGTGAAAATCTGTGTAGACTTTGGACCGAATGTGTACAACAATGTGTTGTTAGAACACAATGCTGTGATATTATCAGGAGACCATTCAGCATAAGTGACGAAACCATAATCTTTATAACTGATTTCACCAGGTCTTGTGGAGTTTATCATAAAAATATCGTAATCAATTTGATTTACATTGTTTGTTTCTGTTCGTTCAAATGGATACTGATATGTTATATAAAATCCGTCGGTGTCTTTATCGTTTACAATCAAATAGTTGTAGCAATAAGCACAGTGGGTTGGTTGAATACGAACTGTTGGTTTGTTTTTGTTTTCTTGACGAATACGATATGGTAAAGCAATAGTACGAATGTCAGCTAACATACCAGCATCATCTAATTCTGTATTAACTGCCCATAGGTTTGAACCATCCACAACAATCAAATGTGGATTTGCGGAACCTTCACCACCAGTTTCACACATACCAACTTCGTCAGGTGTGTTTGTCAAATCGTTTGTTAATTCTGTTGCGTGGTATTCTCCATCTACATTACGAATTACATACAAACTATGACCAAATACTGCGAAAAGAACTGGGTTGCCAAACATGTCTCGGCTTGCTTGGAACAAACCACGGCATCTTCCACCCAATTCTAACAAACTCGTAGAACCAACAATAGAACGCAAGATAGAAGTAGAACTAGCACCTTGACCTGTTGTTTCTACGAACAAATTAATACTGTCGGAAAGATTGGAAATGCGAACATCACTCACATTCCATCCGCCGACAACATTTTCTACTAAACTAACCTGTGGCATTTGCTAATTCCTTACATCAATCCTAAAAATCTTCCATTAACGAAATCACCATAGGTAAAACTATTTCGTCTTACTGGGCGACCAATGAACTTATTAACTGAACTACTGCGTCTTACATTCTGTTCCAATTCTGTTAATCGTTCTTTTAACAATGCTACAGTACCATCACTCAATCGTGGATAGTTTGTTGCTAAATCATAAACCAATCCAGCAGTAAACAATGCTATAAATTGTCCAGGAATGTTTAATGGTTTGTCCAAACCAAAATCAAAGAATTCATTGTAAATTAGTTTGAATGTAAAATCTTGATAGTTTGTTGGTAAATAAACTTCAATTAGTGTTTCACTCAATGGTTTATATGAGAAAATCTGTGAATTTGGTGTGAAGTTATAGAAATCTTCAAATGCTACGAAGTTTAATTCATCCCAATATGCTGTGCCATCGTATTTGAAGAAACAACGCACAACTTCTTGTAAATTCTCAACTTCAAAATCAGGGAATGATTCAAACCAACTCTTTGCTTGACCATCCGAAACAGGAATATATGCTTTGGCATCAGGTCCTTGATTCTCAATACGATACCCTTTCTTTGTTTCTTTAACAAACCATAAACTATGTGTAATTTGTTCGTTAGAGTCTGGTAAATCGTTTTCGTGTGGAACTACTGTGACCAAACCTTCATAATCTTCTTTCAATTCAAACTCACCAATGGTTGTCATTTGTTTGGTTGGCTTGAAATCAAACTCTTTTCGTGTAAATGAAAGATAGTTTGTATTAGAATACTGTGCCAATCTCTTTTTAAAAAGAAGATATGCGGTTTCAAATATGCCTGCTGGAATAGGCTGATTTCTGTTTTTCAAACCTGTTTCATCGCATGCGTTTGTAATTATATCACGAACTGTGGTTCTCATTTTTATCTCCTTTTCAAATACTCATTATAGTATTTGCCCAAAGATTGACTCGTCATCCAACGAGCAAGTTGTGGTTCTGTCATACCATACTGATAACCATTGTTGCCTAAACGAACAAATGCTATGTCGGTGTGAGCAGGTTTTCTAATTTGTCTAACAAATGTTGATTGTGCGTACTGTGGTGTGTTCATACCTGGCATAAATGAATGAGCTGGTGTGAACTCCACATCTTCATTTTCAAATGCTTCTCTCGCAACCGGGTTAGTTTGTGCTAACCCAGCCGCAAGCAAGTAATCATCATAACCATTATATCGCATTATTACTGACCCTTGATTTCTTTATCAATCTGTTGGTTATTTTGTTTGATTGATTCATTAACAAGTTTCATCTTTTCTTTTTCCAAACCAAGTATTTCTTTTTCATATTTGGCTTGTTCACCAGCAACTTTGTATTGATTTTCTTGTTGTTTAGCTTGTATATCTAATACCTGGGCCTGTTGTTCTTGTCCTAGCTTAGCCCATTCCAAGTTCATCTTATCTTCGTGTTCACGCAAATCTAACAAGTGCTGTTCTTTCTGATTTATCAACTGCAACTGCAATTCTTGAATTGTCTTTTTCAATTCACCATTTTCAATGATTTGTGCTTCCAATTCATTCTGTGTTTCAGTCATAACCATATTCATCTTGTTCATAATGTTAACTGCTCTTGGGTCTTCGTCTTCAGTACTATCACTGATCCAGTTGATTTCAGGAGAGTTAGCAACAATGTCAGCAACCAAACCATCTTTAACATCGGCATCCAATGTTTCCATATAGTGCTTGGCAACAATCTTCTTCGTCACATCATCCACCATATTTGAAACTGCTAATAACTCTTGTCTGCGTTTCATTAGTTTTGTTATGACTTGTGGCCCGTTTATCAATTTGAATTCTGGTAATTTTTCAATGTTATTTTCATAACAAAGTAATTGAATGATATTTCTACTGAATGAGAAAATTGTTTGGTAAGCATTTTCGTACAAAATACCAACATTAGATTCACTATTTGCTTGCTGCGTTAAAATCTCGGCAGCAGTCTGTTCTTTCATCATTGGGTTCAAACCCATAGAAGGAATACCAATAGTGGAAGCCATTAAATCATTACAGCTTTGAATGGTAGCCATCAAATCTTGTGTCTGATACTGTTCTACCATTGGAATTGGTTGTTTGTCGCCATCTGGGTTGTACAAAGCAACCATAGATTCTTTTGTGTGTAATTTCTTATAGTATTCGTCAAGACCATCAATCATACCAGGTGTCATTAAGAAACTTGCTTTTGGTGTTCTGTTGGCTCTTTCCAACAATGTAGAATAGCCAAGGTTCAAACCAAACTGAAGGTCTTTGGTCATATCCACAATTCCGTTGTAGTCAATCTTGTTATTAACAACAATTTCATTGAAACATACACGATAAATAGGGATTCTGTCAATGTTAATGTTTACTTTGTTTACAATCTTATTACCACAACACTGGTACATATCTACTGAACCAGCATCGTTTAATTCATAATATGTGACGAATGGGATTTGGTCTTTTGAAGGCAATACCCATTGTGTACCAAAATCCATTAAAGCATAATTCTGTTCATTGGTCACAATATCATCGCCATACAATCTGCGAGCACGGGTTAAACCAATGAAATTAACAATAGCACCCCAAGTGGCATCGGAGCCATCCAATTCATAAATGGTTGGGTCTAATGCGACCTGTGAAACATCTCTAACGATTTCAGGTGTGATTTTACCATCTTTAATAGAAAGAATGAAGAAACCAGTTCCTTGAATAGTTGCATGTTTTAATGCTTGTGAAAGCACATATTTCATGTTGTTTTGGTTTTCAATTCTATTAACTTGTTCTTGAATTTCACTATAAATTCCATCTGGGTCTTCAATTTCCGCATGATATGGGGACTTGGAGAATGGTGAAACAATAGCGGAACAGTATTTTGGATAAAATGTGAACGAACGATTTATTCTACCCTTTCTATCACAGGCTTCAACTAAATCGTCAGTCCAAAAATTACCAGAATAGAACTGTAAGTCATTCTTCTTACGCTGTATTAAATCTTCATAGTGTGTAGAAGATTTGCTTAAATTCTCTCTAACTTTTTGAATAAACTCTATATCTTCCATTGGGTTTACCTCGTTTCTCATATATTTATTAGAATGCTTTACCTAAAAAGGTTTTCACACATTTCTTTTACTCGTTCAGCTGTGACGATTGAAGAAGGGTTATCACAATAAGTTAATGCTAAACTATCGCAAGAGTCAGGTGAGCGACCTAGGATTTCTTTAATATCTTGTTTGGGAACTAATGCTCTTTTACCAGCATTGTTAATGATATAACTGGTGTTTTTCAATTCTTCAAACAAATCTTTGTATTTGCGTTCGTTTATATAAAACCCATTCTGTATAGCACTAGCCAAATTAAAATACATTGAAGTTCTTGTATTTGCGTCTTGTGGGTTTAATGGTTTACCACCAAAGTTTATTTCCACCAAATTTTTATGGGTCAATTTCATAGTATCGTGGAAACCAATGTTAAAACCACCTGTAGCATCTTCATACACAGCGGCAAAGTGGTATTTGTCATCTAATCGTCTAAATTCCGAACAAATTTTCGCAGTATCAGCACCATTAAGTTTAACTTGTTCTAACAATTCATAGTCATCACGAATAGAGAAACATGTACAGTCTACACCGAAACGAGCGAAGTCTACCCCACATATAATGCGACCACCATGACCAGCCGTTTCGGTGCTAAAATCGTTTATATTAACAATACAGTTTTCTATAACATTATCAAGAATCTCGCCATACAATTCTTGTCTACGCATTAGTGGGTCTGTAATGGCTTCTTCGGCTAAACGCAATTCTTCTTCTGTGAGAAATTTGTTATCACGCATAACAGAAGTGAATACATCCCAAGCACCACTGTTCATTTTCTCACGAACAATAGTGTTAAATTTACAACCCATTCGTGGTGTGGAACAAAATCTAATCTTTGGTTCTCCACCTGTACCACGCAAACAAGGAGCCGCAATAGCCAATAAATCATTTGGCATCAATGCTGCTTCGTCAAGAAATAAATTATGGCATCGGGTCTGACCACGGCATGCGTCAGGTGAGCAGTAAGTGAATCCTAATGCTTTCCCTTTTCCATACTGAATCGTCATTGAGCCTTTATGGTACACAGGTGTTATACCAAGTTCGGCAAAACGAGAAATCACTTCTTCAAACAAATTCTGTGAGAGTGATTTGAAGTTCTGTGAGAAACATAAAGACTTTTCACCACGCAAAATAGCCATTGTAATCATTATGGATAAAATATATGTTTTACCCACACCGCGACCACTATAAATGCCCGCAGTTGATTTCTTTGAATCAATCAAGGCTTTCTGTACAGGCAAAAGTTTATATGTGAATTCCATTATGCCTCACTGAACTTAATCACTATTCTCTCATTATCAGGGTCTTTATTTGTTTCAATAGTGGTTTCTTTTTGGTTGCCCCAATTCTGTCTAAATCGTCTTTCAAGAATGTCTAAATGTCTGCGAGCACCGCCATTGAAATATCTTTGGCACATTTCAAGTTCTACCTTGTTCATCATTGAGTCATACCATTCATTAAATTTGCGTATAAGTTCCCATGCTTTTTCATCATTATCACGAATACGAAGATAGTTATGCCCAATGTTTAAATCACGCATATCGGTGGGTAGATAGTCTTTATTTAATTTGTACCAAGTTTCAAAACGGCAATAAGATTTTTCACTTGGCTTTGGACCTTGGACTTGCTTTGTAATTAGAAACTGAAAAGTTAGTTTGTCTTTACGAGAGCCATCGGAAACCATATTAAATGTGCTGTCAAGTGGGTTGCAGTCAGCCCATACAGGCTCTGTGAACTCACTCAACACCCATTCAATCACTCGCTTCCAAGGTTGTTTGAAAGGAGCTGACATGATTTTAACCTTCTTTCTGTGCTTCTTCCACAGCCGTATTAACTTTTGTTAGGATTTCTAACAACATATTAAGTTTCTGGTCAATCACTATCAATGCGTTAAATAAATCTTCGTTGTGTACTTTTGTTTTCTTTTCTTCCATGTTTAATCTCCAAATACGAGGACTTACAGGTGCCTCATTACCTTGTTTGTATTACATTTGTTCTTGTTCGTAAGTAAATTCTTCTGCAGTAGCACCCTGAGCTGCGTCAATGGCTTCTTGAATGAGAGCCACATCTTGCTGCTCAATTTGATATTTCTCAATTATACCCTGCAAAACTTCAATTAACTGTTCCATTTGAAACCTCCAAATATAAGATTCTCTATATTTATTAAAAACCCGCCCCATGCGAAACTCAATTACATGGAGCGGGAAACAATATAACATAAGAGTTGGGGAAATGAACGAACCCCAAGTAATTCTTGCGAATTACATTAGTATGTATAATGAGTTTGTTCTAAATTTTCTGTCCGAGACTCTAAAAGTTTTATTTCACGAACTTCCATAGGGTTTCGTTGTGAAAACACAGTCCAAAATACAGTCGCTAATCGTTCACCAAGAAATCCACCAATTCGTGCTTGATATTCAGGTCTAGTGTCTTTCCCATCCACAGGTTTACAGAATGTTTCATCGTTTGCCACCCATTTCTTCAAACTCTCAATCTCTGTTGGGCATCCAAGTTCTTTGAAAATCTGTATCATTCGTGGCTCAATGAAATTCACGAAATCCCAAATCACTTGGCGAGGCATTTTGGCTATACAGTATGGATAAATTAAATTTCCATTCAAGATTTGGATTTCTTCAGGTGGTAAGGCTCTACGCATAGCATCCACAAGTTTTGGTGAATGGAAAAATGCGGTTTGTTCTAATACACTACAATTCAATTTTATTGGAGCCGCAACAACCACAGGGCTCATAGAGAATGGCAATCTGCGTCTATAATGAAGTAGCGAAGCTCGGTCGCAATCTCTAATTTGTGTGGCTATCCACTTCCAAAAACCAAGTTCTCCATAAATGCGTGAATCGTATTGGCTCGGAATCTTAATACAACCAGGCACATCCTGGTCTGTTATGTACTGCCTTAAACTAATGTCTTGAAAGTAATCTTTCTCCAATGGTTTATGGCAAATTATAAAACTGAACTCTTGTTCGTATGGAATACTATAATCAATGGGGATATTTTCGGGAATCACTACATTCATCTTTTTCTTTCTCCAGCTCGTTTATGTATTGGTTCATTAGTTTGTTTAGATTTTCCACTAATGGTTTCAGGTCCTGTGGGTTTGTTTCCCATTGGTTGTACTCCTGTTGTATCGCCGAGCATTGGAACTGATTGAATGCTCTTACTATTTCTTCTAACTTCGGCAAAGATTTTCTCCTTCTCAGGTGTTCGTTTGTTCAAATTGAAATAACGAGATTCTAATTTATCTATATCACCAACACTATTACCACATGCGTCAAGTTTCCCAAGTCTTCGTTCACAAAATGTTGTTGTGTCTTGTGTTAGGAAATGGCGAACAAACGCACGGCTCCAAATGGGTTTACTCCAAGGACTATCTACACTAACTTGGACTCCATTCATATCAAAGGCCAATCCACCTTGAACATGAGCAGTGTGAATGTTAATCGTTGTTGGTTTCCAGCTCTTACGCACAGTGAATTTATGGTGGTAGTTTTCTGTTATGTTGTTTGGTAAGTCAGCATTATAAACGCAATTCATTGGTGCTATCTCTGTGAACTGTTCCATCAATGTTTTGTTTGGGTCACGGGTAGTCAATCCATTGTCCGTCATAATTTGCCATGAATACTGTAGAACATCAAACAAAGGAAACATTCTAAACAAACTCTCTAAGTCCTGTTCCAACATCAATCGTTCGTCTGTATCAAGGCAAGTTAATGTATCACCATAACTCAACTTAGAGAAACAATCGTTATAGCATTTCAACTGTGGAGCTTCTACACTGCGAACATCGTATTCAAATACATCACCAAACTGGAACAAGTCTTTTCCGTTGTTGTAAATGTGAATAGCATCAAAGAAAGGTTTGTGGAATTCCACAAACTCTCTCACCACATTCTTTGATTCGTTAGTTATTAGGCATAAATGATTCATAACTACTCCCAGCGACACTTTCCGTAATTTTTGAAACCAATACAATTCTTTTTCGTACTGCTTTTTATTTTCATGACTAGAATATCCAAAATGCTCAAAATATTTCTTGCCAAATACGCTGGTCTGTTTTGGTTTGTTTCTATGTGCTGCACTACTGCGTTTTCTTGTTATTGGGTTAAGCATATTTTCACTTCTCGTAGCGACTCTTAAATTTTCAATTCTATTATCATCTCGTTTAGTGTTTATATGGTCTATATCATAACCAACTGGAATCTCTCCAACAAAAGTTTCATAAATGGCCCTATGTACACGAAACGATTTTCTTTTAAAATCGTGGCAGTGTTTATAACCGCCCTTAGCATTACTTTGTTTACACAATACTAATTTATCTTGTTTGGAATCGTATCGGTATACCAATCCACCTTTCGTGAACCATCTACCATATTTCTCATTATACTTCATCGTCATCGTCCTTCTTTTCTTTACCCAAATCTTTCTTCTTTTGTTTGTATTCGTCAATTAGTAATTTGATTTCACCAGGTGTAAATGTAGTTTTTAATTTATCAAAAAACCAATCTTCCAATGCTTCTCTTAATTCGTTCTTGTCCATTTCAATCTCCTGAACTCTTTTATATGGTTCGTAATTTATATACCAATCTTCATATTTCAAATCTGTTTTTCCATTCTTTTTCTGCCTCAACCAGGCGTAATAACCGAGGATGACTTTCTCTCCATTTCTTTTGGTAGGTACCGTTGGTACAATCTATATCCTATCTTATCCCTTTCTCCATGAAATTTCTGTCTATATCTTTTTCCAAGCACATATTCTTCTTGTGGTTTTTCACTCCAATAGGATTCAATACCTTCTTGAATCTTCTCTGTCCAATCATCATGTCTAGTTTCATCAGACCAATACTCTTTAAGTGCTTTACTCAAGTTTTCTCTGTGTTTCTTTGTCTTTGTGTATTTTCCTGTACTCATTATTCAAAATCCTTATTCAATTCGTTTAATTTATGCTCAACAACCCTCTGTTTCTTCTCCAACGCAATTTGTTCCATCATTTGTTCGTAATCGTAGTGAGTACATTTATCTATAATGTACCCGATATTCTCGCCAAATGAGTCCAAAGTGTCGGCATCTACATTATCAGCATTGTTGGCAATCTCACTCATTATGTTGTCTACATCGTTCTCGTATAGTGTTCCGTTAAACTCAAGTTCCAACCAAAATCTACCCATCGTGAAAACATCTAGTCTGTTAATCATACAAAGAAACCCTCCAAAGTGTTGTCAATCTCAACTTCTTTCTTCTTTTCCTTTTTCTTCTTAACAGTGAATGGGCAGTAGTTTGAAGGCAAAGTTTTCAATAGCAACAAGTTTCTTTCAATAAGTTCCGCAGTGTATTCGCCACCACTATGAACAGGTGATTTGTTCCAAGTTGTGATTTCAACTTCACCCACCTTAATTGGGTAATCTCTCAACACACTTGTGCCAACAGCGTCAAACGCAGCATCAATCATACATTTTCTAGCAATCTCAACATCGTTGTCTAGGTTGTCCGAAGTTGTTTTGAAGTAGATTTCATCGTGTACTGGGAAGATTGGTTTAATGCCTCGCTCAAATGCTAATTCCAAAGCCCTGCGTGTAATGGTAGCACCCAAACATTGTACTGGGTAGTTCATCGCTTGTCTATCGTTTCTAGTCTTGCCAGCCTTTGGGTCTCGGTGTTTCAAACAAACATCTCTACTAACAAACAATGTTCCTTTGTTCGTAAAGTAATTAACAATCAAGTCAGTCCAGCTCTGTTTGTTAAAGTAGGTTCGTCTGTAATTGCTAACAAGTTCGTCTGCTTCAACATAGGTCATCTTGCTACGTTCAGCCAAAGTTCTAGGGCTCATCCCATAGTTCAAGCCAAGCACCATGCTCTTAATCTTTTGTCTTAATGGCTTGTAAGGTTTAAACCATTCTTCACTTCTTTCGGGTTCTGTTGGGATTTTAAGTTCTTTTGGGTAAAGTCCCATATTTTGAGCCACACTCATGTAAATGTCATTGGATTCGTAAGTTTCTAACAAACGAACATCCTTACTCAACTGTCCAATAACCCAAATTTCTTGTGCGTTAAAATCTAGTGAGAAATAGACTTCGTTTTTATCTGTTGGTTTCAACAATCCACGAAGTGCTTTTCCCATGCCAGGAATCCAACCCTTACTGGGTTTTGGTGTGTATCGTGTTGTCACAGTACCAAACTCACTTGCGTTGCAGTGTAATCCGTCTTTGAACAAGTTTGGTGTAATCCAATTTCCTTCGCCTTCTTTTTGGAAACCAGAGCAGGCTTTAATCACCTTATTAACTTGTCTAAATACATCCAATTTCTCACTCAAACCTTTGTGTGAAGAAAGATAGTCGGAAAGGTATTCGTCTTTCAATGAAATTAAATTATCACTAGGTGTCAAGTATCCTTTGTTCTTAAACCATTCGTAGGCATCAGGGTCTTCGGTTTGAATAAATTCTCTAACAACGGAATCTTTCTTAACACCAAATTCATCGTACACACCAGGTATAATTCCATTCAAGTTTTCTTTCAACAAATAAATTAAACGAGGGTCACTCATTTGTTGGATTTTATTGTAGTCTGCTTGGAATGGTTCGTAATACATTTTGGCTGTTGTTATGTTGGTGTTGCTTTGTTGGGAAATGAATTTCATCATCAACATTTCTGTATCGTCATTAACTTGTGTCATAGAAACAACATCAAGTTTCCAATCCATTGTGAGCTGGTGTTCTAATTTATCCAACTGCTTGTGAGCAAGTTCCGCCAAATCCTTAATATCTTCAGCACAGTAATCAAGTATCTCAAATTTTCGTAGGTCTAAATTCTCACCACAAAGAATCAAACTACGCAAGTAGTCTTTTTGTTCGCTATTATAGCTGTGTGAAAGACCATAATCTCTCAACACATCAATCAAAGCAAGACCACTCTCACCTTTACCAATAAATGAACGCAATCTTCTTTCTGTGGTGAAAGTGTCAAACCAAACATATTTGCTAACATCCAAACCTGCTTTAATGCAGCATGGAATTTCTGCTAATGAAGAACAGTGTGCGACCAAAATTTCGCCTTCTAGTTTCTTCATGTATTTCTTGAAGTCTTCAAGTTGTTCGTTGTTCCAAAGCCAAAATGTTTTGTCATCAACGGCTACACAAACCAAGTTAATAAATTCGTTGTCTTTGTGGTTATATTCAAAATCTATAGGGTGTAAATTAAACATTCTCTTTCCTTTTCGTTGTTTTATTTATACAGAAAATAGAAAAATGAAGGGGATTTGTAGTCCCCTATCAAATTTTTAGTTTATTCGTCAACTGTGATTCGTTCCAAACCTTTATCAAGTACGATTTCGGAATTGTAGAACTCAGTCCCAGTGCGTTTGTATCTCTTAACAGTTGCTTTGAAGCGAAGTTGTTGGTTCATAACAGTACACAAACTACCAACAAGTTCGTCAAGGTTGTTTGGTTTCAAACCATCAATCACCTGTTGTGGGTCTTCTTTCAACAACCAGTATAGTTGTCCCAAGTATTGTGCTTCTTGTTCTTTCTTTTCGTCATTGTAGCAAGAATGGTAATCGTCAAACAAGCAGTCACCATATTTCCAAGTATATTTAACCATTGGCAATCCTTTCTTGCTGTGTGTATAAGTTATATTCCATAATTCACAAATGTCTGTGAATTCACCAGGGTTTTTCTTTTGTGTGTTAGTTGGGTTAAATTTAAAGTCTAGCATACACTATTCACTCCTTCTACATTCTTGAATCTCTTTAACATATCCATAGCCCTCTGTGTAGCGTCATCTACAACAGGTGTTTGTGTTGTTTGTGCCGGTTGCGATTGAACAGAACCAACCAAACGAATACCAGTGAAAACATAACCTTCTCTCTTACGAACCTTTTCAACAATGTTTGGTTCAAGAATCTTTGTAAGGTGTTCTTTGAAATCACTATATTCAGGTCTGCCCAATGCGTTCCACAAGTCTTTATTCACATTCTTGAATGCTTCATAACGAACACCAAGGTCTGTGAATTTAACATCGCTATTAACATCAAACTCAACATTTTCGCTAATGAAGTTTTCAAAGTAGATAAGTTTTGGCTCGGCACACTTCTTAACTTCGTCATCAAGAATCTTTGTGTTAAAATCACCTTTGTGTGGGTTAATTTCCTGAGCTGCTTTTCTACATTCAAACAAGAAAGCATAAAGTTCTTTCTTCATTCTATCACCAAATGTAGGGTCACCCATAGTTCCATCTTCGTGCTGAATGTTCTTCTTAAAGTAATCCAAATCCACCTGTGTAGTGAATACCGCAATTCTTGAAGTTTCGTGTCTAGCATCCAAATCCACTTCGGGCAAAATGTTTCCAATAGCAAACAACTTAGCATCTGGTTTAACAGTGAAACCTTTTCTGTATTTGGAATCAACATCAATAGCATCACCACCTGTTAATTGGTGGAATCTACCATATTTAACAATCTTTGGATTCTTGTTATCAGGCACTACCAACAATCGTTTATCCCACAATCTTTCGTTAGTGAAATTGTTTGCGTTGGATTCGTTATAAACTCCGTAAGCATCAATTTCCAACAATGGAGCAGCTAAGGCTTGAAGTATAACAGACTTACCAGAGTAGCCATTTGGGTCATACCAATAAATCATTTGACGAGACTTGTACGATTCGTCATAAATTGCCCAAATCATGCCCATAAGAAGTTTTAATTTGTCACCAGTGATTTTTCTAACAGTGAAAAATTCTTTCCAAGTAGACCAATCACCTTCTTTACAAATGCTATCCAAATCCAAGTGTTTCATAGCAAATTCGTCTTTGTTTGTAGAATAGATTTTCATGCTTTCCATTGAAGAAGTATTTGCTTTCGTTCTATAACAGAAAACATTTTCAGCAAAAGCAGTAATTGGGTCAACAAGGCTATTCTTTCCAATGCCAAGTCTCCATTCAGGCTTGTTAAAGTTTATCGTGCTAGATTCTAGTTTGCCATCAACCTTAACAGAAGTTAAAACTTGTTCTCCATAGAGCCCAGCGTGTTCTGCTTTCTTCAACATAAATTTTGGGAACATCTCTTTTAGTTTGTCAAAATCTTCCTTAGAGTTTATCTTGAATGTGTTGTCTTTACCTGATTTGGCACTTGCTTGTATCTTGTTAATGTAGGAAGCAGGCAACAAATTTGGAGCGTCATCAGCTAATTGGGTAATAGTACCAGTACCAAGTGGAAGCATAATGATTCTCTTTGTGCTATCGTCAATCGCAGCAATGAAGTTTAAACCACCATCACTACGCATAGAAAAATACAAATGTTCTGTGAACCATTTATCAAGTTCGCTAAAATCATCGGTCATGCTCTTAAATTCTACGCCCAAATTAACGGAAGGTTCGTAAGCATTTCCAAGGAATTTCTGTGAGATTTCTTTCTTAATTTGTGTGGTTTGAGTCACAGTGGTATACTGTGGGGTTGTGTTAATTTGGTCTAACTGCTTTGTAATGTCTAATGCCATTATTTAACCCCTTTTGTTAAGTTCGTCAATGCCTTTGCGTAATTGTGCGTAAGTATCAACACATAGTTGCCAATGTTTAGCCCATTTAGGTTCTATAACAAGGTAGCCAGCTTCTTTGAGAGCTGTTTCCATTTCTTCTAAGGTCATTTTGGGCTGTTCAACAAATTCGTCAATGTCGGAATTAGTTTGTTGTGGAGCTTCTTGCCCAATGTGCCAAAATCCGCAGTGTGGGCATTTCCAATGCTGGTGTCCCCATTTCTCGGCATATCTAATGGCATCTCTTTCGTTCGTGAACTGTATGAGTCCGTGTATCTTTACATCTATTGGTCATTCTTTTTCCTTTTGTTTAACTTGTTCTTAATACAGAAATGGTGTGTTCGGTAACCACTCCAAACACACCATTTATTTTGTTTAACTAAGGAAATTGAATGTTAAGAAACACTCAATATATGTATAAACTCTAAACTAGCGGTCTAATGTGGTTAGCGACCATTCCAAAAACAAATGTAGAAACAAATTTGTGGGATTTTGAAGATTCTCATTTTTGAGAGCTGCACAAATTCGTTTCCCATTCGTTGTATGTATAATCAAATGTAGAAACATTAACGGAAAACCACGAAAAAAGAGTATTTTTGGGAACTGCGTAGTTGCGTATATGCGAATATATGCGAATTGTGTGCAGTTGTGCAGTAGCCCCAAAATTCACTGCACACAACTTCACATTAAAATTCCCCGTTTTTGAGCAGGATTCGCCAATTTCTCAAGCAGTGTGCAGTTGTGCAGTAATGCAGTGGGTCTATAAGAGTTTATAAGTTGGATGAGATTTTATATTTCTATTTCCTAGAAAGAGTTTTGAAAATGGCCTTCACCACTGCACAACTTCACACTTTGGCGGATTTTCCGGTTTTTGACCAGATTTGGGCGTTTTTGGTGTGCAGTCTTGTGAAGTGGTTCCTTCACACGATTTTAGCGACTGCACAAGTCCATAAGTACGAAGTAAATAAGTAGAAAATGCCGTACTTTTCGTTCTAAGGACCAGTCTGTTAGGTTAGTAGTTCGTATCAAAATCCACACAAAACGAGCAGTAAGAGCCCAGTACGTGGCAAATTTTGGTCGGTTTTTGGACTATAAACAGAAAACCCCAGGCCGAAGCCCAGGGTGGTTTGAGGTTTTTGATGAGAAAAAGTTTGGCAGTCCCACATCTTTCAGGCACCATTTGTGGATGTGGGTTTCAGGACTGCCGTTAGTTTGTTAATTAGTCAATGTATAGACCAGTTTTGTCTTTTTTATAAACTACACTATACACACCTTCCATAGTCTTAATAAAATGTTTGTAGCCTCGCATTTTTGAGCATAGTTTTTCTATATACTTTTCGTCACCACAACAAAGGTCCCAAACATACACTATTGTAGCACCTTTATAATCCAATTCAATGTAAATTTCGTTATCATACGCCGGTTCCATAAACTGGGATGTTTTAGTTATCTTGTATGTAAAGTTCTTCATAATTTTTTCTCCTTTTTAGTTTATTAGTAATCCACTGCGGGACTTTGTCCCTTAGTATGTGCGAGCCTTCTTCAAGCAAGAGATACGTCCCTTAGCAAATGCGAGAGAGCGAGCTGCTTTATCGTTAATGTCAATGGTCTTATTGATTTCCTGCCACTTGGCATGCCACATGCGAGTATATTGTGCGAGCTGCTTCTTTGTGAGAGACTTCTTGCCTTCTTGTGCCCTCTTTTGGAGCTTCACGATTTCCGCCTTCTGTTCGTTGTTGGCCTTCTTAACCTTCTTGACCTTGGCAACCTTTTTGGTTTCTTTCTTCACTTCTTCGGCAGTTTCACGCAGTTTCTTAAATTCATGCTTTGGGGTAACATTCTTGGCTTCAAGAGCATCAAGACGAACCAAAATCTTGTTCACAGCGTCGGTGAGTTGAGCAACATTGGAAGTGAGCATAGTGTTGTCAAGTTCAGTAATAGTTTCGTTGGTGTTCTTCTTCATAATTTTATCTCCTTTGGAGTTAGTGGTTTTCGTTTCGTTTGATATACCAATAATAGAATTTTTCTTCGGTTTCGTCAAGATATTGGTATGTAATTTTTTAGATACAAAACTGGAGTATTTCTTAACATAGTCCTTATAAACTGGGTTTTTCAAGAGAACTGCCCATACTTTCGCAGTTATCCATTCATGCGGAATGTTATGGGCATGGTCAGATTCGGCTAACATCATAGCACATTTTTCATTACATTCTTTTTCGTAATCTTCAATCAATTTTGTAGTATATTCGTGAACTTTTGCTACATCCGATTTCTTGTATTCTTTAAAATTAGACTGGTTTAACATTTCTTTGGATATGTTGTTATAGTGTTGCCAATCAGTATAACCACAACGCAGTTCACTAATTTTTTTCATAGAAGGGCTAGTGAAAATCCGTTTTTCTTCAGCTAGCATTTCTTTTGCCATTTTACCATAATTAACCATTGTTATCTCCTGTTTAGATTAGCGGATAATGAATTTCTTGAACTTAGCACCCTGCTTTGTAGCAAAGAGAGCATCAGCAAGTTTCTTGTTAAGACGAACTATTGTGAAATCGTTGTAGAAATATGCTCTCATTTTCTTACCTTCAATAGAATAAACATAGAATGTACATTCGCCTTCTTCGTGTTGGATAGTTCCAAGGATAGAATGGCGAATTTCGCGGCAAGATTTTTTGTTGAGAGAAATGTAAGTCATAGTTAATTCTCCTGTTAGAGTTGTTTGTTGTTTATGCCATTAATATAAAAATTGTAAGGTGTTTTGTCAATGGGTAGTTAGGATAATTTTTCTTTACAATTACACATTTTCATTGAACTTCTGTTCAAATTCGTTGCGGTCAAATGTGTAGACCGGAATGAAACCATCTACTAGGGTCCTAGTGTGCTTCTTCATCTTGAAAGAGAACAGAATTTCGCTATTGAAAGCACCCTTCTTATTCATTTTGTGGAACTGCCATTCTTTCTTTTCAGGAAGATAGTGAGCAAAGAGCTTCTTCTTCGGGGCAATCTTTTCGCTAATTTCTACACAGTTCACGAAACTATTCTTGAAATTCTTCATAAGGTCCTTTCCGCTAACGAAAGTGAGATTGACGAGTTCAATGTTGTTGTTCTTATTTGCCATAGTTATACCTCTTTTGGTTTAGTTGTTTCTTGTTTTGGGGCATTTCCCCATTGTTGTATAACAAATATAAAAATAAACGGGACTTTCGTCAATGGGTAATGGCAAAAATAACGCAGATTTCTGTTGATAAGTTGTTGATAAGTAGAAATGTGGCGAAATCTGATTGAACTCGCCACATTGTAAACTAAAATTTAGGTTTCTTACTGCTCTACTTCGGAACTTTTCATAGTATTTTCTATAATTTTGCCATTTTGGACTAAAATATGTGGCATTTCGCTGATTAACTTAGCCACTTCTCCATTACTTATCAAACAATCTTCATTCTCTCGCCCAAATTCACGATGTAGTAATTTGTGATTTTCAGGACTTAGCACTACAAAACTTGCTATCTTCATACCATAACAATGATGTATTTCCAACCCCTCAGTTTGTAATTTTAGAACTCTAATAGCATATTGTTTGCTTTTCACTCTAACAATTCGTTTTTTATATTGCCAGTCATTTGGGTATTTACAGTTGAACGATTTGAAGGTTTTTTCTATATCATGTTCTTTTGTCATTAAACTGTTGTTATAATTTGTTCGTGCTTTCTCTTTCATTTCATAAAATTCATCTAGTTTGTTATTTCTCTTGAACCATAAGTATATTCTAGCCTGAGCCTTTCGGCATGGATTCTTAAAATAGTTTTCTTCAATGTCTTTTTGATAATATGTTGTTGTATTCATATAACCTCTACGAAAAAAGCCCAACACGAGGTAGAGGGACTCATGTTGGGCATGTTTTGTACAAATTAAAATCTATGTATCACGGCCCTCTACCTCCGTTTATACTATATGTATATCGGTTTCTGCCTGGTGCCATACATATTGAGATAAAAAAGAGTATAACAAGGAGCTTGAATGCGTAGAGTTTATATAACAAATGGGTGTCCTTTTAGCGGAAAATCTACATGGGCTGCTAAAAACTTCGCACCTGAGAACATAATTGAGAGTGATGAGGCAAAATACAACCCAGATAGAAATGGGGATTTAACAGAATACTTGGCTACTTTGTTGCTTAAATGCCCAGGTGAGAATGTTTGTTTGGCTCAAACCAACAATAGTTTACAGAATTTTAAACGATACAGAGAATTACTGCCTAACTGCGAACTTATCATTGTTAATTTTGAACTCAGTTTAGACGATATTAAAGCAAACCGAGCCGAAAGCAAAAGATACAAACGAGATTTCAAGAAAAAAGATAGGCTTGAATGGTATTATAAGATATGGCAGAACAGTCTAGAACAAATTAAACAATGCGACCTTTGGACTTGTATAACAGTTAAAAGAGAGCCTAACACAATGGAGAGTTTTTTAGAATGAATAGAGAAGAAAAGAAACAGTATCTCATTAGTAGATTCTCAAAGAACACAAATTTTGATGTAGCTGCGTTTGAAGAAGCCACAGATGAAGAAATAGATGTGTTGTTTGATATGGTGTGTAAGTATTGTGATTTAAAGAAATTGAAAAACCCTCGCATTGGTATGATAAAGAAAAGAAAGAAATGCTCACCTCGTACTGAGTTTGGTAAGTGGTATGAAGAAAACTTTCAACCAGTGTGTGAAAACAATAGTCAATACAACAGGTTAAGGAAACAATACAAACGAGGTCATATAGATTTGTCTAAAACGGCAAAGGAACAAGGCATTGAGTAATATACATATAACATAATCTATTTCAATCATATATTTTTCCTAATGAAGAAAAACCAGGGGGAACTTCCCCCTGGTTTTTTGTTTTATTTCATTCTTTCTTTCAGCCAAGCAAGGTCGGTGAGTATTTGGGCTAGTTTTGATTCCAGGTCCAAGTCTTTCAAACGATTCACCTCGTTTTCTAACAGGGCGATACGAGTTTTCATTTGTTCGGAATCCGCATCTCGTTCTTTCTTTGTGTTGTTTCTTTGGAGAAATACGATAAGGTACACAATGGCACCTGAGACGATTCCCCAGGGACCTTGTGATATTAGATTTTGTACGAAATCTTCCATTGTTAAGCCTTAACCCAAGTCACAACCGCTTTGAACGTCACTGAATTATAACTCCCACTTAAAGCATGAGCATATCCCATAATGTATAAACTATTGTCTGATTTATATTGTGTTAGTTCGTTATTAAAGTTAATCAAACCAGCAAAAGCAAACTTAACTATAATAGAGATGGGTCTATAACCGGCTTTAACAAAAGTGTTTTCAACCTTAGTATCAGCACTTGAAGTCACATTATATGTACCTATGGTTTCTTCAGTGGTGACTATGTAATCAGAATTAACCCCCAACGGACTATCCACAGTCCCATTTCCACTCAATGTGTTATCGTGTGAAACTTCCTGCTGGGTAGCGAGAATGTAATTGCCTTGTGAAATAGCTTGTATGTTTTCGCTCATTCTTTAAACCTCCTTATGCGTTAGAACCACTGATTCGGTTGATGCCTATAATTTGGTATATACAGTTTCTTGTTGTGTTATTATATGCAGTAGGTCCAGATACTGCAGTAGCTGTTTGGCTTTTCATTATAGTAGAAGCATAATTGACTTCAAAATGCGTATCATCTGTCCAATTAAGTTTAGCATTTATCCAATAAGCATTGGGTCCACCAGCGCCCATACCATATTGAATCCAAGCATAATCGTAACGATTAGATATATCAAAATAAGTAACACCATCTTGCATAGTTGTTTGATTTTGAACCCCAACTTCTAATTTTAGTCTTGAAAAATTTTTTCTTGACTCTGAAAGTTGTCCAGCTGAAGTACCATTATCACTTGAAAATAGCACCGTTTCATCATTCGCAATCCTTACTGTACCTTCGCTTGGTTGAGTAATGGAAATGCCAGGACCAGCTATGAAGTTCGTTGCTGATGTCTGACCTAATACGAAACTTCCATTAGCGATTGAATTTATTTCACTCATTTAAACTTTCCTCCTTACTGCTTTCTGCCGATGCCGACTATCTTGTATACTGATTTAATAGCATTAGCAGCATTGTTCTGAACTGTAACTGAAGTAGTGGTCCAGCTTCCTAATAATGATTTTGAATTTAATACTTTCCAACTTGTCGGAGTTAAAGAAACTCGTATTATATCATAGTTGCTTTCATTATTTCCTCTTGGCGACATTATTACAACAATTCCATCACCAACTCTATCAATTTCCATTTCTGTTACACTGTTTCCTGCTTGAGAATTTGCTTGATAGAACTTAATAGTTTTAAAGTTATAAGGGTCTTCGGATAAAGTACCTGCACTATATGTATTTTTTGTTCCACTCCAAAGCACAGTCTCATCAACGCCAAGCAGCTGAGCAACAGCACTCAAGTTCACACCCAATGCGTATTGAGCTGAGTTAGAAATGTGTACGATTGTATCATCGTGTACGAGCCATTGTTTCTCAGCACCATATTGAGCAATAGCAGAACCGTTATATCCAGAAATTTCATTGACGGCATTATATCCCAAGTTTGGCTCAACCATATATGTGCTAGAGTTTGTTTGGTATTCATTAACAGTTTCGTCAATGTTAGCAGAGTTAGTTTGTACATACTGAATGGCTTCGTCGGCACTAACTGGAAATTCGTCACCTGCGGCAATAGCGGAACTGTTAATAGCACTAATTCTGTCTTGTTCGTCATAGTCAAATGTAAGAGTATCTTGTTTCAAAGCAAGGTCGGCTGTGGTAGCATATTCACCAACTGGCTGATATGCTGTCATGCCTTCTATGGTCTGGTAATCATTCAATGCTGAAGACTTAGCATAGTCACTCAAATCTTGGTGAGCCGTCAAGAAAGAACTACTAACTTCACTGAATGCAGTAGTGTCTAATTTATTTGTGACGGAATCCCATGTGGAACTATTTGAACGAACTAGATTTTGAATCTCAGGGTCGCCACCTTGAGCTGTCACATCAATTCTTGTTATGTTGTTTATATTATCATCAACAAGTGAAATACCAGTACCACCACTCAAAACCCATGCGTCAGCAGAAATCTCGTTTGTAGTGTTGTTTACAACTATTGGAGAAACACCAGTATATGTTTTACCTGCATTGGCACTTACATACTGTATTGCTGTGTTTAATTCATCTCTTGAAGAAGTTTCATTCTTTGTGTAATAGTTTGTTAGTGATTGGTGTTCGGTTAAGAACCCGCTAGGGTTTCCAGTTAATGGGTAATAAACATTACTCAAACCACCTAATGCATTAGTGATTTCTTCTTTGGAACTTGTTTCGGTTTTCTTATAGTAATCATCAAAACTCATTCCTGATAAATCAATGTCAATGCGAACAATGTTGTTTTCGTAATCTTCAACTAAATCTACATTTTGACCACCACTCAAAATGAATGTATCAAGTCCAATGGTATCGTTTTCGTTATCAACTACGATTGGTGCTATACCTGTGTATTCGGCACCACCACCTTGTCCTGCGAAAGCACTTCCACCATAACCACTAATTAAATTTTGTTCGTTGTATTCAAATCCTGATAAATCCAAAACAGAAGAAGGCACATTTACATTGTTAAATGCGTCGGTTAATTCTTCTTTTGAACTTGTGTCGGTCTTTGAGTAATAATTATTTTGTATGTAATCGTTTGTTACGAAATCACCAGATACAGCAGAAAAACTAGAAATGTCAAGTTTACCAGTAATGCTATTAGATACAAAATCTTTTGTAGCATATTCGTCAGGGATAGAGGTGAGAAAATCTCCTGAAACAGTACTAAAAGCTGTGGTATCAAGTTTTTCATCTACTTTTCCACTTAGATATGTTAAATCTTGGTGCTGTGTTAAAAACCCACTTGGATTCCCTTCCATTGGGTAATACTTAGCACTCTCGGATTTATCTAGTTTGTTATCAATTTCACCACTTACAAATGTGAACTTGTTTGTAATGTTTGTTTGGTCGGTGGTGTAATCGTTTGATACCCATTCATTGAAAGCACTGTTAGCATTAGCACTAACAGCATTAATTTCTTCAGACCAATCTCTACCACTGATAACATAATCTTGAATATCAATGTTTGGACCAGCACTATACTCAGGACCAAAACTGGTGACGCTAATTACTCTGTCGGTAATATCAATTCCACTACCGGCACTATAATCATCACCAATTCTAATTAACTTTTTATTTGTGGAAAGTATTGACATCTTTACCTCGTTTCTATATATTTATTAACCTTGGATAGTTTATTTCCAATCGTCTGGTATTTGGTTTAGTTCTGCTGAACCGGCTGGAGAATCTATACCACACCTAAAGAAAGTCTTATTGTGGCTTGAAGGTGGAATAGCCTGTGTGCTTGCTTGCTGATAAAATGCTAGAGCACCATTTTGAACACTCCTACAATTACTAAACATAAAGTCCATATTTCTTACTTTATTAGTATCAAACAATGGAATATATTTTAATGAACTACAACCTAATAACATATAATTCATATTTGTTGTGTTTGAAGTATCAAACAATGGTATTGAAGTTAATGAATGGCAATTTTGAAACATAGAGTTCATATCCACAACATTATGTGTATCAAACAATGGTACAGAAGTCAATGAAGTACATCCAGCAAACATACCACCCATGCTTGTTAAGTTCGTCATATCAAACAACGCTATCTTTTTTAATGTACTACACCCATTGAACATAGCACCCATACTGGTCACATTTGTAGTATTAGCACCAAGCAATTCTACTGTATTAGGTATACGGGATATTAAATTACCCCAATTACCACCCCATAATCCTTCTGTACAAACATCATATACATTAGATTGTCCTTGAACTGCTGATACTCTATATCCAGGAGAATAAGGAGCTGGAGAACCAGCAGATAGTTTAACCCTAACAGTCATTGGTGATAAATTCAATGGATTGTAATTTATCTTGAAATTAGATTTAACTGATACATTATTTCCATTAAAATCAAATTTGTTATCATCGTACAATGTAGAACCTGTTAATTCGTATGAAATAAAATCATATCCTTCTTCAGGCTCATTAGTTAATACAACAGTATCTCCATCATAGCCAGTCATTGGTGTAGCAGTAATAGTTCCACCGCTAGTTTGTACTAAACTAACATTTCTAACAGGCCAAGGTGTGAATATGGCTTCAGCAGAAACACTGGAACCATTGAATTTAAATTTATTATTATCGTATAGAGTGGAACCAGTTATGGAATAACCATTGAAATCATAGTGAGCACTTGGTGTGTTGTATAGTGTGACTTCGTCATTCCACCATCCTGATAGTTTGTTTGAACTTAACAAACCACCATTAGTTTGTTCTAATGTTAATTCAAATCTATTACGAACATCTGCTGCTTTATTCTTAAATTTTATACAACGATTCTTGTACTTTATTACTGGCATACTTTACTCCTTTAGTCTTTAACTAGACGAACAGTAAATTGACGGCTTTTACTATACTCTGCAGTTGAAGGATAAGTATAATAATAACTCATAGAAGTACCTATAGAACGAGAAGAAGTAGAAGTAGTCATAGTCCAAAATAAAGCCACATATCCTGGATAGCCACCACCACCATCACCGTCACCAGCTGGTAAAGCACAGAAACCATAACTATCTATACCACCATAATCTTGATACCATCCATTTTGTGATTTTAATTTCATAGCAGCAGTATTGTATATTCCTGGATTTGGATCTGCATAATCATATAATTGTTTCCATTCAGCACTTGTTGGTAAATGCCATCCTTTAATTTTAGACGCAACACGAACGGCTGCATCATAAGTATAAAAATACTGGACGCCCATATTAACACCATTAACATTTGATAATAGAGCTGTAGTAATTCCTGAACCACCATCATTGTAATTTAAGTTCTTTGCCATCCAAATTTGATTTCCAATAGTTAAGCCAGCAGTTGAAGGGATAGCTGACGCAAAAAATGCTTTGGCAGTAGCATTATTTGTATTAGACCAAGTGAATGTATTGTTGTTAATAGTTCCACCTGTGACCATAAATGCTGAAAATTCATAATTAGAACTAGGTGTTGTTGTTAATGTTGTTGTATCTTGATAATAACCAGTAGTCTTTCCAGCAACCAACTTACCATGACCATCTGTCTGTAATGTCAAATTATAAACATTGTGAGTATAGTTTGGTTTTACTGAAACATTAGAACCATTAAACTTGAATTGTGAACCAGTTAGTGTGGCACCTGTAATAGAATAGTTGTTAAATGTATATCCTTTATTAGCTGTATTTGATAATGTCACAATATCACCATCATGGCCTGTAGTTGGATTTGCTACTACAGTACCACCTGTTTGCTGCGTGACTGTGACGCTGCGTTTTGGATAATAAGTGAAAATACCTTGTGCCGTCACATCACTATTGTTTATAGCGAATTGGTTGCTACTCAAATTTGCACCAGTGATACTATAACCATCAAATCTATAATCAGTATTTGTTGTTTGTGATAAATTAACAATGGTGCCTTTGCGACCTGATAATGGATTGGCACTTATTGAACCACCTGTGCCTTGTTGTAAGGTCACATAACGCATCCAATCCACTTCTTTTTCACCAATGAATTTGTTTGATTTTTCAAACAAATGCTCATTTACTTTATACACTTTCATACTTACCTACTTTACCACTGTTCTGCGGCACTAAAGTCTTGGAATACGGCTACTTTATAGTTCTTCCAATACTGGTGAATGTGAGCATAACCACTATATCCATCAGGAGCATAATGCCAATCATCATATCCACTTGAAGAATACAAACTACAATCAAAATGTCCTGAACCATCGTGTAAACCCCACCATGCCGCAGCTGGTGTAACTCTTATGCTATTAACACTTCTTTTTTGCATCAATATGTTGTCTATATAAAAGTAGCTGTAGTCTCCTGAATATGGGCAAATTAACTTAATATCGTGAGTAAGATTACTGGACATGGAGTTTGGTGCTACTGTCACAGTTGGTTTTTTGTAGATAGAACCTTCACTACCTCTCCAAACATAAGCACCATTGTAGCCAACAGTATCCCATTCTATATCTCCCTGGTGATTAGCCCAATACCAGCTAGGTCCATAAACAGAATGCCAATCATTACCAGTTCGGTATTGGTTATTTTTATTGAAATAGCAATCGTTTCTACCATATCCTTCATGAGTGTAAGAGTCACCGAAACCATAGTAGTATTCAGCTGAAATACCACCAACAGGAGTCCAAGGTGTTGGTGCAGCTCGTCTAGTTCCTTTCATAACAATCCAAGCACCAGATGGAAGATTACCTGAGAATAGAACTTCTTCGCCACCTTCGTGTTCAGCACTAGGACCTTCATAGAGAACAGCCGAACCTTCATTAGTAAATCTACCTTGAGCTGTAGCAGGACCATCAGCATAAGTGTAGTTGTTACCTTGTATAGAACCATCACCGGTTAAATCGTAGCCTTGAAACTCATTTAACAAACTATTTGAATGTGCTGTTAAATGGCAAACATCATCGTGATAGCCTATTAGTTTATCACCACTAATAGTGCCATACTCGGATGGCAACAATGTTAATTCCCAACCAGCCCATGTTGTCAAGAATTTGTTACCAAATTTGACCTTGTGACCAGCAGGGTAAGCTTCTCTCCATTTTGGATTTTTCATATAAACTAACTCCAGGTATTTACAATGATAATACTTCATTCTGTGAAGGCATTGGTCCTTTATAAGAACTTATACTCAATCCACCATAAAGCCAACCACGAAACCACCAATCATTTGATTGACCTGTACCTACATGTGTAGTATTAGCAATCAAATTAATACCGAATCTTAATTTATCATTCCAGCTTAATGGATTCCCTATGCCAGTAGTAATTGGTCCTGATAAACTACTAAAGTTCTCTATCATTGAGCTTGTCATATAAGCAGAGTAATCACCATTGTTTATGTCATATAAAACTCTCACATTCTTCACATCTCTATGATATGGAGAGAAATAGTTTTGATATGAACTTGTATATAATACAGTATTCCCACTCATTAAAGAATAATACCAAGATTTTCGCTCATAATTTCCATCGGGTTTTTTCAAACCTTTACTGGTCACATCAGTACTACATCTGTGTTTAATTTGTCCTTCATTGAAGTTTATATAAGCATACTGTGGTACTGAAGGTATGATATTTGAAGTGTCTCCAGGCCAGCATTCCCAAGGAGAAAAACAATAATTCAGGAGCATATAGTCATTATATCTTCGGTCTTCTTCTGTTAAAGTAATATCACTATAACCACTAACATGTCCTGATACAGTTTTATTTGTTGCTTGGTTAGATTTTACTCCTAAAACATATACTATCCTATTTTGAGTACCGTCTAACCACGATTCACCTTGATTATTACTGCTTGGAACATAAGCATCCCAATCACCAGTTATTTTTATGTTTGTTGGTGAAAACAAACCGCTAGCTGGTGAGTAGATATTATGCCAACCTGAATAGTATTTAGTATAACCAGTGAGATATGTGTCACCACCAAAATTCAAATATGTATTTCCGAACTTTAACATACAAATTAACCTATGTAGAAGTAAGTTTCTTGGTTTAGTCCACACCAGCAATCTTTGTGTCTATCATCATTCCAGTTTCTTACTACTGTCACACAACAACCGCTATCTACTTCGGCAACGAATGTTGTTTCACCATCATCAATCAAAGCACTATAAGTTTCATAAGGACCATAAGAAGGTGCTATGAATGTTATTTTGTTCAAATTTGGTAGAGCGCTTGTATAGAACCAATTTTCACTAGCGGCAGTAGTAAGTTTAACAGACGAACAAGTTGCGTTGTTGTATTGTGTAATCAAATTAAACCAACTAGCACTAACATCTGTTGCTGGATATGCTTCAAAATGAACACCTTTAGTATCAAAGTGAACAACCGCACCTGCGGGACCTGCTCCAGTAGAAAGGTACATACTAGAACAATCCATGTTAGCAGTGAAACCAGTAGTGCCATTT
>JAEEGJ010005717.1_pt1 | contig 38537 bp, 24 predicted proteins | sample 8958761 | NCBI WGS metagenome assembly JAEEGJ01 (sample SAMN16246546, study PRJNA631951) | gut metagenome | biome: gut microbiome; feature: rumen; material: RS-attached | host: Bos | place: Iran: Karaj | collected 2018-10
CACCCGTCTCGCCGAGGATGGCCGTACACGTGCCGGGACGGAAGTCGAACGACAGGTGGTCGATGACGGGCACCGGGGAGTCCTCGTAGCCGTAGCTGACGTCGTTGAACTTCACGCCGCAGGGCGCCGCCATCTCAATGCCCTTGCCCTGCTGCTCCTGCGGGGCCTCCTCCAGCTCCATCAGTCGCTCGGCAGAGGTGAAGACGCTCACGAAGGCGGGAGCCAGTCGGGTCAGGTCGCGGGCCGGTCCCTGGATGCGGTAGACCAGCTGCAGGAAGGCTGTCATCTGTCCGAAGGTGATGGTGCGCGCACTCAGTCGGACGGCACCCCAGAGGAAAGCAATGAGATAGCCCAGTGAGAAGCCGCCGTTGACGAAGAGGTTGCTGGCTATCGAGAACTTGGTGCGCTGGCGCACATGATAGCGCAGTTCCGACTGCGTGTCGCCGAGTCGGTCGACCATCTGGTCGCCGGCCTCCAGCGTCTTGATGAGCATGCGGTGCTGCACGGTCTCGGTCAGCAGACTCTGCACCTGACTGTCGCTGTTGCGCACGCGGCGGGTGTACTTCCGCATCTGAGCCACATAGATACGGCTGACGAGGATGAACAGTGGCAGGATGCCCACGGTGATGAGGGCCAGCCACACATCCATCTGGAACAGGTAGAAGAAGGCACCCAGGAAGAGGGCCATGGTTGAGAGCGTGTTGGGCAGCGTCTCGGTGATGAACGTCACCACCGTCTGCACGTCCTGTTCCAGGCGGTTGATGACGTCGCCGCTGTGGTGGGGGTCCTTGCTCTGCCATTCGGCCCGCAGCAGGCGGTCGAGCATCTGCTGCTGCATCAGGTTCTGAGCCTTGACGCCGAGGATGTTCTTAATCCACACCCGCGAGATGCCCAGTGCAAACTCGGCCAGAATAACGGTTCCCATCAGGGCCACGCCCCAGTAGATGGACCCGAGGACGACACCCGTAGCCATGTCGATGGTGCGCTGCATGGCCCACACCATCAGCAGACTGCACGCCACGCCCAGCATACCGATGGAGGCGTTGAACAACGCCTGCGTGCGGTTGCCGCGCAGCACGCGCCACAGCCACCTGACGATTTGCCGGATGGTGTACTTGCTTTCCGGGTTATGCAGTTTCTCTATCAGTTTCATCTTCACTACTCACTTTTCACTCTTCACTTCACTCTTCACCCTTCACCCTTCACTCTTCACCTTTCACCTTTCACCCTTCACCCTTCACCTTTCACCCTTCACCTGACATCCGCTCCCCACATCATTTTTTCGCGCAGCGTCGTAAAGTACTGGTTGTTGCTGCGCTTCACCACTTGAATATTATAAGGGGCACGGCGCAGGGTGATACGTGTCTCCTCGCGGCACTTCTCCGAACGGCCGTCGATGGCCACTAAGAACGAGTGGCTGCGGCTCTCGACGTCGAGCGTGACGACCGCCGTGTCGGGAATGACGATGGGGCGGATGTTCAGCGAGTGGGGAGCTACGGCCGTCATCAGCAGCACCCCCGTGCCGGGCACGATGATGGGACCGCCGTTCGACAGTGAGTAGGCCGTGGAGCCGGTCGGCGTCGAGACTATCAGACCGTCGGCCTGGTAGGTGGTCAGGTGCTTGCCGTCGATGCTGGCACGGATGCTGATCATCGAGGCCGTGTCGCGCTTCAGCACGGCCACGTCGTTCAGGGCGCAGTTCATCGAGCCCAACGGCTCGCCGTCGGCCTCCACCTGAATGACGGCGCGGCTCTCCACGACAAAGTCGTCGATGTAGAGAGCGTGCAGGCATGACTCTATGTCGCCGGGGGCGATGTCGGCCAGGAAGCCGAGCCGCCCCATGTTGACGCCGAGGATGGGTATGTTACGGCTGCCCACGCGGTTGGCCGTCTTCAGGAACGTGCCGTCGCCACCCATTGAGATAGCGAAGTCGGCATCGAAGTCGCTATCGGTGAAGACCCTTGCCGCAGGAACGTTGATGCGCTGGTCGTTCTTGAGGAAATCATAATACTCCTGGTCGACGGCCAGTTCGGCTCCGTCCTCACTCAGACAGGACAGCACTTTTTGTATGGCCGCCGACTTCTTAGCCTGATAGATATTGCCGAAAAGGGCGAACTTTAGCTTGCGTTGCGTCATTTTTTTGCCTTGAATGTTCGTGGTTTCAGAAATTATTATTATCTTTGCGCTGCAAAGATACTTAATTTCCACGAAAAAAGAAAGAATTATGGCAAAAGTTTATGTATTCTTGGCTGACGGCTTCGAGGATGTCGAGGCTCTCATCCCTATTGACGTGCTGCGCCGAGGTGGCGTAGAGGTAGTAACAGTGAGCACGACGGACTTCCCGCTGGTGGAGTCGGCCCACGGAGTGGCCATCGAGGCCGACCTGCAGTTTGAGCAGTGCGACTTCTCGGATGCCGACCTGCTGATGCTGCCCGGCGGTATGCCTGGCGCCGCCAACCTCTATGCCCACGAGGGTGTCTGCAAGGCCGTCTGCGACCAGGTCGCTGCGGGCAAGAAGGTGTCGGCCATCTGTGCCGCCCCTGCCGTGGTGCTGGCCCCACTCGGACTCCTTGAGGGCAAGCGTGCCACGTGCTATCCGGGCTTCGAACAGGCCTTGGAAGGTGCCACGTACACCGGCGACCTCGTCACCGTCGATGGCAACATCACCACGGCCGAGGGGCCTGCCGCCGCCTTCCCCTATGCTTACGAGCTGCTGAGCCAGCTGGTCAACAAGCAGGTGAGCGACCAGGTGGCCGAAGGCATGCGGTTCAAGCACCTGATGCAACGGTAGGAGACTGGCATCGGACTGTTTGGGGCATCGGACAGAACGGACTGGTGCGGACTGTTTGGGGCATCGGACTTTACGGACTGGTGCGGACTTGTCTTTGGCATCGGACTATATACGGACGGGGACGGACTTTCTTTAGCATCGGACTTTACAGACTGGTGCGGACTTTACGGACTAGTGCGGACTTTACGGACTAGTGCGGACTTTACGGACTGGTGCGGACTTTACGGACAGAATTAAAAGGGAATAATGTTATTATACGAGGAACTATCAAATAGGATATTGGAGGCATACTTTAGTGTGTTTAAGCATCTGACAACAGGCTTGTTAGAGTCTGTCTATGAGAATGCGTTGTGCATGGAGTTTGATGAGATGGGTATCCCATACGAACGACAAAGGCACCTTAGTATATATTACAAAGGAAAGAACATCGGAGATTTCATTCCCGATATTGTGGTTGACAATAAAATCATAGTGGAGCTAAAGTCCATTCCTGTACTCACCTCTGCTAACATTGCTCAGCTCATTAACTACCTGACCATCACGCAATTCAAAGTCGGCTACCTGCTAAACTTTGGTGAAGGCCGTGACTATAAGCGAATTATCAACACCAAGAGTCCGCTCCCATCCTTATGAGTCCGTGTATAGTCCGATGCCAGAAAGATAGTCCGTATGAGTCCGTGCATAGTCCGATGCCAAAGACAAGTCCGCATCAGTCCGTAAAGTCCGATGCAAACAAAGTCCGTCCCCGTCCGTGCATAGTCCGATGCTAAAGAAAGTCCGTATAGTCTGATGCAAAATTAGTAAGAAATGAGAGATTACGTCATCATAGTAGCAGGCGGCAAGGGCCTGCGCATGGGCAGCGACATTCCGAAGCAGTTCCTGCCCGTCGGCGGACGGCCGGTGCTGATGCGCACCATAGAGCGGTTTCGTGAGTATTCGGCCGACCTGCAGATTATTCTGGTGCTGCCCAAAGCCCAGCAGGACTACTGGCGGCAGTTATGCCATGAGTATCATTTCCCCCTCCCTCAACAGGGAGAGGACAGGGGTGGCGCTTACCTGTTAGCCGACGGCGGCGAGACCCGTTTCCACTCCGTGCAGCATGGCCTCGCCCTTATTCCCGACGATGCTCAGGGCGTCGTCGGCGTTCACGACGGTGTGCGTCCGTTCCCCTCGGTCGAGGTCATCGCCCGCTGCTACGAGACGGCCCGCACCCAGAAGGCCGTCGTCCCCGTCGTCCCCGTCGTCGAGACCTTGCGCCACGTCGCTGAAGGCACCAAGCCCCGCGGCGACTACCGCCTCGTGCAGACGCCGCAGACGTTCGACATCCAGCTGCTGAAAGCCGCCAACCGGCAGCCCTACTGCAAAGACTTCACCGACGATGCCTCCGTCGTCGAAGCCTACGGACACCCCATCACCCTCGTCGAGGGCAACCGCGAGAACATCAAGATTACTACCCCCTACGACCTGCGAATAGCCGAAGTACTGATATAAATGGACATTCTGCAGCAGGACATCATGTACTTGCCGGGCGTAGGCCCCAACCGCAAGAAGATACTCAGCGAGGAGCTGGGCATCCAGACCTATGGCGACCTGTTGGAGTACTATCCCTACAAGCACGTGGACCGCTCGCGGGTGTACACCGTCCATGAGTTGACGGGCGACATGCCGTTCGTTCAGGTGGTGGGTACCATCCTGAGTTTCGAGACGTTCAAGATGAGCCCTACGAAAGACCGTGTCGTCGGTCACTTCAGCGACGGCACAGGCATCATGGACTTGGTGTGGTTCGGTGCCGGCGGAAAGTATGCCAAACAGAACTACCGCATCGGCACGGAGTACCTGGTGTTTGGCAAGCCCACAGTCTTCAACAACCGCATACAGGTGAGCCATCCTGACATTGACGAGGCCTCGAAGGTGGACACCTCGGCAATGGGTATGCAGCCCTACTACAACACGACGGAGAAGATGAAGAAGCGCGGGCTCACCTCGCGCTCGGTAGAGCGGATAGTCAAGACACTGCTTGAAAAGCTGACGTCACCCGTCGGCGAGACCATCCCCGACTTCATCACCGCACGACTGCACCTGATGGGCCGTGACGCGGCACTGCGCACTATTCACTACCCCCAGAACGCCCGAGAGCTGGAGCGTGCCCGCGTCCGTCTGAAGTTTGAGGAGCTGTTCTTTGTGCAGCTAAATATATTAAGGTACGCGAGCGATCAGCGGCGCAAGTACCTGGGCTATGTGTTCAGCCATGTCGGCGAAGTGTTCAACGACTTCTACCACAACCACCTGCCCTTCCCGCTGACGGAGGCTCAGAAGCGCGTCATCCGCGAAATCCGCAAGGACATGGGCAGCGGGCGCCAGATGAACCGTCTGCTGCAGGGCGACGTCGGCTCAGGCAAGACGCTTGTCGCACTGATGTCGATGCTCATTGCCATCGACAACGGCTACCAGGCCTGCATAATGGCTCCGACAGAGATACTGGCCGAGCAGCACCTGCAGACCATCCGCCAGTTTCTCGGCGACATGCCCGTCCGCGTGGCCCTGCTGACGGGCATCGTCAAGGGCAAGCGGCGGAAGGAAGTACACGAAGGACTGCTCGACGGCACCATCCAGATTCTCGTGGGCACCCACGCCGTCATCGAGGACACGGTGCAGTTTGCCCGCCTCGGCTTCGTGGTTGTCGACGAGCAGCACCGCTTCGGCGTGGCCCAGCGCGCCAAACTGTGGGCCAAAAGCCCCCTCCAACCTCCCTCCGAAGGGAAGGCCCCGGCGCAGCAAGCCTCCCCTTCGGGGGGAGGTTGGAGGGGGCTTCCCCACGTCCTCGTGATGACTGCCACGCCCATTCCCCGCACACTGGCCATGACGCTCTATGGCGACCTCGACGTGAGCGTCATCGACGAGCTGCCGCCGGGGCGCAAGCCCGTGGTGACGCACCACTTCTTCGACTCGCGCATCACGTCGCTCTACAACGGTATCCGCCAGCAGATTAACCAGGGCCGGCAGGTCTACTGCGTGTTCCCGCTTATCGAGGAGAGCGAGAAGAGCGACCTGAAGAATCTGGAGCAGGGCTACGAGGTGCTCTGCCATGCCTTCCCCGAGTTCCGGCTCAGCAAAGTCCACGGCAAGATGAAACCCGCCGACAAGGAGGAGGAGATGCAGCGCTTCGTCAGTGGCGAGACACAGATACTTGTCGCCACGACCGTCATCGAGGTGGGCGTCAACGTGCCAAACGCCTCGGTCATGGTCATCTTCGATGCCCAGCGCTTCGGTCTGTCGCAGCTCCACCAGTTGCGCGGTCGGGTGGGACGCGGTGCCGACCAGTCGTTCTGCCTGCTGGTCACGCCCTATAAGCTCAGCGAGGACACACGCAAGCGCATCGACATCATGTGCGACACGAACGACGGCTTCCGCATTGCCGAGGCCGACCTGAAGCTGCGTGGTCCCGGCGATCTGGAGGGCACCCAGCAGAGCGGCATGGCCTTCGACCTGAAGATAGCCGACATTGCCCGCGACGGCCAGCTCGTCCAGATGGCCCGCGACGAGGCTCAGCTCATCATCGACGCCGACCCTACCTGCACGTCGGAGAAGTACCAGATTCTGTGGAACCGACTGCGACAGCTTCGCAAGACCAACATCAACTGGGGCGTCATATCGTAGCGTCTTCAGGAAACAAAGTAAGTGAAGTTAATATAAAAAAGGAAGAATGTGTTTGGAGAATCCAGCATAATTAATTACCTTTGCACACATGGAAGACTTTATACACCTGCACGTACATACATATTACTCTATCCTTGACGGACAATCGAAGATTTCGAAGCTTGTGGACAAGGCCATCGGCAATGGCATGCGAGGCATGGCCGTGACCGACCATGGCGACATGTTCGGTATCAAGGAGTTCCACGACTATTGCATCGGCATCAACAAGAAACGCCAGAAGGAAGGGCTGGAGCCGTTCAAGCCCATCTTCGGCTGCGAGATGTACGTCTCGCGCCACGGCTCGAAGTCGCTGCGTCGTGGTAAGGAGGACCAGAGCGGCTATCACTTGATAGTGCTGGCCAAGAACTACCAAGGCTACAAGAACCTGATCAAGCTTGTGTCGAACTCGTGGGTGGACGGCTACTACATGCGTCCGCGAACCGATCGTGAGGATTTGGAGCGCTACCATGAGGGACTCATCGTCTGTTCGGCCTGCATTGCCGGCGAGGTGCCCAAGAAGATTCTGAACGGCGACATGGCAGGAGCGCGCGAGGCTGTGGAGTGGTATCACCGCGTGTTTGGCGACGACTACTACCTGGAGCTGCAGCGCCACGAGGTGAGGAACCCGGCACAGCGCGCCAACCGCGAGACGTTCCCCCTGCAGCAGCAGGCCAATAAGGTGCTCATCGAACTGGCACGCGAATACGGCATCAAGCTTATCTGCTCGAACGACGTCCACTTTGTGGATGAGGAGAATGCTGAGGCCCACGACCACCTGCTCTGTCTGTCGACGGGCAAGGACCTGGACGACCCCACCCGCATGCTCTACTCGAAACAGGAGTGGTTCAAGACGCGTGAGGAGATGAACGCCATCTTCAGCGATGTCCCCGAGGCGCTGTCGAACACGCTGGAGATATTAGACAAGGTGGAAATCTACTCGCTCGACCATGACCCCATCATGCCGTTCTTCCCCATTCCCGAGGAGTTTGGTACTGAGGAGCAGTGGCGCCAGAAGTTCTCCGAGGAAGACCTCTACCGCGAGTTCACCAGCGACGAGAACGGCGAGAACCCGCTGCCGCGTGAGGAAGGTGAGAAGAAAATCAAGAAACTCGGTGGCTACGACAAGATATACCGCATCAAGTTTGAGGCCGACTATCTGGCGAAGCTGGCGTATGAAGGAGCAATGAAACGTTACGGAGTGGCCCCCCCTTCTGCCCCCGAGGGGGCTACAAATGTGTTGCAGCAAGGTAATGAAGCCCCCTCGGGGGCAGTAGGGGGGGCTTCGGGGCCTTCGGCTTCCGAGGTCCTTGACCGCATTCGCTTCGAACTGCACATCATGAAGACGATGGGTTTTCCTGGCTACTTCCTCATCGTGCAGGACTTCATCAACTCCGCCCGCGACGAGCTGGATGTCTGGGTAGGTCCGGGCCGTGGCTCGGCTGCCGGCTCGGTGGTGGCCTACTGTCTGGGCATCACGAAGATTGACCCGCTGAAATACGACCTGCTGTTTGAGCGTTTCCTGAACCCCGACCGTATCTCGCTGCCCGATATAGATACCGACTTCGATGACGACGGTCGCGGCAAGGTGCTGAAATGGGTGATGGACAAGTATGGCCATGAGAACTGTGCCCACATCATTACCTACGCCTCGATGGCCACGAAGAACAGTATCAAGGATGTGGCGCGGGTGGAGAAACTGCCACTGGCCACGTCGAACGCGCTGTGTAAGGCCATTCCCGACCGTCTGCCAGAGGGCATGAAGATGAATCTGGCCAACGCTATCAAGGCTGTTCCTGAGCTGCGCGATGCCGAAGCTTCGGCCGACCCCGTGCTGGCCAACACGATCAAATATGCCAAGATGCTGGAGGGTACTGTCCGCGGCACTGGCATCCACGCCTGCGGCTTTATCATCTGTCGCGACCCCATCTCGGACTGGGTGCCCGTCTCAACAGCCGACGACCCCGACTTCAAGGACACGAAGACGAACTGCACGCAGTACGATGGCCACGTTATCGAGTCGACGGGACTCATCAAGATGGACTTCCTCGGACTGAAGACCCTGTCGGAGCTGAAGGAGGCCTGCGCCAATGTCAAGCAGCACCGGGGAATCGATATCGATCTTGACACCATACCCATTGACGACCCCAAGACCTACGAGCTGTACCAGCAGGGCCGTACCATCGGCACCTTCCAGTTTGAGTCGGCAGGCATGCAGAAATACCTGCGCGAGCTGCACCCGACGGTGTTTGAGGACCTCATAGCTATGAACGCCCTCTACCGTCCGGGACCTATGGACTATATACCGAGTTTCATTGCCCGTAAGAACGGCCGCGAGGAAATCAAGTACGACATTCCCTGTATGGAGAAGTACCTGAAAGACACCTACGGCATTACCGTCTATCAGGAGCAGGTGATGCTGCTCTCGCGTCAGCTGGCCGACTTTACTCGTGGCGAGAGCGATGCCCTGCGTAAGGCGATGGGTAAGAAGAAAAAGGACATCGTCGACGCCATGAAGCCAAAGTTCATTGAGGGGGGCAAGAAGAACGGCCACGACCCGAAGGTGCTGGAGAAAATCTGGGCCGACTGGGAGAAGTTCGCATCCTATGCCTTCAACAAGTCGCACGCCGCCTGCTACTCTTGGGTAGCCTACCAGACGGCCTACCTGAAGGCCAACTACCCGGCTGAGTTCATGGCTGCCATCATGAGCCGCCGCCGCGACCAGATAACGGAAATCACGAAGCTGATGGACGAGTGCAAGCAGATGGGCATTGCCACGCTGGGACCCGACGTCAACGAGTCGTTCCAGAAGTTCGGCGTGAACCATAAGGGCGAAATCCGCTTCGGACTGGCCGCCATCAAGGGCATGGGCGACTCGGCGGCACAGGCCATCATCGACGAGCGTGAGGCGAACGGCCCCTTCAGGAGTATCTTCGACTTTGCCCAGCGTGTGTCGTTTTCCAGTGTCAACCGCAAGGCCTACGAGTCGCTGGCACTCAGTGGCGGCTTCGACTCGTTCGGCATCCGCCGTGAGGAGTTTTTCGCTACGAATGCCAAGGGCGAGGTGTTCCTCGACACGCTGGTGCGCTACGGACAGACCTACCAGACGGAGAAACAACAGGCACAAAACTCGCTGTTTGGCGGTTTCGACGACGTGGAGATAGCTACGCCGCCGATACCGAAGACCGACATTCGGTGGAGCGACATTGAGCGGCTGAACAAGGAGCGCGACCTTGTGGGCATCTATCTGAGTGCCCATCCGCTTGACGAATACAAGATTGTGCTCGACAATCTGTGTAACACCAAGTGCCAGGAACTGGCCGACGTCGACAAACTGGCCGACCGTGAGGATGTCATACTCGGTGGCATCGTGACAGGTGTCAGGACGGGCTTCACCAAGACGGGCAAGCCCTTCGGCATTGTTACCATCGAGGACTTCGAAGGTTCCGGCGAGCTGGCGATGTTTGGTGAGGACTGGGGCGTCAGGGCAGGCTTCTTCACCGTGGGTGCCTCCGTTTATGTGACGGGCAAGGTGAAGTCTCGCTACCAGTTTAACGAGAATGGTCCGAAGGACTTGAAGGTCAGCGGCGTGGAGTACCTGCAGACCATCAAGGACAAGGCCATCGACCGCATTACCATTCAGTTGACTACCGACCTGTTAGACGACCAGATTGTGGCCGATTTAGGTGAGATAATCAGCGAACATCCTGGCAAGACTAAGCTTTTCTTCCAGCTGCGCGACTCGATGGGCAAGCACCATGTCCTGCTGAAGTCGAACAATCGCTCGGTCGACATCCGCTATTCGCTGATTGACTATATCGAGCGCACAGAGGCACTCGACTATAAGATAAACTGACACTCTCAGCTGCTGATACACAGAAAGGGGTTTCCGAGTAGGAAACCCCTTTCTGTGTAGTATGCTTGTCAGTTGTCTTATTTCAGTTCGAGCACCTGCTTGGCAGTCTCGTTCTCAGGGTCGACAGCCTGCAGCTTGGCAGCAAACTCCTTGGCCGTGTTCTTGTCGTCCTTAGTGATAAGGTAGTAGGAGATGAGGTAGCGGTATGCCTCAATCAGGCGCACGTTGTCGGTGTTGTCGCGCTCGGCCTTTTCGCCCAGCAGTTCAACGAGCTTCTCGTAGTGGGGCTTGGCCAGCTCCTCCTTCGACTCGGGATCCATATACATGCCGATGCGGGCACGCTGGAAGGCAACGTAGTCCTCAATGTCGGTGTACTTGGTCAGCAGGTTGGCGTAGACCTCGTCGGCCTTCTTGAACTTCTCCAGCTTCAGGGCGGCATCCTCGATGCTGTTGGCGTGCTGAACATAGAGCTGACCCAGACCAGCGTGGTCGTTGGCCGAAGCCTTGGACACCTCGTTCAGGTACTTCTCGTAGTACTTGATGGCGTTCTCGTAGTCCTTCGTTCCTTTGTAGGCATCGGAGAGCGTCTTGATGACACCGGCACGCTTGTCCTTGTTGTCGAACTCCTGGTCGAGGGCCTTGTTATACATGGCGATGGCCTCATCGTGGCGCTTCAGACCATTGAGCGCGTTGCCGTAGTAGACATAGTCCATGTAAGAGAGGTTGGCCGAGTCGGACTTGTTGAACAGACGGTCAGCGAAGTCGAGAGCCTTGTCGAAGTTGCCCTTCTCAGTGTTGCAGAACATGGCCAGACGGTTCAGCGTTGAGTTGCGCGGCTCCTTCTGGAGTCCGAACTCAGCCATCTCGATACCCTTGTCATACTTCTGGGTGAGATAGGCCGAGAAGGCGCTCTCGATAATGTCCATCTTCTCGAGCTTTGCCTGGGGCACCTTGTCGTAGGCGGCGATGGCCTCGTCGAAGTTGTTGGAGATGTAGTTGATGTGGCCGATAATGGCATCAACAGGATAGTCGGGCAGCTGCGTGCGCAGGTCGTTGAGCTTGGCGATGGCACCGCGCGGGTCAATCTTGCGGTAGACAGAGGCGTACTTGCGGTAGCCCTCGGGATTCTTCGGGTCGAAGTAGATAGCCTGGTCGTAGAGCGAGGCAGCACCACCACCGTCCTCAGCGAGCGCGCGGAGGTCGCCCTTGAGGATGTAGGCAGGAGCATAGCTCTTGTTTGCCTTCAGGGCCAGGTCGGCATACTTCATGGCGTTGGCTGTGTCCTTGACCTCGTAGAAGGCGCGTGCGAACTCTGTGAGGTTCTCGGCGTTCTTCTTGTTCTTCTTGTCGAAGGGCTTCATCTGGTCGGCCAGATCAGCGGGTTTGCTACTAATGATTTTCTTGACGGCATCAATGTCGGCCTTAGTGCCGTCCTGAGCCATGACGGTGGTGCTGAAACCTGCCAGCACAACACCCATTGCTAAATATTTAATCGTTTTCATACTTTTTTTCCTTTTAAAGGGTTAGACATGTTGTTTTTGTTATCTCTCTCGTTATATCGTTATGACGTTATTTCGGATAAAAGGTTTATTCTGTTGTAACATTAACATTGCGAACCTCCATGCCGGCCTGAATAGGGAGCAGTCCTGAGCGGAAGATAATCATCTGGCCCTTGGGCAGGCGGCAGAAGTGGGCAAACCCCGATGGCACGCCCGAACGCGGCTCGTTGAGCAGGGCGTAGATGGTGCGGATGAGCGGGTAGTTGCCGTTGTATAGGTAGTACTGATAGGGCTTGAAGCTGTTGTACGCCGTAGCGGAGTCCAGCCTGCTGACCTTCATGACGGTTATGTTCTTCTTAAAGGTGACGTTGGTTGTGTCGCGCTTGTCGTTGAGCCAGTTGGAACCGATGATTCCGATGGCGTTCTCGTGACGCTCCACCCAGTCGATGACCTCTACGCTCTTCTTGACGGCGCCAATGTTGTCAGTGCCCTGAATGGGCTTGCCGCCGAGAATGGAGTCGACGCAGTAGGTCACGGTGCTCGACTTGGGATTGTCGAAGACCACGTCGATGGCACCCAACTTGGAGTTGGGGTAGATTTCTTTCCAGTTGGTGACCTCACCGCTGAGAATGCGGCGGAAGTCCTTGACTGAGATACACGTGTCGGGATTGGCATTGTTGACGATGATGGCCAGACCATCGTAGGCAATAGGTATAACCCTTGGCATGAACGAGCGCGCCTTGAGGCTCTCAATCTCCCTCTGCGAGAGCTGGCGCGTGCCAAATGCCAGCCACACCTTGTTCTCCATGAGCTGTCGGATGGCATCTTCCTGGTCGGTATAGACGGCCTTCAGCTCACCCTGGGCGTGGAGTGCCTGATATACTTCGAGCTCCTCGTCAAGGATGGGGTAGAAACTTTCGTCGGAAGCAAAAGATGCTGCCGCTGCCTCATAGTCGTAAGGCAGTGATTTAGGCTTGTTCCCACATGCGAGGAACAAGCCTAAAATTAGTGTTAATCCAACGAATTTGTTGAATGATTTCATTTTCATTTACTGCAATCTGAAGGTTACAGGCACGGTGTACTTCACGCGTACAGCCGAACCGTTCTGCTTACCGGGAATCCACTTAGGCATGGATTTCAGCACGCGGATGGCCTCCTTGTCGAGTGACGGGTCAACAGACTTGATGACCTTGACATCGGTAATAGAACCGTCGCGCTCAACCACGAAGGTGGCAACCACACGGCCCTGGATACCGTTCTCCTCGGCAACTGCGGGGTACTTGATGTGCGAGTTCAGGAACTTCATCAGCTCGGCGTCGCCACCGGGGAATGAAGGCATCTGCTCGACGACGTCGAACACCTTTGTCTCCTCTTCCTTCGGCTTCTCGTCGACCACGACTTCCTTAGCCTTCAGCACTTCACCTTCTGCCTCGTCGTTACCCTTCACGTCGAAGGTACCGATGGCGGTGTTGGTCTTCGAGAGGTCGTCCTGTGACTTGATTTCGTCCTCGGGCTTCACTTCGTCGTCCTTCTTGATTTCAGGAGCGGTGAACTTCACAGACGATTTCACTTTCTCAACGACCTTCTGCTCGACTTCCACCTTGATGGGTTCCTTGCGCTCCACCTTGGCTTCCTTCTTCTGTGCCAGTTTCGACAGCTCCACATCGGTATCGATGGTGGCGTTCTGCTTCATGGCATTCTGAATGGCCAGGTTGGCGTAAGCGAGAGCGAAGATGGCAGCAATGCCAATCAGCACCCAGATGAGAGCCTTGACGTTACGCTTTCCGGTTTCCTTACGGAGAACGTATGCGCCGTATTCCTTGTTCTTTCCTTCAAATACGAGGTCGGTCCAGTTGTTGTCAATAAGATCAATTTTTCCCATGGTCTTTCCTTTCTTTTAATTAGTCATTAGTAAATTTGATGCCCTTCAACGTGAGAAGCTTCTCATCGTCTTCGTTCACCTTGTCAATGACATACTTACCAATACTGCAAACCAACATCTCGTCAAGAGCCTGTACCATGTTGTCGTACGTAGAACAGTCCATAGGCTTGATAATGACCGTCAGGGTCTGCATACCCTGGTCGCCAAACTCAGCAACGAACTCCTCCGACTTACCATTTCGGATGTCCGACAGCTGTTTGTCGTAGTCTTCCTTGGACATCTTGTCGCCCAACTGGGCCTTCTTTTCGTCGAGCTTCTTCTTGGCCATCATGACACGAGCCACAGGGCTGAAGCCATCCTCGGTAACGTGCTCGATGAGCAGTTTGCGGATGCCGTCCTTGCCCCAGGTTATCTCCTTCAGGCACTCAGGGTTCTCGTACTCAGGAAGTCCCTCGACATAGTACAGTTTATCCTCGCCACCAAGGTAGAGCGTGATGGTGTACGAAGCCTTCGTCACCGACTTGTCTTCCTTGGTCATATTTTCATCATTACTCGGCATCGTCAGCTGCATAGCCTGCGGCTTGCTCAGCGTCGTACAGAGCATGAAGAACGTAATCAGAAGCATCATCATGTCCACCATCGGCGTGAAGTTCACGCGGGTGTCCATCTTTTTCTGCTTACTCGCATTCTTTTTTGCCATAGCTTAGATCTCCCCCTGTTTTTTAGTGTCAAGGTTAGTAATCAGCTGGTAACGGTTCTCGTTCATGTCCTGCAGCTCCGACATCATCTTCTTGATGACGGCATAGGGCGTCTTGGCGTCGGCCTTGATGGCTATGCGGATGTCTGCGTTGGACTCACGGGCAGCCGTGACCCACTCTTGGAACTCACTCTTCCCACCGTCGATGCTGTCGAGGGGGATGCTCAACTTCTGGATCTCCTCACCCATCTTGTCCGTCTCCAGGCTATAGTAGTCAGTGAAAACGTTCATAGGTGCACCGATCATGGCATCCTCGCGGAAATGCTTGAGCTGTGCGCCGTTCAGCGAGACGCCGAACTTGCCTGTCACGGTCTCCATCATCTCCTGCATCGTGTTCTTGTTCTCGGAACCCAGGTAGATGTTACCCTCTGGCGAAACCAGAATGTTGAGCACATCGTTCTCGGGCACCTTGACCTCGGACACGGAGCTCGGCGTGTTGACCTTGATAGGCTCTGGCGTCAGGAATGTTGATGTCAACATGAAGAAGCAGAGCAGCAGGGTCATCACGTCCGACATAGGCGTCATGTCGATCCAGATGTCTTTTTTCTGAATTTTTATTTTACCCATAATCGTCTAAGGAATTAAAAGGTAAAACAGCTTATGCCTCGTGGTGGTTAGAATCGTATGTAGCGGCGATAGTGTAACCAACCTCATCGAGAGCGAATGTCAGCTTGTCGATCTTGTTTGAGAAGAAGTTATAGACGACGGTAGCAACCCAAGACGTCAAGATACCCGAAGCCGTGTTCACAAGGGCCTCAGAAATACCTGCAGACAGAGCCATAGAGTCAGCACCACCACCAGCAGACAGAGCCTGGAATGATCCGATCATACCGAGCACCGTACCGAACAGAGCGGTCAGGGTACCGAGTGATACGATGGTAGCGATCATCGGGAGGTTCATGGTCAGGGTCGGCATCTCGAGCTGGGTAGCCTCTTCGTGAGCCTGCTGGATCTTCGAAATCTTCTGCGACTTCTTCAAGGTCTCGTCCTTCTCAACGGTCTCGTACATGTTAATGGAAGCCATCACCACGTTAGCAACCGAACCCTGCATCTTGTTGCAGAGAGCCTTAGCCTCGTCAAACTTCTGAGCCTTGATGGCTTCCTTGACCTGAGAGGTGAACTTGGCCAGGTTAATCTTACCAGAGGCCGACTTGATAGCGAAGTAGCGCTCGACACCGAGAACGATAACGGTGAGCAGGAGGGTCAGGATCACACCTACGACGAAACCTCCCTTATACACTGTTCCCATGAGGTTTGCGGGATGGCCTTCACGGTCGCCGCCTACGAAGTTGTCGGGATTACCGAGCACGAAGAAATAGAAGCAGTAAGCGATGATACAGCAGATTACCAGGATAATCCATGCAGCCTTAATACCTCCAAAGCCCTGATTTTTCTTGGCTGGGGCTGCAGCCTTTGTTGATGTTGCCATAATAAAAATTAATTTTTAGTTATTAAATAATTTGAGTTATATAAATGTCGGCGTTATGTTATTCACGCGCAAAGATACTAATTTATGACGTACTTCAAGCCGAATTAATATCTTTTAACGCGTAAAAAATGAAACTAATGGAGTTTTGCCAGTACATCTCCGATTCGGCGCATGGCTTCGACAATGTTTTCGTCGCTTGTTGCATAGCTCATGCGGAAGCAGTCAGGGTCGCCGAAGGCGTCGCCGCCGACGGTTGCCACGTGGCCCTCTTCGAGCAGGTACATGGCCAGGTCGGTGCTGTTGGCAATGGTCGAGCCGTTGGGTGCAGTCTTGCCGTAGAAGCTGCTGCACTTGGGGAACAGGTAGAAGGCGCCCTCGGGCACGTTGACCTCCAGTCCTGGTATGTCCTTGGCCAGCTTCACAATGAGGTCGCGGCGGCGCTCAAAGGCCTGGCGCATGTCCTCTACGCACTGCTGGTCGCTGATGTAGGCAAACTCGGCTGCCTTCTGGCTGACGGAGCAGGGGCCGCTGGTGTACTGGCCCTGAAGCTTGTTGCAGCCCTTGACAATCCACTCTGGGGCGGCTATGTAGCCTATGCGCCAGCCCGTCATGGCGTAGGCTTTCGACACGCCGTTGACGATGATGGCACGCTCCTTCATGCCTGCGAACTGGGCTATCGACTCGTGATGGCCCACGTAGTTGATGTGCTCGTAGATTTCATCAGCCAGCACGAACAGGTCGTTGTGGCGCAGAATGACCTCGGCCAGCGAGCGCAGCTCCTCCTTGCTGTAGACGGAGCCTGTGGGGTTGCTGGGCGAGCAGAGTATGAGCATGCGCGTCTTGGGCGTGATAGCCGCCTCCAGCTGCTCGGCCGTCATCTTGAAGTTCTGCTCGAAGCCTGCCTCCACGATGACGGGCTCGCCTCCGGCCAGTTTCACCATCTGCGGATAGCTGACCCAGTAGGGGGCGGGTATGATGACCTCCTCGCCGTCGTTCACCAGCGCCATGATGGTGTTGCAGACACTCTGCTTGGCACCGTTCGATACCAGGATTTCGTTGACCGTATAGTCGAGCTGGTTCTCGTTCTTCAGCTTGTTGGCAATGGCCTTGCGCAGTTCAGGGTAGCCCGGCACGGGCGAGTAGCGTGAGTAATTATCGTCGATGGCCTGTTTGGCAGCCTGTTTTATCTGGTCTGGCGTGTTGAAGTCGGGCTCTCCGACGCTCATGTTGATGACGTCAATGCCCTGAGCCTTCATCTCAGAGCTTTTCTGCGACATGGCGAGTGTCGCCGATGGTGCAAGCCTTTGCAGGCGGTTGGATAGTTGTGCCATTTTATCTTGATGTGTAAAATTCCGTGCAAAATTAATCAAAATCTTTCTCCCAAGCAAAGAAAAACGCCATTTTTTAGCTTGGCTGGACGAAAAAGTAACGTTTTGAATGCTATTTCAGGTGCAAGGTGTGTCCCATGCGGTCTTGTTTTGTCTTCAGGTAGCGGTAGTCGTATTGGTTGGGCGTTACCTCGATGGGCACGTTTTCCACGATTTCCAGTCCGTAGGCCTCCAGTCCGACCCGCTTGGTGGGATTGTTCGTCATCAGCCGCATCTTGTGTATGCCCAGATGTCGCAGCATCTGTGCCCCGCAGCCATAGTCGCGCTCGTCGGGCTTGAAGCCTAAGTGGACGTTGGCATCGACGGTGTCGAGCCCTTCCTCCTGTAGCTTGTAGGCAGCAATCTTGTTCATCAGACCGATACCCCGGCCTTCCTGTTGCATGTAGATGACTACGCCCTTGCCTTCGTCCTCAATCATCTGCAGCGAGCGGTGTAGCTGTTCGCCGCAGTCGCAGCGCAAGGAGCCAAGGATGTCGCCGGTAGCGCAGCTGGAGTGGACGCGCACCAGTACGGCCTCGTCCTCAGCCCACTCTCCCTTGATAAGTGCCATGTGTTCGAGCCCGTTCGACTTTTGGCGGAAGGGTATGAGCTGGAAGTGGCCATAGCGGGTGGGCATGTCCACACGGTTGCCCACCTCAATGAGCGACTCTTTGCGCAGCCGGTAGGCAATAAGGTCCTTGATGGTGATGATTTTCAGACTGTGCTCATGTGCAAAGACCTGAAGCTCAGGCATGCGGGCCATCGAGCCGTCATCGTTCATGATTTCCATCAGCGCACCGGCAGGGTAGAGTCCGGCCAGCTTGCACAGGTCGACGGCAGCCTCCGTGTGGCCCGAGCGTCGCAGCACGCCGTTGTCCTGGGCGTATAGCGGATTGATATGGCCCGGACGCCCGAAGGTCTGCGGTGTCGATGTGGGGTCGGCCAGTGCCAGGATGGTGGCGGCGCGGTCGTGGGCAGAGACTCCCGTGGTGCAGCCCTCGAGCTTGTCGACGGTGACGGTGAACGGCGTTCCTAATACCGACGTGTTGTCAGCCACCTGGCGGGGCAGGTCAAGCTCCTCGCTGCGGCTGATGGTGATGGGAGCGCAGAGCACACCGCGGGCATATTTCAGCATGAAGTTCACCATCTCGGGCGTTATCTTCTCTGCTGCACATATCAGGTCGCCCTCGTTCTCGCGGTCTTCGTCGTCGACCACGATGACGAACTTGCCTTCGCGGAAGTCGCCGATGGCCTCTTCAATCGTGTTTAGTTTAAAGTTGTCCATTATTACACCTTATTTATATATTGGGGGCCGGGTTTGCCAGTTCCCGTGCACGTGGTATGACCTTGCCGCTTACCTGTTTGATGGTATGCAGGTCCCTGTACAGGCGCAGGCGGAATCGCCACATGCGCAGGTAGAAGAAAATACCCACGGGCAGGACAAGACCCGTCACGATGTTCATCCACTTCCGGTTGAACGGCCGCGTGTGGGCGCGTGTCATGATGATGGGGTAGTGGTTCAGCTCGGTCAGTATGAGACGGTCCCTGCTGTAGCCCAAGTCCTCGATGGCCTCCTCCAGCACCTCGTCTATTTGCTCTATCTCATGGTCGTCGCTGGCCTTGAAGAACACGCTGATGGGGTTAGGCAGGCGCAGCAGCTTGTGCTCGTCGGAATACCGCGTTATATGCTCGTTGACCTCTTCCAGCTTCTGTGCGTCTGTCTCGTATTTCGGATCCTCGATGATAACCTCTTTGCGGGTGATGTTGCGCTTGACGCGCAAGCCGAGGAACCGCCGCAGCAGTTCTTTGTACATGTCGATGTTGAACACCACGGAGTCGTTGTTGGCCTTGTAGGTGAAGAACACTGCCAGCGGCGTCAGCACCATCGTCGGAATGAGTTTCCCGAACCATACCGTCCATTCGTCGGCGCGAGCCATGCGGTAGCCTGAGGCATCAAAGATGTAGAACACGATGAATACCAGTACGGAGATGATGACCGGCACACCGAGTCCGCCCTTGCGGATGATGGCTCCAAGGGGCGCGCCGATGAAGAAAAAGATAATGCACGACAGGGCCACCGTGAAACGGTTGATGGCCTCCATCCTGTGCAGGCGCTCACGGCGGTTGATGTCGAAAGAGTAGTCCTCCTTCATGCTGAGGTCGAACGATTCCGACTGGGCTTTCTCCGAGGCCCATTGTATGACGTTGCGTTTCTCGTCTGTCGACAGCTTACTGTAGATGGTGTCGAATACAGCCTTGCCCGAGGCAACCTGAGAGAAGGCCTTGAGCGAATCTTTCTTGTCGATAGTCGCCTGGTGGAACGTCCTGTAGCGGCCTTCGCGTTCAAACATTCGGCCGATAGAGTCGTTGAAAACGATGATTGAGTCGAGGTCGGCCAGAATTCGCTCCAGACTCTTTGAACGGGCATCAGCAGCGATGCCCGTCTCGTCGGCCAGACTGAAGTCGCTGTCGAAGTCGAGCACGATGCGCTTCTGCGAGAACGTCTCGCGGCGATAGGGCACGTTGGCCGAGCCGCCCAGCTCCTGCGACTTCATGTTCTCAAACCATTCGCCGTTGTGGAGCGTCAGCAGCAAGTGCTTCTTCTCAGCCGTTGTCTGCATCATGCCCGAGTCGGCCAGAATGATGGCCTGGTCCTCGTAGCTGTCGGTGCGCCGGTAAATCATGATACCGTAGAGCATACCTGTCTGCATGTTCTTCTTCTGCACATACAGGTTAGCGTTGGGAATACCGTCGTAGAAGACGCCCTCGGGAATCTCCAGTTCAGGACTCTTCTGCTTCACCGAGAGCAACAGCTGGTAGAACGACTTGTTGGCAGCCGGACCCACCACGTTCTGGAAGTAGAACGAGATGCCCGCTATGAGGACAACGAGTACTATCAGCGACCGCGACGCCTGGAGCAGCGAGATGCCCGCGGCCTTGATGGCCGTCAGCTCAGAGCTTTCACCCAGGTTGCCGAATACGATCAGCGACGACAGCAGAATGGCCAGCGGGAAAGCCTGGGGCATCAGCATCAGGCCCATATACCAGAAGAACTGGGCCATAATCTCAAGCGAGAGACCCTTACCGATGAGCTCGTTGACGTATCGCCAAAGAAATTGCATCATCAGCACAAACTGGCAGATGAAAAAAGCGCCCACAAACAGTTGCAGGAACTGCTTGGTCACAAAGATGTCTAATTTCTTGATGCGAAACATAATCTGGGCTGCAAAGGTACAAAAAAGATGTGAAATGCGAGAAGTGAGAGGTGAAAAGTTGCTCCTACACTACATTAATTAACACAAACTCCTCAACTCCTTCACTTTTCACTTTTCACTTTTCCCTTCTCACTCCTTCCCTCCTCAACTCCTCATCTCCTTACTCCTCAACTCCTCAACTTAAATTCCGCTCGCCTGGTGCAGTCGTTCCATATTATCGTCCCAGAGGTCGTGCAGGTCGTCAATATCCTCAGGCAGTGCGAAGTCTTCAACATACAGGCAGAGCTCGTCGGTCAGCTCGCTCTTGCCTATTCGCATTTCCCAGTAGGCTTCCGGGTCTTCTTCGTTCACCCACTGCAGCCTGATGTGGCTGTTGCGGTTGCGCTCTACGATCTTAGCCTCCAGCGTATGATGGTCAGTCCATATTTCGCCCCAAGTCAGCGAGATGACGTCGTCGCCAAGGTCCTCAACATGGTCGGCAAGCCATCTTTCCAGGCCGTGCGCCGTGCTTATCTGGTCCCAAACGATGTTGTACGACTTAGTCGTCAGAGGGTATTCTAGATACAGCTTTTGCTTCTTTGTATTCATGATAATCCAGGTTAGTATTATGATTTTGGGGCAAAATTACGATTTTTTTTGTGAATAAGAAAATATTTTCCGTGGAAATTTTGCTATTTCAAAAAATAAGTGTACCTTTGCACCCGCAAAACCGATGATGGCGGGATAGCTCAGCTGGTTAGAGCGCATGATTCATAATCATGAGGTCGCCGGTTCAATCCCGGCTCCCGCTACCAAGGAAAGGTGCTGAAAATGAGGGACTTACAATGAAGTAAGCCCCTTTTTCTTTGCTATAATCTTAAGGCGGTGAAAGTTATGTGAAAGTTCACTCCTTCTTTTAACGGCTTTCGCTTTTCCTGCTTTTTCATGTGTTTTTCAGAAATCTCGGCGCAAAGTCGCCCCTTCATTTGCGCGCGCGCGTTAGCGTATTAAAAATGTGGTGAAACACGACACCCTTGATGAAAAAGCGAAAGAAAATTGGCCAAGCCGAAATGGGATTTGCATCATCAGGATAGATACGGAAACCACATACATAATACCCTTGAAAAAAACCGCCGATTCACGTGAATCAGCGGTTTGACTGGTGGTCGAGGTGACAGGACTCGAACCTGCGACATCCTGGTCCCAAACCAGGAACGCTACCAACTGCGCTACACCTCGATTTTGCTTACCTTTCTCAAAAGCCATGCAAAGTTACTAACAATTTGTTGAACAATGAACATTAGGCGCTGAACATTATTTTTTTTTAACGTTCGCACAGCAATGGGGTGTTGCTTGGAAAACCCGCCGCCTTTTCTCCAAAACCCGCCGCCTTTTCTCCAAAACCCGCCGCCTTTTCTCCAAAACCCGCCGCCTTTTCTTCAAAACCCGCCGCCTTTTGCTTGTAACCCGGTGCCTTTTCGTCAGAACCCGCCACGTTATGCCGAGGTGTCGGTTCAAGTGTCGGTTCCCGCTCCCAATAGCTGGCAAATAGCACTGTTTTGCAGCTTTTTCCTGCCTTTTTTACTATAATAATTGTCATTTGCACTTTTTATCCTACACTTCCAACACTTCCTACACCTGCCGGGTGCAAGAAGTGTTGGAAGTGTTGGATGTTTCCTGCGATTCACAATCAGAACGCCAATAGTTAAAAAACAATAATAAGTAGGGAAAACTTCGGGGTTATGCTGCGCAACTCCGAAGTTTTTTGTAATTTTACACCCCAAAACGTCGGTGTGCCTTGGCATACGGCGCTAAATATCGTGTGTGTACTCACCATAGAAGTAACTAAAAGCAGTTATTATGGACTCTCAAGAAAACATCCTCGAGCAGGGGATCAGTGAAGAAAAAGTAAACCAGGAGGCAGCTCCTGAAGTAGTAACCACCGCAGAGGCCGCAGAGGCCGCTGAGCCTCAGGAGGTCTTAGAGCCTCAGGAGGATCAGGCTCCTGTAGAGCGCAAGGTCTATGAGACGAAGAAGGAAGTGCTCGACCGCGTGAAGGAGATTGCCCACAGCGAGGAGATGCCCCAGAAGGACGAGGTCGACTATCTGAAGACCACGTTCTACAAGCTCCACATTGCCGAGCGCGAAGCCAAGCTGAGGGCATACATCGACGGCGGCGGCGACCCCGAACTGTATCAGATTACCCCTGATGAAGACGAGGAAGTGTTCAAGGCCGAGATGGGCGTCATCAGGGAGCGCCGCCAGCAGCAGTTCCGCGAGCAGGAGGCTGAGAAGGAGGAGAACCTGCGTAAGAAGCTCGAGATAATTGAGAAGATAAAGGCCATGGTCACCTCGCCCGAGGAGGCCAACAAGACGTTCCAGGAGTTTAAGGCCCTGCAGCAGGAGTGGCGCGACATCAAGGCCGTTCCCGCCGAGAAGGCCAACGAGCTGTGGCGCAACTACCAGCTGTACGTCGAGCAGTTCTACGACCTGCTGAAGCTGAACAGCGAGGCCCGCGAATACGACTTCAAGAAGAACCTGGAGCTGAAGACGAAGCTCTGCGAGGCTGCCGAGAAGCTGGCCGAGGAGACCGACGTCATCAGTGCCTTCCACCAGCTGCAGAAGCTGCACCAGGAGTACCGCGAGATAGGTCCCGTCTCGAAGGACCTGCGCGAGGAGGTGTGGAACCGCTTCAAGGCCGCCTCGACGGTCATCAACAAGCGTCACCAGCAGCACTTCGAGGGCATCCGTGCCCGCGAGGAGGAGAACTTGGCAAAGAAAACCGCCCTCTGCGAGAAGGTGGAGGCCATCGCTGCCGAGGAGAACAAGGGCAGCGGCGACTGGGAGCGCCATACCAAGGAGATTATCGAGCTGCAGTCGGAGTGGAAGACCATTGGCTTTGCCCCGCAGAAGATGAACGTCAAGATATTCGAGCGTTTCCGTGCTGCCTGCGACGACTTCTTCGGCCGCAAGGCAGAGTACTTCAAGACGCTGAAGGACACCTTCAAGGAGAACGCCGAGAAGAAGCGCGCCCTCATTGAGAAGGCCAAGGCCCTGCAGGACTCTACCGACTGGAAGTCGACGGGCGACAAGCTCATCAACCTGCAGAAGGAGTGGAAGCAGATAGGCATGGTGCCCAAGAAGCTGGGCGACCAGCTTTGGGAGGAGTTCCTTGGCGCCTGCAACAAGTTCTTTGAGGCCCGCAACGCCGCCACTGCCGGTACGCGCGGCGAGGAGCACGCCAACCTGGAGCGGAAGCGCGACGTCATTGCCCGCCTGAAGCTCGTGACCGAGGAGGCCGGCGACAACCTGCAGGAGATGGTGCAGCAACTGGTCAATGAGTATCAGGCCATCGGCCACGTGCCGTTCCGCGAGAAGGACAAGCTCTACGAGGAGTACCACGCCGTGCTCGACAAGCTCTACAAGGAACTGAACATCTCGGTGGCCAAGCGCCGTCTGAACTCGTTCAAGCAGAACCTGAAGCAGGTGGCCGAGCGCGGCGAGAATGCCTTGGACAACGAGCGCGCCCGCCTGTTCCGCCAGTATGAGGCCATGAAGCAGGAGATTCAGACCTACGAGAACAACCTCGGCTTCCTGAGCGTCAGCTCGAAGAAGGGCAACTCGCTCATCGACGAGATGAACCGCAAGGTGCAGAAGCTGAAGGACGACATGAACCTGGTGCGCGAGAAGATCAAGGCCATCGACCAGGAGAACCGCGAGAAGCAGGAGTCGTAATCAGACTCCCGAAAACCCATACAATAATCCCCTCCGCTTGTTCGAACGGAGGGGATTTTCGTTGCCTATACCTTTTATATAATTACTCGACGGTCAGGGTGTAGATGTGGCAGCCGCTGGTGTTCCAGATGACGACATCGCAGTCCTGGTCGATGGTCCAGGTGTAGGTGTCCTGAGTCGTCGGCTTGAAAGCCTCGCCAATCTGGTTGGCAGCGTCGTAGCTGTTGGCATAGATCTGGATGCCGCGGGCATCTGACACTTTATGCGATTCCATGACGACCGTCAGCTTCTGACCAGCCTTCACACCGGGAATGGTGAAGCAGGGACAGGTCTGCTTGCTGCCGCCGCCACCTAACCAGAGGTACGCGCCTCCGGCGTATGGTCCAAAGCCGTTTGATACGTTTGCCTCAGGATAGTTCACGGCAATGGCCAATGAGCGCTTGGCAGCATAGTCGGGATCGAACTTCAGGCCCTTCAGTTCCTCGATGACCTGACCGTTAGCCAGCAGCGAGCCGTCGGCACCCACGGTACCCTGGAGCCAGAAGCAGTTGTCCTTCGAAGTCTCGGTGGGTTCTTGGGCAGCACCTTCCTTTGACGGGTCTTTCTCCACATCGCTCCAGCCCGTGAAAATGCTTGCGGCAGCGTCGGCCTTCAGGTTGGCTACGGTGGCAGCACTCCAAGTAGTGAAGTTCCAGGTCATCGATGCCGTTGCTGCAGCCTCGATGGTGAACTCGGTGGTCACGTAGGCATTCTTACCGGTAAACTTCGGGAATGCTGCCGAAGCCATCACGCCGTGAACTTTCTCTGCCTGGGCCTTGATGAACTTGAACTTACCGGGAGCGGTAACCTGATAGTCGGTACCCTCGACAAGTTCCGTACCACTGGCGGTCACAAAGCTGTAGGTTGTCGTAGCGGGTTCCTCCAGAACGCCGGTTGCCGTCAGTTGCGAACTCAGGTCAAGCTCGGTCACGATTTCGGGAACTTGATATGCGGGCTGCGGGGCGTAGGTGTACTTGCTTGTAGACGTCACGGCAGGCTTGGTGGGGAGTGTGGCCAGGGTGAACAGGTTGTTCTGAATCTGGAGTGTACCCTTCACCACCTTTGACAGGTCGATGTCAGTCAGCTTGTTGTCGGAAATGTAGATGTTCTTCACGCTGGTAATCTTGCTCATGTCGATGCTCTCTAACTGGTTGCCGGAAAGCTGCATGTCAGAAATCACAGCTCCCTCAGGCAGAATCACTTCGGTAATCTGGTGGTTCTGTGCGTAGAACTGGCTTATGGCGGGATTGTTGCTCAGGTCAAGCTTTGTCAGTTTGCCTGGTTTGTCCAAGCTGGCAGCCATCAGGTTCAGGTATTCGAGCTTGGTGTTCTTGCTGACGTCGATGTCCTCCAGCACGCTCTCGAAGTTCGAGACCGTGTTGTTGTTGATGGTCAGGCTTGTCAGGTTGGCGTTGTTCGACACGTTGATAGCCTTCAGCGAACCCTGCGAGAAGCTGAACTGCTTCAGTTCGTCGAGTCCCGTCAGGTCAATATTGTCGAGGGATGCCAGACTGATGCCCATCTGCACCACCTTCTTCATCTTCTCCTGGTCTACGCTGGTGGGAACGATGCCACCCGACAGGTTGACGTACCAGAGGTCGCTGTTACCGTAGACCTTGACGATGCCGTCGCCGGCAATGGTTCCGGTAAACGTCGTAGCACTCTTGTGCTGGGTGTCCTCACGTGTCATGCCCTCCTCGTCCTTCAGTCCGCCGTTCTCGAAGCAGACGGTATCGGCCACGATGACGCCATCGCCGAAGTCCACGCCATAGATGTCATACGCATCGTAGACGCCCAGCGTCAGCGTTACTTCCGAGCCTACTTCGCCCGTGAAGGTAGCCACGAGGTCGGTCTCATACTGCACTCCGTCCAGCTCAACGATGGTCTTCTGAGGCTGTTCTGGCTCTGCGGGACCAACGGGGTTGTCCTTGTCATCACACGATGTCAGCATTGCTGAGGCTGTCAGCAACATTGACGCAAACAAAAAAAGTTTCTTCATAAATAATAATTGTTAGGTTAATAATTACGTGCTGCAAAAATACGAAAATAATTCCTTTTGGCAGAAGAAAAATAGTTAAACAAGTGTTAAATGTTTCTTTTCACTCCATATTGGTCGATAATCTTTGTATATTTGCAATCAATTAAGAACGAAAACAGAGGTATGAGAGCAATCCTACTATCCTTTTTTATGCTTTTCCTTGCCGTAACGGGAGTGTCTGCCCAGCGAACGCTGACCGGAACCGTGACCGATACGAGTGGTGAGCCCCTTTTGGGTGTCACGATAACGGTGAAGAATGGAAAGCAGACAGCCGTGACCGACCTGAACGGAAAATACAGCATCAAGATTGATGATGCGAACGCCGTCGTGGTGTTCCGCTATGTGGGCATGGAGCCTTTTCAGGCATCGGTCAGGAACCAGTCGACGATGAATGTCACGTTGAAGGAGCAGACCACCCAACTGGCTGAGACAGTGGTGGTTTCGACAGGCTACCAGCGGCTGAGCCGCGAGCGGTCGACGGCAGCCTTCGGATTTGTCGACTCCACGAAGCTGAACCGCGTCATGCACAAAGACCTTGTTTCGGCCTTAGAGGGCCAGGTAGCCGGTCTGCGTATGGACATCAATCCGAACACCGGCGAGAGCAACCCGATACTGCGTGGTGTCGGCACGTTCTCGAACAGCGTTGGCACGAAGCCGCTGATCGTGGTCGACGATATGGCCACCAATATGGAGCTGTCGGAGATCAATCCCTACGACGTGGAGTCGGTGACGGTGCTGAAAGATGCCGCCGCCGCCAGCATCTACGGTGCGCTGGCTGCCAATGGCGTCATCGTGCTTACCACGAAACAAGGCAAGACCGACAAGACGACCGTCAACGTGAACGCCGACTGGTATATCTCGACCAAGCCGTCGTTCGATGCCATGCACTACGCCTCGACCAGCGACATCATCGACTACGAGACGAAGGTGTATAATGCCCGCGTGGCCAGCAGCGGCAGTGTCAGGACACTGTTCGACACCTACGCCAACAACTACTACTCGCCGCTCTACCAGCTCTACCGCGATCAGGCAGAGGGTCGCATCAGTCAGGCCGACGTCGACCAGACGCTGAGCCAGTGGCGCCAGAACGACTTCTACTCGCAGTACCGCGACCTGGCCTGGCGCACCGCCGTCACCCAGCGCTACAACATCTCGGTGTCGCAGAAGTCGCAGCAGTCGAACCACTTCGCATCCTTCAACTACGAGCACGACAAGAACCGCGTCAAGAACGACAAGAACGACATCTTCTCGATTTACCTGAAGTCGAACTTCCAGGTGGCCAAGTGGCTTAGCCTGAAGCTCGGCATCGACACCCGCTTTGCCAACAGCACGTCGCCCGACGGCTCCTATACCAGCTACAACATGCAGGAGCGCTATGCCGCCATCGAGGATGCCCAGGGTAACCCGGTCCGTTCGCCCTACGTCAACGTGGCGGGCTTTGCCGGCAGCGCCATCAACGGCACCCGCATCCGCGAGGTGCAGGACCAGCGCGTCGAGGGCCTGATGCCCTATTCGTTCAACGTACTGGAGTCGCTCGACGAGAGCCTGACCAAGCACCGCAACGTGCGCCTGCGCCCGTTTGTCAACTTAGAGGCCAAGTTCCTGAAGTGGTTCAAGTATAACGTCATGTTCCAGTATGAGTGGGCACAGACGCGCAGCGAGCAGTACGACGAGCCCTCCACCTACCAGATGCGACTGACGCACAACGCCTTCATCGACCAGTCGGGCGAGTGCCTGCTGCCCGACGGGGGCCGCTTCTTCCAGCAGACCAACAACTCGCGCCGCTATACGTTCCGCAACCAGCTGAACTTCGACAAGAGCTTCCTCGACGCCAAGCACAACGTCAACGCCATCATGGGCTTCGAACTGCGCGAGAACCGCTCGCCACGCCTCGTCCAGCAGCTGATGTACGGCTACAACGACACGGCGCTGACCTCCGTCCGCATGGACTGGCAGACGCTCTACAACGAGGGCTGGCAGTCGCTGGTCTATAACGGCACGCAGCGCATGAGCGGCCTGGGCACCAGCCAGAGCGAGGTGTTCCACCGCTATGCCTCGTTCTATGCCAACGTGGGCTACAACTACCTGTACCGCTATAACCTGACCGGCAGCATCCGCTGGGACGAGGCCGACCTCTTCGGACTCGACACCAAGAACCAGCACCACCCGCTCTGGTCTGTCGGCGGCGGCTGGAACATCTCCGAGGAGCAGTTCATGAAGGACGTCTCCTGGCTCGACTTCCTGAAGCTGCGCCTGACCTACGGTGTGAACGGTAACGTCGACCAAAGCTCGACCACCTACTTCGTGGCCCGCTACCGCACGCTGAGCTACGACCCGACCAACACGCAGTACCTGAACTACAACGACGACAACCTGCCCAACCCGAAGCTGCGCTGGGAGAAGACGTCGACCTTCAACGTCGGCGTGGACTTCCGCCTGCTGAACAACCTGTTCAGCGGCTCGTTAGAGTTCTACAACCGCGTAGGCGACGACCTGCTGGTGCGCAAGTATATGGACTCCACGCTTGGCGCTTCCTCGCGCGTAATAAATAATGGTAAGATGCGCAACCGGGGCATCGAGCTCTCGCTGACGGCCAACCTCATCCGCCAGAAGGACTGGGGACTGTCGGCCACGCTGAACTACGCTTACAACAACAACAAGATGCTCAACGTGGAGCACAACCCCACCGACATCGCCTCGAACTTCATCACCGCCCCCGAGAACTACCGCATCGAGGGCACCAGCTACAACACCGTCTGGGCCTACCGTCTGAGCCGTGTGGTGAACGGCTACCCCGTCATCCTTGACCTGGATGGCAACGAGATGGCGAAGTTCGACGCCGACGGCAATCCCACGGAGGTGACCTACACCTCGACGCTGAAGGGTACCGATGCGCTGAAGAACATGGGAACCTTCGTACCCATCCACACCGGTTCGCTGTCGCTGAACCTGCGCTGGCGCGAGCTGGAGCTGAACACGCTGTTCATATTCTCGGGCGGCAACAAGCTGCGCTTAGACGTCACCGACATGAACTCCTACCAGATGGTGACCGACCACGTGAACGACCACACCGTGAAGCACTACTACGAGATGCCAACGGGCAGCGTGGCTCAGCAGAACGCCTCGACATTCTCGGAGTGGTGGCGCTACGCTGACGAGCAGGTCGTGTCGGCCAACTACCTGAAGATGCGCAGCATCAACCTGGCCTATCACCTGCCCGACGCCGTCATCCGCAAGATCGGCATCGGCCCGACGCGCCTGACGCTGCAGGTGAACAACCTCTTCTACATCTCGGCAGCCGGCAAGGACATCGACCCCGAGTCGTACTCCATCAAGACGGGCACCCGCACCCTGCACCAGCCGAAGACCGTCAGCATCGGATTCTCAACAACGCTATAAAGCCCACCCCTGACCCCTCCCCAAGGGAGGGGATGATTAGCGAATAAGAAACAAAGCACTATATATGATAAAGAATATTTGCAATAGATTTCTGCGGATGTGGTATCTGCTCCTCCCCCTCACAGGGGGAGGCTGGGTGGGGGTCTCTTCCTGCGACTCCTACATCGACATCACGCCGAAGGGGGCCGTCACCGTCGATTCCGCCCGCCAGTACTACGAGCTCATCGTCAATCCCATGCGCTGCTACAATCCTGCGTCGTACTACTACCTGACGGACGACGCCTGGGCCAAGGAGTCGAACATCCTCGGCTACGAGAGTACCAGCTTCCACGGCATCAACTTCACGTTCAACGAGCAGGCCGACCGCACGCTCTTAGCTGACAATAATCTCTATGAGAATATGTACGCCTACATCCTGCGCATGAACCTCATCATCGATAACATCGACGAGGCCGACGGCTCGCAGGAGCTGAGAACGCTCGCCAAGGCCGAGGCCCGTACCTTCAGGGCCTTCGACCACTTCCTTGCCGTCAACACCTTTGCCAAGGCCTACGACCCTGCAACGGCACAGCAGGACGGCGGCGTCTGCATCATTGACCACTACGACCTGGAGGCAACGCCCCGGAAGGCGACCGTCGCGCAGGTCTACGACTTCATCATCCGCGAACTGGAGGAGTCGGTCGGCCTGCTGCAGGAGAAGCCCGAGAACATCTACCACCCCAACCGCGCCTACGGCTACGGCCTGCTCTCGCAGGTCTACCTGTTCCACCGAGACTGGGAGAAGGCCCGTCAGGCCGCTGAGGCTTCGCTGAAGCTGAACTCGGCGCTGGTGGACTATAACGTCATCAAGGAGGCCGGCGGCGTGGCCCGTTATAAGAACTTCAACCGCGAGAACAACCCCGAGGTGCTCTCCTATATGTGGATGGGCTCCGGCTGGACCACCGAGGAGGCCGCCCTCTATTACTACGGCATGATCAGCCCGGAGCTGAAGCAGCTGTTTGAGTCTGACGACCTGCGCTACAGCCTCTTCCTGCGCGATACGGGTACCAGCATCGTCAACTGGTTCGACACGGGCAGCGGCGCCGCCATCTGGACGCCGGCCTCCACGTCGGAGCGCTTCACGTACATGACTGTCGGACTGCGCACCGCCGAGGTCTACCTGATTGCCGCCGAGGCCAACGCCCGACTGGGCAACCTCGATGCCGCTGCCGACTACGTCAACCGCCTGCGTGCCAAGCGACTCTCAACACTCAACACTCAACACTCAACCCCCAACTCTCAACAGGAGATGGTTCAGACCATCATCCAGGAGCGCCGCAAGGAGCTGCTCTTCGGCTTCCACCGCTTCTTCGACCTGAAGCGCCTGAACACCGAGCCGGAGTACCAGAAGACCGTGACCCGCACCTTCCCTGTGGTGAACGTCAGCGAGACCTATCCGCAGCGCACTTACACCCTGCGCCCCGACTCGCGCCTCTACATCATTCCCTTCCCCCGCTCGGCACGCGACAAGAATCCCAATCTGACACTTAATACAAACGAATAAACAATATGAAGAAACTCTACGCAACTATCACAATGGCCATGATAGCCATGACGTCGTTTGCTGCTGAGCAGAACGACACCACCTACGTCACAATGGACTTTAACCTGAATCCCTGGAACTATCCGGTACGTGAAATCACCAAAGGCTGGAGTCCTGACTACAAGGACTGGGATGCACCCGGTGCCTTCCTTTCTGACACCGACTTCTCCTGGCCCGTCAGCGAAGGCTCTGCCGACAAGATAAAGGTTACGCTCTACGCGGTCGACTTGGATGAATATGAAAAGGTGCCCGTCTACGGGCGCGTAGACCCAGGCACCGAGGCCGTCTCGTTGGGCGTCGGGGCAGACATGATCAACGTGCTCTATACCCAACCGGGAACAACCATGCGCTTCCAGTGCCCCGAGCACTACAAGTTCGGCAAGATGGTCTTCTACTGCTTCCACTCCTCCAACTTCATGGTAGGCGACGAATACGAAGAGGAGTTTGAGTACGAATATGATACCACCGTCTTCAAGCACAAGCTGAAGGTCTGGAGGCCCAACTCGCCGAAGAAGAACAGCTACGGCTATGACATCTGGGAAGGTGACGACACCAACATCCTCTTCAACTACCCATATTTCACCGCCCATTTCGTCAAGATTGACATCGCACTTGTGTCGGACGGCACCAGCACGCCCGACATCCCCGACGGCATCAGCGAGATGGCCGCAGACCGTCAATCCGTCAATGGTAAATCCTACGACCTGCAGGGCCGTCAGGTAAAGTCTGCTACGAAAGGCGTTTATATCGTAGGCGGCAAAAAGGTTGTACGTTAACCTGATTGTAATATAAGGTATACCTCTATAATAATATGGAGCAGGAATTAGACTTCAGACGGCTACCGCCCAGTTATAAGCGGTGTTTCCTGACGCAGTGCCCCAGGCGCAGTGAGTGCCTGCGGGCCAAGGTAACCGACAACGTGGCACAGGGCGAACTATGGGGCCCTGCCGTCTATCCCGCCGCTTTGGGCGAAGACGGCAGCTGCCGCTTCTTCCGCCGTGGCCAGCCAGTGGTCATGGCCTGGGGCTTCCGCAATCTCTATGGCGACACCCGCCGCCGCGACGAGGAGAGTCTGCGTGCTGCCATCAAGAGCTATTTGGGCAGTGAAGCCGCCTACTACCGCGTGAATCGGGGCGCCAAACTGCTGACACCCGAGCAGCAGGAATACATCCTCGGTCTCTTCCGTCAACTCGGCTACACCAAAGGCCTGGAGTTCGAACACTACGTCGAGACCTACGACTTCGCTCCCTAATCCATCACCCATCACCTATCACCTATCACCCAACACCCATATCCTGCACTGACCACTGAGCGTCAGACAGTTACGAAGCCCCAATGCCGGTTTTTCCTGCACTGGGGCTTCTGCGTTCCAGCACTGTGCCTCTTGTGCAAATCGGGCTTTAACATAATTTAAAGCGGCAGTCGCGAAAAAGTTTCGAGGCGTGACTGGCTGGTTTTCCTGGCAGGAAAAATCGGTTTTCCAGCCGCGAAACATTTGCTGACCGCCTTTTTGAAAATCTATGACGGCGCGTTTTGCCGGAAAGGCGGCTCAGGGGACTTGCAAGTGTCGGAAATATGTACTATCTTTGCACCAGCAAACCAAAAATCCTTTGGCTTATGAAAATTTCAAAATACACTACAAAAGATGGTGCGTGCGGACGTCCCGTAACCACCGAGTTGGAAACTATTGTCGAGCGGATGCGCTCAGAGAAGAACCGCGAAGCGGTGGAGTTGATAAACGCCGGTGTGCGTGGCGACGCTGCCGACCGGCTGCCTCGGTTGCTGTTCAGCGGCACCTTCGGGCGCGGCGGCACTGACGACCTGCGCACGATGAGCGGATTGGTGCTGATGGACGTCGACTGTCCGCAGGGCACGACCGAGGCCGCTGAGGTCAGGTGCCGCGTAGCCCGGGTGCCTTACACCGTATTGGCGTTCATCGGCAGCAGCCGCCGCACGCTGAAGGTCGTCGTCAGCGTGGCCTTCAGCGACGGTCGCCAGCCTGTTGACCGTGCTGACTACGAACGCATGTTGGCCGACGGACAGCAGACGGCACAGGCCGTCTACCGCACGTTGGCAGGCGTGGAACTGCGCCCCGCCGGCGAGCCGCTGACGGCATCGTGTCGCATGAGCTGCGACCCGCAGCTGTACTTCCATCCGTCGGCGCAGGCACTGCCGGTGGTGGCCGACCGGCTGTCGGCGCTGGTGCCTTACATGACGGCGTCGGTCGATGACGACGGCATGGTGCGCTGGTATCCTGAGGAGGCCGAGCGCGAGCGCATCCAGTGTGAGTTCTATGCCTGCTTAGAGCGGGCCATGGAGGAGCATCCGCACGACGGTGGCGAGGCGATGGTGGCCGCTTTGGCTGGCCACTGCCGGCGTGCTCGGCTGGAGGAGGAGAGCTGTGTGCGCCGCACGCTGTGGCAGTCGCAGCTGACCGAGTCGGAGCAGGTGGTGCGCCGCATCTTCCGCGCCGCCTACGGTAAGCCGTATACCGGCAAGACGGTTTCGGCGATGAACCAGAAGGAGCGCATAGCCCGCGACATCCGCTCGTTTATAGAGCGTCGCTACGACATGCGCTTCAATGTGGTGAAACATGGGGTGGAGTTCCGCCGCCACGATCAGGTCTTCAAACCCTGGCAGCCGTTGGACAAGCGCGACATCAACCGCATAGCCTTCGAGGAGATGGAGGAGGGCGGCGAGGGCTGGCCCATCGACGTCGAGCTGTATACGCAGTCGTCGCTGGTCAAGGCGTACAATCCCATCCTGGAGTTCCTCGCTGGTTGCGGCAACTGGGACGGACGGCGCAACTATATCGAGGACTATGCCCGGCGGCTGAGCACCGACTTCGCGGAGTGGCCGCAGCTGTTCCACCGCTGGTTTCTCGCCATGGTGGCACAGCCCCTGAACCTCAGCCGCGACCACGGCAACTCCGTCGTCCCCCTGCTCATCGGCACGCAGGCCATGAAGAAGTCGACGTTCTGCAAGAACATCCTGCCGCCGTCGTTGCGCGAGTATTATATGGACGACATCAAGATGGACAATGCCGAACAGGTGGAGCGTGTGCTGGGGCGTATGTGGCTGGTCAACATCGACGAGTACAACGCCAAGACCGACCGCGAGCAGGCGAAGATCAAGCGGCTGCTGACGGAGAAAGACGTGCAGGTGCGCCGCATGCGCTCTGACCAGTACACGATGACGCCCCGCCTCTGCTCGTTTATTGCCACCACCAACGAGCAGCGCCCACTTACCGACCCCACGGGCTCGCGCCGCTACTTGTGCGTGGAGATGACGGGCCAGGCCGACATGGAGGGCCGCATGCCCTACAAGCAGATGTACGCTCAGGCCGTCAGTGAGCTGCGCCGCGGCGAGCGCTTCTGGTTCGACAACGACGACGAGCGCCTTATCCAGGAGCATAACTGCCGCTACCAGCAGCTCAGCACCGTCGACGAGGTGCTCAACGCGCTGTTTGTGACCGCCGACCGCCGCAAAGAGCACTTCATGACCACCACGCAGATACAGCAGCACCTGCGCAAGCAGCTCAAGGCCGGCGACGTGCCCTCGCTCGCCAAGCTGGGCCACGCCCTGCGCCGCCAGCACTTTGCCGACGGTGCCCGCGACGGCATCCACGGCTACTACCTGAAGTGCCGCTAATGACCGCAGGTCAGTGCAGGAAAAGAGGCAGAACCAGTGCAGGATCTCAGCATGGTTCTGCCTCTTAACTGTCTGACACTCAGCGGTCAGTGCAGGTAGTGCAGGAATATGTGAATAATTAGTTGATCAGGAAGATCTTGGTCTTGCCATTGTAGGTGGCCTTGATGGTGGCACGACCTTCAACGATAGGACTGATGTCGAACTTCACACCAACAGGAATGTTGGCCGTAGCCTTCAGCTTCGAACCGGCATCCAGCGGCGCATAGAGTTGGTAGCGGATCTGGTCGGGGTAGCCGTTTTGGTTGTTGAAGCGGACAGGTGTCGTGGGAATCGTCAGCGGCTTGCCGTCGGCAGTGATAGTGACCTGAGGCACGATAGGAGCAGGAGCACCAATGCCCTTGGAGAAGTTGACTCCGTGGAGGTCGAACAAACCCTGCGGACGCTGCGGCTGCTGAGGGCCACGGCCGCCAAAGCCCGGACGGCCCTGAGGCTGTTGGGGTTGCTGTACTTCAGGACCTTCGGCTACGAGGTAGATAGCGTGCTTGCCGGTGAGACCTTCTACTGCAGGAACGGCTGCATAGTACATCGAAGCCTGACGCTTAGCGTCGGCGGGCACGTCAACTACGCCAATCTCTTGACCCTTCCAGGGGTCGTCGAGTTTAACGTGAATCTTGAAGGCTCCCTTGCCGCTGGCTGTCAGATTAAGGCCGAGTATGGTGCCGTCGCCTTGCTTCGTGCCCTCGAATGCCTTGCAGCCCTTGGTGTCCTGAGCCAGACCGCCGAAACCGAAGTACTTGAAGCCGACGATGCCGCCGTTCTGGATGCCAGCGAGGTCCATCGAGTTGTTCCATACGTCGTGATTGTCCTGCATCCAGTTGTTGGCATTGGGACCATAGACGAAGCAGGCATAACCGGCGCTATAGTAGTTGTAGGGGGGCAGGCCGAAAATCTGGAAGCCTTCGCTAGTCACCTCGGCACCCGTGTATTCATTGCCGTCGCTGGCCTTTGCCGTCCAGACATTATCCTTAGCAAATGGGTCATAACCCGTAATCTTCACCACACCGCCTTTGGCAACGGGCTTCTTATCCCATGTGATCTTCACGGGAGCCACCATCGACTGACGGGCATTGCCGAAACCACGTGGGGGACGATGATAGAACACATACCACTGACCGTTGATCTCCTGAATGGAACCATGGGTGTTGTGGCCGAAATTGGTGGTGATGAGCTTAGAGCCATCCTGACCTACGACAACACCACGGGAATCAACCAGTACACCACCAGAGCGCCAGGGGCCTAATGGAGAATCGCCGAAAGCATAGCGCAGGGCGGAATTGGTATTGCCCAGACCGTACTCCTTGCCGCTATAGCCAGAGAATACCATCACGTACTTATTGCCCACCTGACGGATGCTGGATGCCTCGAAGAAATTGAAGTCGAGCGGGTTCTGCCCCTCATAAAGGGCCTTATACTCGCTGCCAGCCTTGTCAAGCAGTCGACCGTCAGCACTGCTGGCGGGGATAAACGGATCGATGGGCTCTGTGCCCTCACGCTTCGAATACATGGTTTTCTGGTCGAGCTCAACAGCTGTGGAGTGCTGGAAGCCATAGAACACATAGGCACGATAGCCGATGTCGTAATCCTTGTCCTTTTTGTTGGTGATGGTCTCGATAAAAACCGAAGGGTCGAAGTCGATCAGCGAGCCCGGGAGGCACTGACGACCATCTTCTGTGAGGTTCACTGGGGTGAAGGGACCATCAGGACGGTCGCCCTTACACACCATTGGTGTTCGACGCCAGCCACGACTGTGGGGATAGAGCCAGTAGGTCTTCTTGCCCGTAGCACGGTCGGTGGTGCAGACAAGGTCGGGGGCATACATCGTGTCCCACTGTCCGTCGACAAACCATGTGAAGATCGGACCTTCGTCGCGCCATTGGGAGAGATCCTCAACAGGTGCTGACCATGCACGGATGTCAGGACCGCAGTAGGCGGAGTAGTTTACATCGTGTGAGCCGATAATGTAGGCACGCAGCTTGCCGGGGTTATCGGGATCCTCAAACACACGGGGTTCGCCATCGGGCACATGCTCCCACAAAGGGAGGTAAGGGTTCTGAGCGTTAACAGCCAAAGCTGTGCACGCTAGGAAACAGAACGATAGAAATCTTTTCATACTCGGTAGTTTTTAAGTTGATAACTGAAATGTTTGGCAAAGATATAAAAAAAAGTGAATAGTGAATAGTGAAAAGTGAAAAGTTTTGTATCTTTGCAACATAAACAAAATAAAGTGATACAAATATGAAGTTTTTGCGCTATACACTATTCTTTATTTACTGTTCAATATTTACTAATGTTGTATCTGCAGCCGACTATAATATTGTGAGTTATGGTGCCAAGTCAGACACCACGGTGTTGAGTACTGCGGCTGTCCAACGGGCCATCGATGACTGCTCGAAGGCGTGCGGCGGAAGGGTTGTGGTGCCAGCAGGTAATTATAAGATCGGATCTGTCGTCCTGAAGTCGGATGTACATCTGTATTTAGAGAAAGGATCGACGCTCTATGGCAGCACCAATCTGAAAGACTACCGGCCTATGAAGACCGACTATGTGTCTCTGCGCACACAGACGCCCACCATCCAACTGATTTATGCCGACAAGGTCAGAAATGTGGTGATTGATGGTGAAGGAACCATCGACGGGCAGGGTAAGGCGTTTAAGAAGCTGTCGTGGAATGATGAGGGCATCACCCGACCGCATCTCATCCGCTTTATCCAGGGCGAGGAGATTACCGTGAAGGATATCACGCTCAGGAACTCAGGCTGTTGGATGCAGCATTATCTGGCCTGCCGCTATGTGCGGATTGAGAACCTCAAGATATATAACCGGAATAACTACAACAACGATGGCCTTGATATCGACGGATGCCATGGCGTCTGGGTGAAGGGCTTGCAAGTGGACTCCGACGATGACGGCATCACGCTGAAAAGCACCTCACCCCTCCCGTGTCAGGATGTCTATATTGAAGACTGCGTGGTGTCGAGTCATTGCAATGCCGTAAAGTTGGGCACGGAGACGAATGGTGGCTTCTATAGTATTTATATCAAAGGCATCGTGGTCAGGCCGAGCAGCGACCAGTCGAGTCAGTTCTTCGGAGCACCGTCGAAGATTGGCACGTCGGCTCTGTCGTTGGAGATTGTCGATGGCGGCCAGATGCAGAATGTGTATGTGTCAGACTTTACCGTCGAGGGCACCGAGTCGCCCATTTTCATCCGCTTGGGTAATCGTGGACGGGGCTATAAGCTGCTGGAAACGGTGAAAGGACTGAGCGGAAATGGCAATGACGAAACGATTGCTGAACTGATTCCCATCAACCATGTGGGGCGCATCGACGGCATTCATGTGTCGCATTTCCGGGTCCGTAACGCTGGCTCTGTAGGGTGTTCGATCACGGGATTGCCCAGCTATCCTGTCGAGAATGTGTGGCTGTCGGATATCTCCATCCATCACAAGGGTGGGGTGAAGGCAGCTGACCTTGCGGCTATCAACGACACCATCAGGGATGAGAAGGAGAAGGCCTATCCGGAGGCGACGATGTGGGGCAACCTGCCTGCCAAGGGCTTTTTCGTCC
>JAEEGJ010005720.1_pt1 | contig 38511 bp, 34 predicted proteins | sample 8958761 | NCBI WGS metagenome assembly JAEEGJ01 (sample SAMN16246546, study PRJNA631951) | gut metagenome | biome: gut microbiome; feature: rumen; material: RS-attached | host: Bos | place: Iran: Karaj | collected 2018-10
CGTTCCGCACCGCGGAATAGGCGTCCTCCGGGGAGCCGCTGTAGGCGATCACCTGAATATCCGGATACTTGCTCTCCAGCATCAGCGGCAGACAGGTTCCCTGGCTGGTGCGGCTTGGGTCCGCGGGCTGACAGTTGATGAATACCACGTCCACCTCATGGGTCAGAATGTGGTCCAACGCTTCCTCGGTGGTCTCCAGCTCCGCCTCCAGGCGGAAGCAGTTGTGCATATTCAGAAGTTCCAGCAGATTAAAACGGATGATGGGGTCGCTGTCCACCATCAGCAGACGCAATTTTTCCATGGGGTCTTCCTCCTTGCCGCTCAGTGTCCGAAGGCCTTGAAGGCCTCCTCCAGGGCATTGACGTCCCCCTCATAGTAGGTGGAGAACAGGCCGAAGGGTCCGTTTTTCGTGATGGGCATAAACCAGAGGCCCTTGCCGTAGAGGTCGATCTGCCCGGTCTCCAGCATGTCCATATAGGCCCGGTACTCAGGGGAATCCTCGTTGGGATCCTTCAGGTTCCACCAATAGATCTCTACGTGTTGGCTGACGAAGGCCTTGTCCGCTACGCCCTCGCTGATGGGCAGCGCGTCCTCCGGGTCCCAGAAGCCCTTTTCCTCCAGGTAGGCCATGAGATCCTCTATGGTCATATCCCAGACCGGGGCGTCCGGGTCCTCGTCCGGGGCGACGATGGCGGCTGGAGCCGTGAAGTCCGGTCCCACCAGCAGATAGGTCACCGTGCCCGCCAGGGCCAGCACCAGAAAGATCAGAAATCCGACGGTCAGCTTTTTCATTGGAGCGCCTCCTTCCCGGTCAGGCCCTGCTTTTCCAGATAAGCCCGATAGGTAGGGCTGCGCCGGAGCAGCTCCTCGTGGGTTCCGGCTGCCTCCAGGCTGCCCCGATTCAGAACGATGATGTGGTCCGCCTGGACCACGGAGCGCATGTCATGGGCAATCAGGATGATGGTGCGGCCCTGCAGGGCCTCCCGCACAGCCCGGAAGATGGCGGCGTCGCTCTTGTGGTCCAGACTGGCGCCGGCCTCGTCCATCAGCAGATATCGTGGCTGGGTCAGCAGAGTTCGGGCGATGGCAACGCGCTGACGCTGGCCGCCGGAGAGCTGATGCGGCTTTCTGCCGAGGAAATCATCATTGAGACCGGCTTCTTCAAGAGCAGCGCTGATCTTCTTCATGCGCTCCTCTTTGGGCAGATCTCTTTCATAAACCCTCAGAGCTTCGCTAAGATGCCACTTAACGGTATGTGAAGGATTTAAGCATGAGACAGGATCCTGGAAGACCGCGCCCGTGCGCTTTCCGTTAACGGTAGCCGTTCCCCCGTGAGGCAGAAGCCCCAGAAGTGATCTTATGAGAGTGGTCTTTCCGCAGCCTGAGCTTCCGATGAGGCCTAGGATCTCGTGCGGATAGATCTCGAGATCAACGCCCTTGAGGACTTTGTTTTCGGAGCCTTTGCCGAATCTCGATTCGCTGTAGCCTGCAGTTATTCCGCGTGCCGTCAGCACGGGGCTTGATGAATAGTCGACGTGAGCGCGCTCAATGCCGAGCATCCTCGGATCGAGCTTCGCGTTGGTGAGGAGCTCTGCGGTATATGCGTTCTTCGGATTGGTAAGGATATCCGATGTCGTGTCTTTGTCGACGATCTTTCCGTCCTTCATTACCATGACCCTGTCGCAGAAATTTCTGACTGCGGAGAGGTCGTGCGAAATGAAGAGTATCGTCATGTGAAGCTTTCTGCAGAGGTCCTTGAGGAGCCCTAAGATCTGCACGGTCGTTACCGTATCAAGAGACGATGTAGGTTCGTCGCAGATGAGGAGCTTAGGCTGCAGGAGCGCTGCGCCCGCTATGAGGACACGCTGCCTCTGTCCGCCTGAAAGCTGGTGAGGATAACGTTCGTAGATAGCTTCGGGATTAACGAAACCGACGGTCTGCATCATGGAGAGGATGGTCTCGCGGCGCTGTTTCGAATCTTTTATGCCGTGCGCGACAAGGACCTCATCTAAGTTCTTTCCGATCTTCATGAGCGGATCTAATGCAGTCGAAGGCTCCTGGAAGATCATTCCGATGTCTGATCCGAGCATCTTTCTGCGCTCCTTGGGTTTCATCGTCAGGAGGTCTTCGCCCTGGAACTTGATGGAACCTTCAGTGATATGCGCGCCCTCTGGAAGGAGGCCTGCGATCGCCAGTGAAGTCATTGTCTTGCCGCTTCCGGAGTTGCCGATGAGACCCAATATCTCACCGTCCCTTATGCCGAAATCGACGTCATCCAATACCGGTTTCGGATTGGGGTTCTTCCTTGTCGGGAACGAAAGCGTGAGGTGGTGAACCTTAAGAACATGTATGTGTCTGGTCATCAGTAACCGCCTCCTTTCGTGAGTGATACCCTCATGCCCTCAGAGACGAAATAGAGTCCCAGGATGTAGAAGACGAGCATCAGTGAAGGGAAGACGACGAGCCACGGAGCCACTCTGATATACGCCTGACTCTCAGCGAGCATCTTGCCGAATGAAGCGTCAGGCGGTTGGACACCAAGGCCCAGATAGCTCATTCCTGATTCGAAAAGAGTCATGTTCGCAAGACCGATTACCGTTGCAGGCAAAAGCTGCGGAACAAGATTCGGAAGTATGTGAAGGAGCATTATCCTTACCGGATGGATGCCCATTACGCGTGCGTGTGTGATGTAGTCGTACTCCTTGATTTCCATAGTTCCCGACCTGTAGACCCTCGCGTATGTCGGCGCGAAAACAAGTCCCAATGCCCAGACAACGTTAAACATCGAGGCACCGAAAACAGCGACCGCAACGAGTGCGAGGAGGATGCCGGGGAAGCACATGATGCTGTTGTTCACGAGCATGATGGACCTGTCCGTAAAGCCGCCGAAATAGCCGGCAGGAAGGCCCGTGACCGTTCCGAGGAACAGTGCTATGGCAACGCCCGCGACAGAGATGAAGACGGTGAACTTGGCCGCACACATTACTCTCGACAGAACGTCTCTTCCGAAATTATCCGTTCCGAAAGGATGTGACGCAGAAGGAGGCAGGAGCTTTGAAGCTGCATCCGTTGCGTATGGATCGTAAGGCGTCCAGAAAAGAGAGATCAGGAAAGCGATCACTACTACCGCAAGCAATATGATGCCGACGGTGTAGAATCTTTTCGCGCGGGTGCTGATGCCTTTGTTCATGCCAGATCCCTCCCGTTACCTAATCCTGATGCGCGGATCCGACAGGCTCGAGAAGATGTCTGCCGCGAAATACAGCAGAACGGTAACGAGCGCCAGATAGAAGACTATTCCCGAAAGAAGCGGGAAGTCGCGCTGGGATATTGCCGACAGGAGCAGACGCCCCAGGCCGGGAAGGTTGAAGACCTGTTCGACGATAAGGCTTCCGCCCAGGATGTCGGACAGGACGAGTGATATTACCGTGATGGAAGATACGTTGGAATTTGGCAGAATGTGCCTGAGCATTATCTTCACGTCCGAAAGGCCGTGGCTTTTCGCCGTGGCGACGTAATCGGAGGCTTTCTGCTCGATGATGGATGACCTTAAGAACTTGAAGGTCATGGCGATCTTCGGGAGCGCGATCGCGAAAGCGGGCAGAAGGAGGCTCTGAACATACATTGCGAAGTCCACGTTGGGACCGACGTAGTTGCCTATGGTGAAGTTCTTCAGGATGCTGCCGAATATGAGAATGAGCAGGAGCGAAAGTACAAAGGGCGGGATCGCGAAAAGAACGTGACCCAGGACTGAACAGATCTGGTCCGCGAGCTTTCCGGGGCGCCTGGAGCTCAGTATCGCAAGCGGATACGAGATGCCTATGATCATGATGAAGGCGATGACGCTCATTCCAAGAGTGACCGGAAGCCTGCCTGCGATCAGTCCCGTAACGCTCGTCCTGTACTGTGTGGAATTACCGAGGTTGCCGGTGAAGGCGCCGCCGAGCCAGGAAGCATAGCGCACGGGCATCGGCTGGTCGAGTCCCAACTCGGCACGGAGTGCTTCAACCTGTTCCTGCGTCGCGTTTGCACCGAGCATGACACGCGCAGTGTCACCCGGGATTACGGAAAATGCCAGAAAAGTAAACAGCGAAACGAGAAGGAGGGTCGCCAAAAGCTCGACCGCTTTCCTCACAATGAACAGCGCTGTCTGTCTGCCTGTCACCCGTTCCCCTCCGCTTTGTCAGACTTAAGTTCAGACTGTTTCAACTTTAATCGTGTTGGTGTTGCCGGCAGTGCCGTTGATAAGGCCGCCGGTCATAACGACGTTGTCGCCCTCGTTAAGACTGAGGATCTCTTTGGCAACGTTAAGTCCGTGATAGAACATAACATCTGTTGAGTTGAATTCTTCGTTGAGGATCGGGATAACGCCCCAGCTGAGGTTTAACCTTCTCCAAATACGCTCGGATGTGGTCATTCCGATGATGTCGATAGGGCATCTGAAACGTGAGACCATTCTTGCGGTGACGCCGCTCCTGGAGTGAACGACGATTGCCTTTGCGCCTACGTCGATAGCCATCTGGCATGTAGCGTGTGAGATAGCGTCGAGATTATTGCGGATCTTGAAGTCCTGTCTTGCGAAACGGTCTTTGTAGTTGATGTGCATCTCAGTGTACTCAGCAACCTGGGACATTGTCTTGACTGCCTCTACAGGATACTTGCCTGCAGCGGATTCACCGGAGAGCATGATAGCTGAAGAACCGTCGTAAACTGCGTTTGCGACGTCGGAGATCTCGGCTCTCGTAGGCCTAGGGTTGTTGATCATGGATTCGAGCATCTCGGTTGCAGTGATAACTCTTCTGCCTAAAAGTCTGCAGCGCTTGATGAGCTGCTTCTGTACGCTCGGAACCTCAATGAACGGGATCTCTACGCCGAGGTCGCCTCTTGCGATCATGATGCCTGCGCAGTATTCGGAGATCTCATCGATGTTGTTGACACCTGCACGGTTCTCGATCTTTGCGATTACTTCGATGTCTTCACCGCCGTTTGCGTCAAGGAATTCGCGCATTTCGATCATGTCCTCTTTGCAGGAAACAAATGAAGCCGCGACGAAATCGATGTCGTTCTGAATTCCGAAAATGAGGTCCCTCTTGTCCTGTTCGCTCAGGAAGTCGCCCTGCATGACCTTGTTGGGGAAGTTCATTGACTTCTGGTCTGAGAGAACGCCGCCTACTACTACGTCGCAGATGACGTCTGTTCCGGCAACGCCCTTTACCTCGAGGATGACGAGTCCGTTGTTGATGAGGACTTTGTCGCCCGGGTTGAGCTGCTCGGGAAGGAGCTTATATGTGACTGAAACTCTTGTCTCATCGCCTTCGATATCGTCTGTTGTGAGAGTAAATGTCTGGCCGTCAACAAGCTCGACCTTGTGATTCTTGAAGGTCTTGATCCTGTACTCAGGTCCCTTTGTATCAAGCATGATCGCAATGGGGAGATTCATCTTCTCCCTGACTCTCTTGATGAGGTCGATCTTTTCCTGATGCTGCTCGTGAGTTCCGTGCGAGAAGTTAAGCCTTGCAACGTTCATGCCGGCTTCGCACATTGCGGACAGAGTTTCCTCGTTGTCGGATGCAGGACCGATGGTGCAGATGATCTTAGTTTTGCGCATATATATTACTCTCCTTAAAAACAATAAAAAGGTTTGTCTGATTTTATCATTTGTAACCCTAAACTTCTGCACAATATTGTAAAATGATTTAGTCTATATTTTTTACATTGGAGGCTTTACATATGGCAGACGTAAGACCCGCATCCCTTAAGAGAATCAATACAAAAGCCCTGGCCGAAGCATTCATTGACGATCAGATCAAGGCCATCAAAGAGCAGGTTGGTGACAAGAAGGTCCTTCTGGCACTCTCCGGCGGCGTTGATTCTTCAGTAGTTGCAGCACTCCTCATCAAGGCTATCGGCAGCAACCTCGTCTGCGTACATGTTAACCACGGCCTCCTCCGCAAAGGCGAACCCGAGATGGTCTGCAAGGTCTTCAAGGACGAGCTCGGTGCAAACCTCATCTATGTTGACGCAGTCGACAGATTCTTAGATCTCCTCGCAGGAGTTACAGATCCTGAGAAGAAGCGCCACATCATCGGTGAAGAGTTCATCAAGGTCTTCGCTGAAGAAGCAGCAAAGCTCGACGGAATCGCATATCTCGCACAGGGCACCATCTATCCCGATATCCTTGAGAGTGAGCAGGGAATCAAGGCTCACCACAACGTCGGCGGCCTTCCTCCGGAACTCGATTTCGAGCTTGTCGAACCCGTTAAGTATCTCTACAAGGACGAGGTCCGCGTAGTAGGTTCCGCTCTTGGTCTTCCTGACAAGATGGTCTACCGTCAGCCTTTCCCGGGTCCCGGACTCGGCGTAAGATGCCCCGGCGCGATCACAAGAGACCGTCTCGAAGCTGTCAGAGAGTCTGACGCGATCCTCCGTGAAGAGTTCGAAAAGGCAGGCCTTGCAGGCAAGGTTTGGCAGTATTTCACAGTAGTTCCTGACTTCAAGTCAACGGGCATCAAGGACGGCAAGAGAGCATTCGAGTGGCTCTGCATCGTCCGTGCGATCAACACTACTGACGTTGTTAAGTGCACAGTCGAGCCCATCGGTTACGACCTCATGTGCAGGATCACCGACCGTATCACACACGAAGTTCCCGGCATCAACAGAGTGCTTTACGATTACACTCCGAAGCCGACTGCTACGGTTGAGTATGAGTAAGCTCGCTACACGCTGATTGCTACAGTCCTCCGCGCTTCGCTTGTGCGGAAGTCCGCAATCAGTGCATAGCTCGCTTGGCGATGAGCGGAAGTCCGCTCGCATAAGTAATATCACTTCCGCGTGAATACCACGCTGACTTATGATAATAACCCGGAGACCGCATCTGGTTTCCGGGTTTTCTATTTCCAAATCAACATATCTTGGTCTGAGTGATGCTTATGCTACAGAAGCGAAGGTCATTGTTCATTGTTTATCCCCCTGGTGCTTGCGATAATCAGATCGCAAACACGAACCAGAACAAAGGAGAGGAGGAAGAGGAACAATGAGGAAAATTACCGGCGGGTCGCCGCCTGTTTAACTCCAGAGGGAAATAAAAACGCACAGCAACTGATGTCACTGTGCGTTGGATATTATTCGTAAGAAAGAGTTACACGAACAATTATTTTGAAATCTTGCAGATTTCCTTGTCAGCTCCGTCATAGTAGATGAAAGAGATAGAATCAGGCTCGATGCCGCATGACTTCTTGAATGTGTCCTTGAGGCTGTCGATCTGCTTCTCAAGGCCGCTCTTCTCAAGCTGAGCCTTTACAGCTTCAATCTGATCATCGTCTAATTCCTGCTTGTAGTAGTACTTGTAGGTAACGTCGTTGCCCTTAACCTCGATAGCTGCATCCTTGTAGACGCTCTTGAAGAGTGAGTTTTCCTTCATCTCGTCGACCATCTTCTGAAGATCAGCAGGCTTTACTTTCTGCTCAAGAGTCTTGCTGTCGCAGCCGGCGAACATAAAGAGAGCCATGAAAATTACCAGTACGCTTGCAACCGTTTTACGCATAATTAATCCTCCATTTCGTTTCCCGTAAATATAGCGTGTCGATACACGAATAACAATAGTAGTCATAGACCTCTGGTATGTCAATGCTAATTGTGTTACATCAGAGCGTTCTGACTAAAAATCTATATAACATATAAATAAAAACTAATTTATAATCTAAACAACTTACATTTTACGGAGGTTACTGTTATGACTTTTGAAGAACTGATGGATTACGCGATATCCCATGATTGTTCCGATGTACATATTACTCAGGGTACCAATCTTGCAGTAAGAAGATATGGTATGCTTCACATCCTGGATGAGAAGCCTACGCCCGAAGAAGCAAGGGAAATGATCTATTTCGTGCTTACCAAAGAAGAGCAGGCACGTGTTGAGGCCGGCGAAGACGTTGACGTCGGTATCAATGTAGACAACATCCGTATCAGAGCCAACGTTTACCATCAGCGTAACAACCTCGCATGCAGCATCCGTCTTCTCATGGCTGAGATCCCTGAGTTTGAAGCTTTGGGCCTTCCGGAAGTCCTTAAGACACTTGCTACTGCAAACAACGGCATCATCCTTGTTACAGGTCCTACGGGTTCCGGTAAGACAACAACACTTTCCGCTATCGTTGACTTCATCAACAAGAACGAGGCTAAGCACGTTATTACAGTTGAGGATCCTATCGAGTACATCTATCCTCACAACCGCGCCATGATCCACCAGCGTGAGATCGGCCGTGACGTTAAGTCATTCGCATATGCACTCACATCAGCTCTCCGTGAAGACCCTGATATCATCCTCGTAGGTGAGATGAGAGACTTCGAGACTATCTCCGCAGCAATTACCGCAGCTGAGACAGGACACCTCGTTCTTTCAACACTGCACACACAGAGTGCAGCACAGACCATCAACAGAATCATCGACGGTTCTCCTATCGCAATGCAGGCAACGATCCGCTCACAGTTCGCTCACTGCATCCGCGGCGTTATCTCACAGCAGCTCCTTCCTACTGCTGACGGTAACGGACGTGTTCTCACTCACGAGATCATGACAGGAACCAGCGCCATCAAGAGCCTTATCCTTGAGGATAAGATCCAGATGATTCCCGGTGCGATCGCATCTGCAGGTCATGTCGGAATGCATACTCTCAACAACGATCTCTCCAGACTCGTCGGCATGGGACTCATTACAAAGAAGACAGCCATGGACGCAACATACGATCCGAACGAGCTTGAGAAGCTTATCGGCGTAACGAGCGCTTTCGGCGGCGGTTACTGATATCTGCTGTTACACAAAATAGATTTTCAAGGGGCTGCTTCAGACGGGACGGCCCCTTTTCTTATGGGGTAGTGAAGGCACACATTACCTGTTTTGCGCTCTGTTTCAGTAAAAACAGGTCGTGAAACAGAGAACCGTAACCTGCATATTTGAATCCCGGACTCCAAATGTGATAATAGATACAATGCTTTAGGGTGAGGAGCGTTGTTTTGACGTGTTGAATATTTCTCTTCTGGAACCTGTCGTTCTGTATCTGGGCCTTGTCCTTTTTATCTGGGGCGGGACCAACAAATTCGGCAGAAAACTTGAGATCAACGAAGACTTTACAAGTCTTGAGATAATGAAGTCTTTGCGTGGTCTGGCTGCGATCGGAGTAATACTCCATCACATTTCTCAGGAAGAGATCTTCCAGAAGAACCATGTGCTCTCGCCGTTTGTAAACGCGGGCGCGATCTTTGTCTCGATCTTCTTTTTCTGCTCGGGTTACGGACTCTTAAAGAGCTTCGACACAAAAGAGAACTATCTTAAAGGTTTCATTAAGAACCGCCTCGTTAAGACACTGGTACTGCCGTTTTACGTTGATGTCGTGATCTACGGCTTCCTGATGTTCATCGCAGGCTTCAAGCTCCCGAAAGAGCGCTGGATCTTCAACTTCACGGGCCTCACCATGATGAACGAATTCGCATGGTTTCCAATCGTTCTGGCGTTTCTCTATATTGCGTTCTACCTTTGCTTCAGATTCATCAAGAACCGTCCCGTGTGCTTCGTGGTTATCTTTGCAGTTATACTTGCGCTCGGTGTGGGATTTTGTTACAACGGCCATTTTGCATGGTGGTACGGACCGAAGAACTGGTGGTCGACTCCGTTTTCCTCTTATACCCCCAAGTGGTGGCAGGTGCAGAAAGCCCTGTGGTTTAACGGCGAGTGGTGGGTTAATTCCGCGCCGGCATTCTTTACGGGACTCGTCTTTGCAAATTACGAGAAGCAGATCGTATCCTTCTTCAGGAAGGCATACTGGATTAAGCTCCATATCCTTCTTTTGATCACGTTTGCGATGTTTATGTTATCCTCGTTTGGTCAGATGAGATTCGGTTACTGGACTGAATTTAACGGCAACGGCCCTGATGTGGAAAACAAGATATGGACGTTCTTCTGCCAGGTTCCGTTCTACCTTGTCATCGCTTTTACTGTGATCGTCTTCATGATGAAATACCACGTGAACAATCCGGTATTGCGCTTCTTCGGAAAGTATTCGCTGCACACATACCTGATGAATCTGGCTGCGATCACTGCCCTCAGATTCCTTCAGACAGACAACACGTCATTCATCAAAGCAGGCAATAACGATCTGTTGATCTATGCGGCCGTCGTCATGTTGTTTACTGTGCTTTTGGGTGTTGGAGAACAGAAACTCACGGAACTCCTGCAAAAACTCCTGTTCAGGAAAAAGACCGCGAAAGCTTCTTAAGCGTCTTTGGGCCTGTAGATATACCTGTGCTTTTCAAATGTTGAGCTTTTCGCGCGCGCCGTCATAGCTTCGAATGCCTGGTTGCGGAGCTTTTGCCTGCGCTCTTTTTCGGTGAGGCTCATGTCGGGGAAGAACGGCCCGTCAACGTAGACCACGGCCTTTGCACCGGGCAGGATCTTTCTTTTATGCCATGTCACGGTGAAGGTGAAGACGGGTTTTCCGGTCTCCGCAGGATAGTGAAAAGCTTCAGAACCGAAAGGTCTGATGCCGGTGTATTTCGGCCAGATGTGAGCTTCCGGGTAAAGCGCGATTATGTGTCCCATGTCAGAATGCTTTCTCATTGCGCATAGGAAATTCTTATATCCGGCTTTGCATGTAGGCAGCGCGATACCGCCGAGATCCTCGACGATCCTTCTGATCCCTTTGATGGAAAACGCGTCCGCACCTGCAATGATATAAGCCTTCTTGGGCCATGCCAGAAGGGTGGGGGCGTAGGCGTCTCCCATGATACTGTAAAAATCATAGCATATAATCGCGCGTAATTGATTTCGTCAAAAAAAGTAATTAATATATTTATCGGAATAACCGGTGTTATTCGAAAGGGGTAGATCATGGCAACACTTTGTAAGAACTGCGGTCACGCGCTGGTCTTCGATCCGGGCGTACAGAAACTCGTATGTTCTGCCTGCGGAAGCGCTTTTTACGCTGAAGAAGTTGAGTCCGAATCAAAGGCATACAGGCAGGACTTGGACGCAGAGTCGATCAACAAGATCAACGGAACTGACGACAAGGGCCTCATGGACTGCTATGTCTATACATGCAGCGAGTGCGGCGGCGAGATCATAGTAAACGGAACTGAGGCATCGACGACATGCGTTTACTGCGGAAATCCCAACGTTGTTTTCAGCAGGATCGCAAAACAGAAATGCCCCGAATTTATCCTTCCGTTCAGGATCACGAAGGAAGAGGCGATCAGGATCGTAAAAGAACGTGTCCGTTCAGGCTTTTTTATTCCTAAGCAGATCAAGAATTTCCCGGTGGAATGCTGCAGGGGAATATATCTTCCTTACTGGGTCGTAAATGCGGATTTTTACGATGCGGTCGTCATTCAGGGACAGGTCAAGCAGGGCAAGAATTCCGTCACGAAGTACTTCGGAAGTGCAGGCTCGATGAAGCTCAAGAACCTTCCGCTTGATGCATCACGCGCTCTTTCCGACGAGAGTTCTTCCAAACTTGAACCTTTCGATCTCAGAGATCTTAAGTCGTTCGATGAGGATTACCTCGCGGGCTTCTATTCCAACGTTTCAGACGTTACTTACAGTGATGTCAGGAAGGCTGCGCTTTTGAGGGGAGAGGAATACTTTAACGAGCAGGCTATGAATCAGGTTGATGCAACATCCAAAAAGGTTATTGCTTCCCAGCCTTCGCTGAAGCTCGACAATGACATGGTCTATGTCATGCTGCCTGCCTGGTTTATCACTTTGAACTATAAGGGAAAGCACAACACGATACTGGTAAACGGCGACACGGGAAAGGTCGTGTGTGCTCTGCCGTGGAAGAAGGTCCTTTTCTTCACGCTCCTCATACTGGTCGGAATCCTCATTACGATCGGCGCTTTCTTTGTTTTCAGAGCAACGCTTCCGATCTTCTTTACGGGACGCCGCTCATCGAGCAGCAGAAAGAGCGAAGGAAAGATCTTCGGTCTCCTCATCGCGGGCATCATCGCGCTGTTTTCGATCGGTATCCGCAAGGTCGTCAAGGTCATTAAGAACATTAAACTTACCCAGGACAAGGATATGTTTAATTTCATGAAGAAGAGGCAGGGGTGAGATTATGATCGATTTTCTTTCATGGATCCTTGCTGCCGGTGTCGGCTTCGGCATATCCTGCTGGATCTTCGGTAATCTCCTCGAAAAGTCAAATAACATGGGCGACTACAAAGGAGACAAAGGGGATTACAATGCCTATGTAAACTTCAAGGTCACCAGGCAGATCGGCAAATCAGAGCAGTCGTCTTTCCTCTACATGCACGCCGAAAAGATCTATACAGCCAATGATCCCCAGGGTACTGAACTTGTCAGGAGAATGACTGACGAAGAGCGTGAGCAAAACAGGAAAAAAGTTCCTACAGGTGCATTCGTTTCCGAAGCAAACGGCATAAACTCCAAAAAGAGTTTCGTTGACGAGTACGAGAAGTGGGAGAAGGAAAACAGCCGTTACGGAAGTCTTAACGGCGTTTTCAAGCCCGTTGAGACCGAAGACGAGGACAGAGCCGGTTTCTGATGCAACATTTTCCGTTCCTTATCTGTACTTAAGGTATCAACCTTAAGGGAGGATCATGGAATGAGATGTGAAATTACCAAGAACCTTTGCTGCGCTGCCGCGGCATCGGTACTGATCGCAATGGCAGGATGCGGCGCAAGAGAGATCAAGGCGGATGTTAATGAAACCACCACCGTCCCCACCAGCATAGTCATCGGCACAACGAAAGAAGAACCCGAAGATACTGTTGCAACTGAAACGTCTGTTGCCGAAACAACGGCTGCCGAAACGACGGCCGCTTCTTCTGAAGGAGATCTCAAGGAGTCAGGCATCATCAACGGACTTTACTATCATCTGATCCCTGCGAGCAGCAGCGGCAGTTCCGGCGGGCGCGGATATTACATCTTCCAGGACAGGCAGGACAAGCTCGCCTACAAGATCTGCATTGCATCGGGAGAGAAAAAGACCGGCGGCTATGATATCCAGATCACAGACATACAGTATGACGGCAGCAAGCTGAAGATTACCGTAAAGGAAACCTCTCCCGCGCCGACGGATTATGTAACCGAGGCGATCACTTATCCCTGCTGCGCAGTTGAGATCGACAAATTCCCTGAAAACATCGAGATCGTTTCAGAGAAAGGGACAGCATTTGAGCGCCTTGATACCCAGCTTGACGCATCGGAGATCGAGAAAGGGTGGATCGCCATCATCCAGAACGGCGCCGGTGAGAGAATGCGCTCGACTTATGTTTACGAGCTTCCTGACGGAAAATACAAGTACATCAACGTACAGTCGACCACGAAGAGCTGGGGTTCGTCAAAGTGGAATCATGTCGTGAAGGGCAGCGGCATCGTTGACAGTAGGGAAGCAGTTGTTGAAGAATCAAAGAAATTCGGTTCATGCGGCTTTGTCTCATTAGCGGGAGATGCTTCCAAAAAAGTGCACTCTGTCGCTGAATTCCTCGCGGCGAAAAAATAACCCGTAAAATATCAACAGCGCTAATTTCTTAGCGCTGATGACGGAGTGAGGAATTATTGAAATGGGAAAAATTGGTTTGTTTAAGTCCTCATCCTTTCGGTTCCCTTCGAGTTGTTTGTGTTTGTTTGATGGCTACATTATTGCCTGAGACAAGGGGCAAAACAATCAGCAGATAAGGGCGTTTCTGATGCTTAAGCGACACATCGTACAGGTTGTGTCGATTTTTGCTATATTTCTTCCGTGCTGCCCTGAAATACCGTGTTATCCCGGCAACTTTTGACGAAATCCCGGCCGGTTTAATGGGATGAGGCGTAGATTACCACGCCGGTTTCAGGAGCAAATTGCCCAAATTCTAAGCATTTGACCTTATTCTTTGTGGCATATCGGGCAGAGTCCGCCCTCTTTTTATCGTGCTATAATCTGCTCGTTTGATGTAAAACGTCAGACAATACTTTTTTTGGAAAAGGAAATTAGAAATGAAAAGCAAGAAGATTACAGCTCTCCTTCTCGCAAGCGCAATGGTTTTCTCTCTCGCTTCCTGCAACATGATCGGCAAGCGTGACAGAGACGATGACGATGAGCGCATCGAGAGAACAGAGGACGAAGAAACAGAAAAGACAAAAGAGACTACTGAGGAAACCACAACTGAGAAGGAAACAGAAGAGGAGACAACTACCACTACTGAGTCCGAGACAGAGGCTACCACAGAGGCTAAGCGTGAGGAATTCTCAGGCAAGGTTGTTGATTTCGATGACATGCACTTCTTCGTAAACGGTAAGAAGTACACACTCGGCAAGTCAACTCTTAAGGAAATGATCGATGACGGCGTTCCTTTCGAAGAGAGCGACCTCAAGAAGCTCGATCAGAAGATCAAGAAGAACCAGAGACAGCTTACAGGCGGTTTCCGTATCAGGCTCGATAAGTTCTGGTCTGCTCTTGTATATGTCATGAACGTTGATGATGACGAGAAGACACTTGGTGAGTGCGTCATCTACAGAATCAGCGTTCCCAGCCTTACCGAGAATTACAAGAACGAGGCAAATCTTACATTTGATTTCCCTCTCAACCTGACAATGGACGAGCTCGTAAAGGCTGCCGGTGAACCTGAAGGAAGCAACAAGAGCCACTATGACGGTGAAAAGTATCACACCGACACATATTCTTACAAGCAGAAGTCCAAGAAGTTCCTTGGTTCCAAGGCATTCACTTTTGAGTTCAAGAATGATGTCCTCAACAAGGTTGAACTTGACTACATTCCTTAATCTTTAACAGGATTTGAAATTACCCAACGGAACTGCCTCAGCAATGAGGCAGTTCTTTTTTATCCGTCAAAATGTATATAATGGTTAGTGCTGACTAATGCTAAGGAACGGGTGATCTAATGGAAAATCAGGAAAACGGACGCAAGCTCACAAAGGCAGAGGCTGAGAGAGCCGAAAGATTTGCAAAGCTGTCTGAAGAACTCGAAGCGGAAGGCTACAGGAGACAGGATCTGACGGTTTCCGCCGCAAAAGCAAACCTGCTGGGTATCGCTGAGGGAATGGCCGTGGCGTCTCCATTCATGATCATTTTTATTATCCTTAAAGGATTTGGTACCGGTTCTCCTTCCGGCACAGAGATGTTAATAGCGGCAGCTGCTTTCATTGCCGGAATTGTCGTCCATGAACTCCTGCACGGATTGGGATGGGTATTCTTTACCAAAGGCAAGACAAAGAGCATCGCATTCGGTGTTGTATGGCAGGCACTCACGCCTTACTGCACATGCAAGGAGGCTCTTAAAAAGGGCCAGTACATCTTCGGACTCGTGCTGCCCTGCATAGTTCTGGGCTTTATTCCTTCGATCATTGCGTGCGTGAACGGCAGCGTCATCCTTCTGGGTTACGGCGTTCTCCTGACCACTTCTGCGGGCGGTGACATCCTCGTGCTTACGCAGATCTTAAAGACGAAGTTTAAAGGTGAGGTCCTTTTCGTGGACCATCCCGTAGAGATAGGTCTTGCGGCCTTTGTAAAAGAAAACGGTTAAATCGAAAGGTGATCTCATATGAAGAATCTGAAGAAACTCACACTCCTGCACTCTAATGACATGCACGGTGATTTCGCTGCCGAACAGGCCGACAAGTCCCTCGTGGGCGGCGTTTCGATGCTGTCGGGATACATCAACAAGGTCAGGAGCGAGGAGAAGAACGTTATCTATGCGATAGCGGGAGACATGTTCAGAGGCTCCATAATAGACACTGAATTCAAGGGCATTTCGACCATACAGATCATGAACATGCTGGGCCCTGACATAGTAACTCTGGGCAACCACGAGATCGACTACGGTTTGGCGCACCTCCTTTTCCTCGAAAAGTGCGCGGAGTTCCCGATAGTCAATGCAAACATGCATGTTACGACCAATCACAAGAGGCTTTTCGATCCCTGCAAGATAATCGAGATCGACGGCATGAAGATCCTGTTTATCGGCATCATCACCGAGATCGCGATCGCCGCCTGCAAGAAAGATCCGCTCATCGGAACGTTTGTCTCGCTCGACGAGGCTGCGGACGAGATCGGAAGGATCTGCAACACATATAACTCGCTTGACGTTGATTTTACGGTGCTTCTGACGCACATCGGTTTTGAGGAGGACAAGAAGCTCGCGGAGATGCTTGATCCCGCATGGGGCGTCGACGTAATCATCGGAGGACATTCTCACACATTCCTCGAAGAGCCCGCCGTGGTAAACGGCATCCCGGTCGTTCAGGCAGGAACGGGCACGGACCAGATCGGCCGTTTTGACATCATGATCGACACCGACCAGAACTGCATCGACAGCTTCACATGGAGACCCGTGCCGATCAATGCCGAAAACTGCCCGAGAGACCCTGATATCGAGCGCATCATAGATGTTTACCAGTCACAGACTGATGCCAAATACGGCGTGATCCTGACCAAATTCGTCAGGAAACTGACCCATCCCTCGCGTTTCCAGGAGACCGAGCTGGGCGATCTTTTCGCTGACATCATGAAGGACGCCCTTGGCCTGGACATCTTCCTCATGGCATCCGGATCGATCCGCGGAGAATCCTTGGGACCTGTTGTCACAAAGGGCGATTTCAGCATCTGTTTCCCCTACGATGACTCGGCTCACGTGCTCTGGTGGACAGGCGCGGAGCTTAAACATGCTCTCATGAGGATGCTCAGGGACGAGGCTCTCGCGGGCGCGCACACCGAGTTCTACCAGCTCTCAAAGGGCCTTGAAGTCGAATACGACCAAAAGACCCACTCATTCCTCAAATTTGATTTCGAGGGAGAACCCGTGGCTGATGACAGGATCTTCACGGTTGGCCTGCAGGATTATCATTTCAAGAACATCGAGGATTCCTTTGACCTTAAGCTCGAAGACGTTCAGAAGAACCACAAGGACAGGCTTGCGGCGAGCTCCTGCATCCAGGTCATTGAAGAGACCCTCATAAACGGCAGCCATCAGAATGCCAAGGGCACCGGAAGGCTTATAATCCACAAGGAAGACGGCACCGTTACGGGTATTGCGCTGTGATTTTCCGCTGCAAATTAACAGAATAAAATCATTTATTCAAAGAATTTTAACTTTTAATATATTATAATGTCTTTAAATACGCGGAAACGCGTGTTTGAATATGCCGTGCCAACGGGGATCTGGCACCTTACCGGAGGCGCATATGACGAGACAGGATGATATTTTTAAAAGGATAGCTGAATCGTTACTCAGTGACTATTCAAGTGTCTACTATGTCAATGCTGTCACGAATGAGTATTACTGGTATTCCGTAAACCCCGAGTTCCATTCGCTGAGCCTCGAGCAGGGCGGCGATAATTTTTTCAAGAACATCATCCGCGACTGCAAGCAGGTCGTTTATGAAGAAGATCAGCATATTTTCATAGAGGATATCCAGAAGGAGAAGCTTATCGCCGCTTTGCAGAAGGGCGGAGACCAGAGCATCGAATACCGTCTCATGATCAACGGCGAGCCCGTATGGCACGCTCTTAAGATGATCCGCGGTCTCGATGAAAATGACGACTATTTCATCTTTGGCGTTCTCAACATCGATGAGGAATATCACCGCAGGGAGGCTGAGAAGGAGACTGCACGTCAGAAGGACGTATACAACCACATCACCGCCAGCCTTGCAACCCAGTATGACACGCTTTATTACATAGACCTCGATACGAACACTTATGTCGAGATCTCTGCAAACGATGATTACAAGAAACTGAATGTTCCTGCGACCGGAAGTGATTTCTTTGCCGAGAGCAGGAGAAGCATCAAGAAATATGTTCATCCCGAAGATCAGAATGAAGTAATCAAGTTTCACTACAAGGATGCCATGCTGAAGAACCTGAAAGGAAAGCATTCGTTCTCCACGGCATACCGTCTGGTAATCGACAATAAGATCAGGCACATCAGGCATACCGAGCTTCTCGCAGGGGACGGCAAGCATCTTATAGTCTGCATCAAGAACATAGACAGCGAGATCAAGGCAAGGCAGGAACTCACCGAGACGAAACTGCGCAGTGTTACATATACGCAGATCGCAGAGACACTTGCCTACCAGTATGACATCATCTACTACGTTGACATGCAGTCGCTGTGCTATAAGGAATTTGCCACACACAAGCTCTACGGTGAACTTGAGATACAGGAAGAAGGCGAAGACTTCTTCAATACGGCTGCCGCAAATGCTGATAAGATCATTCACAATGAAGACAGAGAGCGTTTAAAACTCTTCATTGATAAGGATCACCTGATCACGGGACTCGAGACCAGCAGACAGCTGGTTGCGGATTACCGCATGGTCGTTGACGGCGAACCTCAGTTTACGAGGATGACCGTAAGATGGTCTTCAGACAAGTCTCACATGATCTTCTGCGTCGAAAACCGCGATGAGGATGTCAAAAAAGAGGCCGAGCAGCTTAATGCGCTCTCGATCGCGAATGAGACTGCCAGACGCGACAGCCTGACAGGCATTAGGAATAAGACGGCATATGAGGAACTGGTAAAAGATATCCAGGAAGAGATCGACAACGGCAGCTGCGAAGCTTTCGGCATTGCGGTCTGCGATCTGAATGACCTCAAAGTCATCAACGATACCCAGGGACACAATGCAGGCGACGAGTATATTAAGGACTCCTGCAGGCTGATCTGCCGTGTTTTCGCGCATTGTCCCGTTTTCAGGATCGGCGGAGACGAATTTGCCGTCATCCTCAAGAATCAGGGATTTGAAGAGCGCGGCAGCCTTATCGCCACCTTCAGAAGACAGATTGAAGAAAATATAAGGGCGGAATCAGGTGCGGTCATCGCTTTGGGAATGTCTGAGTACGAACCCGGCAAAGACAAGACTTTTGACGGAGTCTTTAAGCGCGCCGACAACCTTATGTATGAAGACAAGAGCCGTCTTAAGAATATGAAACTCCTTCGTGAAACACGTTCTCTGAAAGAGCAGGCTTCCGTTAAGATGATCACCGAAGACAGGAGAAAAGCTTTGGATACGCTCTTCAGGTCTTATGAAGTCGTAGCTGAAGGCACCTATGTATATGTCTGCGACATGAAATACGATTTCTCCAAGTGGTCCAAGAACTGTGTCGACAAATATTCGCTTCCTTCAGAATACATGTACGGCGCAGGCGACATCTGGGAGAACTGCATACATCCCGATGACCGCGAGGCTTACCGTACGGGAATCGATGAGATTTTCTCAGGCAGCACTTCCGGTCATGACATGCAGTACCGTGCGAAAAAAGCCAACGGCGAATACGATGTCTGCACTTGCAGAGGCATCGTTATCAGGGATCTTGCGGGTGAACCGGATTACTTCGTAGGCACGATCCGCAACCACAGTTCGCAGAGCCACATCGATACACTTACGGGCATGCGCAACCAGTACGGATTCTTCGAGGATCTCGAAGGCTTCATTAAGAGACAGGTCTCTGTTTATATCCTCATCATAGGCATCAGTAAGTTCTCCGAGATCAATGCGATGTACGGCTACCATTTCGGCAACCGTGTTCTCCAGCTCTATGCACGAAAAGTATTTGATACCACGGGAAACACCGGCAGCTGCTACAGGATAGACGGTACGAAGTTTGCCATTATCAGCAATGCTCTTGATCTTGATGAGATTCAGGAAAGATATGACGGGTTCCGTGAATATTTCCGTGAATCTTTCCAGGTCGACGAAAAGAAAGTCCTGCTCGAAGTCAACTGCGGCGCGCTGAAGCTCGACCGTTTCGAGTTTGACACGCAGACAGTCTATGCCTGCCTCAACTTCGCTTACGGTGAGTCGAAGGCAGCTCATCAGGGCGATCTCGTACTGTTCCATAATGACCTCAACAAGGACAACAAGTTCAGGATCGAAAAGCTCCATGCGATCCGTTCTTCGATAATGCACGGATACAAAGGATTCTTCCTCATGTATCAGCCCGTCGTCGATGCAAAGACCGAGCAGCTGATCTCAGCAGAGGCGCTGCTGCGTTGGAAGAACGACAAGTATGGAATGGTTCCTCCTGACCAGTTCATCCCGCTTCTTGAACAGGATCCTCTTTTCCCGGATCTCGGAGAGTGGATCATAAGAGAGGCTATCTTTGCCGCAAAGAAGCTGATCAAGAAGGTACCGCAGTTCGTAATGAACATCAACCTTTCATACACGCAGCTCGAAAAGATCGATTTCGTTGACATGGTATTCCGCATATTAGATGAGATGGATTACCCTGCAGATCACCTCTGCTTCGAGGTTACCGAGCGCTGCAGACTCCTTGACATCAAGCTGTTGAGGAACGTTACCGCGAGCCTTAAGGCAAGGGGCATCCTCATTGCATTGGACGATTTCGGTACGGGATTCTCATCTGTCGGTATCGTCAAGGAACTGCCTTTCGACATCATCAAGATCGACAGAGCATTTGTTGACAAGATCGAGGAAGACGATGTTGAAAGAGAGCTCATCAGATACTTCGCGGGACTTGCTTCGATCTTCGGAGCTAAGGTCTGTGTTGAAGGCGTTGAGACTGCTACGATGAGAGACATCCTGCAGAAGTTCAACGTCGGCAGTTTCCAGGGCTACTATTACGCAAAACCCCTCATGCTCGATGAGATCTGCGTTTGGAAACCAAAGTCTGAAAAGAAAGAGGATAAGAAGAATGCATAAGAGAAACATTACGGTCAGAGCCGCAGTTGTTTTACTGATGGTATCACTGATCGCGATATGCTCACTGCCTCTTTCTGTTTTCGCTGAGGAGAGCGGTAAGAAGACAGTCCGCGTGGGCTGGCACGAATCACCGCATTTCATAACTGACGCATACGGAAGAAAGACCGGTTATTCCTACGAGTATCAGCGCAAAGTCGCAGCTTACACGGGCTGGGAATACGAATATGTCGAAGGATCCTGGACCGAGCTCATGGACAAGCTCAAAAATGGCGAGATAGACATGCTCAGCGATGTTTCGTATACCGAAGAGCGCACGAAGGATATCCTCTACACTTCGATCCCGATGGGAACGGAGATCTACTATATCTTTGCTTCAACGAGGAACAAGGACATCTCATCCAAGGACGTTACCACGCTGAACGGAAAGAGGATCGGCGTTACCCTGGGAAGCGTTCAGAAGGACTTCCTCCTCGAGTGGGAGAAGACACATGGCGTAAATGCCCAGATAGTCGAGATGAACTGTGATGAGGAAGAGGCTTTCAAAGAGCTTGATAAGAGCGTTGATGCCGTCGTCACGATGGACACTTACGGCTCTGCTGCAAATGTGCTTCCCATATGCAAGATCGGTACTTCCGAATTCTATTTTGCCGTAAGCAAAAAGAGGCCTGATCTCCGTGATGAACTTGATACCGCGCTGAACAGCATCCAGGACGAGAACAAGTACTACAACCAGCAGCTCCACGACAAGTATCTCAAGAACACCGAGACCAGCAAGTTCATGAACCAGAACGAAAAGGACTGGCTTGCAAAGCACGGTTCCATAAAGGTCGGCTATCAGGACAACTACCTTGCTTTCTGCGCAAAGGATCCTGCCACAGGCGAGCTGACCGGTGCGCTGAAGGATTATCTGGATTATGCGGCACAGGCTTTTGATACCCTCAATTTTAAGTTCGAGCCGGTCTGCTTCCCGACTTCTTCGGCTGCGATAGAGGCCCTCAGACGAGGCGAGATAGACTGTGTGTTCCCCGGAAACCTCACGGATTACGATGCAGAGCAGCTAGATCTGGTAATGACGCCAGCGCTGATGAGGACCGAGATGGTCGCAGTTGTCAGAGCTTCCGAGCAGAAGGAATTTCTGCGCAAAACGCCAATAATAGTTGCTGTTAACGAAGGCAATACCAACTACGACATCTTCCTGGCTGACCACTATCCGACGTGGCAGAGAAGATACTATAAGGATACTCCCGCAGGTCTCGATGCAATCGCAAAGAGCGAAGCTGACTGCGTTATCATAAGCGGCTACCGTTTCAACAACATCTCCAAGCAGTGCGAAAAGCTGCGTCTTACCACGGTCTATACCGGCGTTGAGATGGATTACTGTTTCGCAGTCGCTGAGGGCCAGACAGAGCTCTATTCGATCCTTTCGAGAGTAACAACGGTTGTGCCTGAATCAGTCGTTCATACCGCTCTGACATACTATTCCACGGAAGATGTTAAGACCAGTCTGGTTGACATCGTGAAAGACAATATTCTCATCATCCTGTCGGTCGTTGCGGTCATCCTCCTGATCATCGCGGATCTCGTGCTCCACACGGTCCGAGCCGAGAAGAAGGCCACACAGAAGGAAAACGAAGTCAAGGATCTCAACAGAAAAGCTTTCGTGGATTCTCTCACCTCGGTCCGCAACAAGAGTGCGTATACCGAGTATAAGCAGAAACTTCAGGAGCGTCTGGACAAGGAAGAAGACATGGATCTGGCCGTTGCGATCTTCGACTGCAACTACCTTAAGGAAGTAAACGATACTTACGGTCATGAAAAGGGCGACATCTACCTGAAGAATGCGTGCCAGCTTGTCTGCAAGGTCTTCGATCACAGCCCCGTATTCAGGGTCGGAGGCGATGAGTTCGCTATATTCCTCATGAATGAGGACTTCAAGAACAGGGACAAGCTCTTCCGCACGTTTGAGCAGAAACAGCACGACATCAATCTCTCAGCTGAGAACAGATGGGATGAGATCAACATCGCATTCGGCATGGCAATCTTCGATCCTGACATCGACGATGCCCTGACCGACACCATAAACAGAGCTGACAAGGCCATGTACGATTACAAGGCCAAGGCGAAGGCGAAATCTAAGGAATCGTAATCTTATTGAGGAATTACAGGCTGAGCGGGTGTTTGGTACACGGGCTTCGGGCAGCCGCAGTTTCCGCAGAAGTTAAGTGAAGAAGGGCTGCCGCATTTAGGACAGTACCATGCCGCTACAACAGGTCTGTGATTGCCGCATTTAGGGCAGAAGTTCATCCTGTTGACGCTTCCGCATGTGCATGTCCAGTTGCCCACGACAGAAGGCTTGTATACTGTTTGTTCTTTTTCGGGTGTCGTTATGATGCAGAAATCGTGTCTTGATGTCCTGATGACGAGGATGATGCATACGACGAACATTGCTATGACCAATCCGAGCCACAGGAGCACCGCAAGTGCACCGACGTTTTCAGACGTTACCTGTCCGACCATCAGGATCGCATCATAAACGCCGTGGACAAACATCGGAATGATGAACGCGAGCAGTAAGTTTTTGATGCAAGTGCCCTTTTTCTTTGTGAGGCTTGCGTATTTCGCCTTGCTGTAGAAGAAGCCCATGAAGACTGCGAAGCATGCGTGTCCGGGGACAGCGGTGAGCATACGGGCAATTGCCGTTCCGGTGCCGCTTTCGAATACGTAGACCACGTTCTCCAGAGCAGCGAAACCGAGTGAAACGAAGACAGCATAAACGATTGCGTCATAGCTGTAATTGAAATGCTTGTTCTTCCATGTGAAGAGCCAGAGCACCATGAACTTTCCGAGCTCTTCCCAGAAGCCGACGACAAAGATGGCATCGATTATCTGTTTCATCACCGATGTTTCATCGAAAACCACTCCCAGTATCGCTCCGCCTATCCATTCACCGATAATTGCAGTGACAACCGTTGCCATTCCGAGGAAGAAAAGAGCAATCAGGAAACCAATCGGTTCCTTCTCTTTTTTATCGTTGAAGTAGATGAAGACCAAAAGTCCGATTACGGGGATAAGTGCCAAAAGAAATAACATGATGCTCTCCTAACGTGTAACGATTGCGACTTAAGGATAGCATTTTTGTTTTTGAGTGTCACTTCTATGATTCATGGGCAGGCCGGTTGATTCTCTGTTGCGTTCTCATTTTTACAAAAAGTGAGAACCAAACAGAGAATGGAATACCTTGCCGGCAAACTCATACGATAAAAAAGATGCCTCATTCGCTTGAGGCATCTCTTCTGATCAGTTGGAATCAGGTTTTGCGGGAGGTTCTTCACCGTTTCCGCCGGGTGCTCCTGAAGGAGGATCACCTGACGGCGGGTCGCCCTGAGGCTTTTCGCCGTTGCCGCCGGGGCCGCCCGACGGAGGATCTCCCTGGGGCTTTTCGCCCGACGGAGGATTGCCGGGCATGCCGTCCTGCTGGCCGCCTGAAGAAGATTCAGTCTTTATCTCAATCGCGGTGCCTTTGGAAGAAGTGCCCGCGCTGTATTTCTTGCCGCCGACATAGAGCGTATGGCCGTTAAGATCTATCGCATCAGCATCGCAGGTGAGGGAAGTGACATAGGAATCACCGGAAAGCACCCACTTGCTGCCTGACTCGATCTCGACATAGACCTCACCTTTGTTTTCGCTGTTTACGGCTCCGGTGTATGTGGTTCCGGAAGACAGATACATGTTGAGCTGTGAGACGCTGTCTACTACGGTGTTGCCTGTAAGGGTCTGCTTCTTGAGGTAAAGGTTTACCTTGCCGCCGTTGGAGCCTGAGGTTCCCCAGCCTGCTGCAGCTGCTCTTAAGAAGACACCGTCAGCGTCATTGTTTACGATGGTTACGCCTTCGAGCGTGATGTTTGCTGTCGTGTTGTTTACGAAGAAAACGTCGCCTGTCTTGTTTGTGAGGGAGCCGCCGGTCATGGTGAACTGTGCGAGACCTACTGACGCGTCACCGGACATCGACTGATATATCATGACCGCGTTGAAGTTGTCGGTCTTGTCTGAATTGTGGCTGTTGTGATCGGCTGTCAGGTTAACGTTGTTCAGCGTTACGGAGTTCTTGCCTTCAACGACGATGCCTTCTGACGCAGTGGATTCAAGCGTTGCGTTGCTGACGGTGATGTCGGCGGTTGAATAGACTGCGGGAGAACCCGTGCCTTCTGTTTTGTATGTGCCGCCGTCAACGGTGACCGTTCCGCCGCCTCTGTCAGATCTGATCGCTGCTGATGAATTGCCGGTCGTGTGAATGTTGAGATTGGTGGCATTCATCGCTGCCCCGCCTGTCGTCATGAGGCCGCCTGAGCAGTTGCCTGATGTGGTGATCGTTGAATCGCTGATGTTTACGGTCGTGCCTTCACCATACGAGAACACTGCGTTTGCGTGTGTTCCGTCGGTGTTGACCGTGATGTTCTTGAGGGTAAGCGTTGCTTTCTCAGTAGCGAAGATCGCTGCGTTGTCACCGTAGAAATCCGCCTCGTCTCCTGATGAGGAACTGCCGGTCTTTGTGACTGTCACGTTGGAATATTCTTCGGTCTTGCCGCTGACTTCAATCGCGTGTTCGCCGTCATTGTAATTGCTGATCCCGTCTTCGCTCACAGACTGAACGGAAATGGCTGAAGAAGTATCTGAAGTTACGTTGTTTACTGTGTTGCAGGCTGCGAGCGAAAGCATGAGCGATGCTGCCATCGTAAGCGCCAGAACGCACATTATTCTTTTATGTTTCATGGTATTATTCCTCCTTGTTTCGTCTTATGCCTATACAATACAGGCCCTTCCTGAAATGGACTTTAAACAGAATTGGTGAAAACTGAATGAAACAAATGAGATGTTATAATTACCTATATAAAAGCCAAAATCATCATGCTGTAAGAGGTTATGCATATGGGAATCAAAGCTGCATACATGGTGCCTCATCCGCCCTTGATCGTTCCGGAAGTCGGAAAGGGCGGGGAAAAGCAGATCATTGAGACAACGAACGCTTACGACCGGGTAGGTCAGGAGATCGCGAAGATCGCGCCTGAGACTATAGTTATCCTGAGCCCTCATTCGGTGATGTACGGTGACTATTTTCATATCTCTCCCGGTGAAGGGGCGACAGGCAACTTCGGTAAGTTCGGCGCGCCCCAGGTGAGCTTCTCGGAAACATACGATACCGATCTTGTAAATGTTCTCTCGGGAACACTTGCCTGTGACGGTTTTCCGGCAGGCACTCTTGGCGAGCGCGACAAGGAATTAGATCACGGCACGATGGTTCCATTATATTTCATAAGGAAATACTATAAGGGCGGAAAGATAGTCAGGATAGGCCTTTCAGGACTCCCTCTTACTGATAACTACAAGCTCGGAACATACATCAGGGAAGCAATCGAAGACCTTGGCAGGAATGCCATAATAGTCGCGAGCGGCGATCTTTCGCACAAGCTCAAGGATTACGGACCTTACGGGTTTGATCCTGCTGGTCCTGTTTACGATGAGAAGATAATGGAAGCGGCGGGGAAAGCCGACTTCGGAGGGATGCTGCAATTTGACAGCAATCTTCTCGATAAGGCAGCCGAGTGCGGACACGGATCCTTCTGCATAATGGCAGGAGCATTTGACGGACTCAATGTAAAGGCGGAAGTTCTCTCGCATCAGGACGTGACCGGAGTAGGTTACGGAATCTGCATTTTCGAGCCGGGCGGCGAAAACCCTGAAAGGTGCTTTTTAAAGGCGTTGGCGGACAAGGTAAGTTCCGTGGATTCCTCCGCTTACGTAAGGCTCGCAAGAGCAACGATCGAGAGATTCATCAGGACAGGAAAGACAATAAGATTCCCTGAAGACGTTCCTGAAAAGCTTAAGGAAGATCTGCCGGCTGAAGCATCTTCATCAAGAGCCGGAGCATTTGTTTCGGTCCACAAGAACGGAATGCTCAGGGGCTGCATCGGAACGATAGCACCCGTTCAGGACTGCATCGCCGAAGAGATAATCAGCAACGCCATAAGCGCTGTATCACGTGATCCGAGGTTCGACAAAGTAAGGCCGGACGAGTTAGATCTCCTGGAGATAAACGTTGATATCCTAGGCGAGCCCGAAGACATATCAGGCCCTGAACAGCTTGATGTTAAGCGTTACGGAGTCATAGTGACATACGGATATAAGAGGGGACTTCTGCTTCCTGATCTTGAGGGCGTTGATACCGTTGAAGATCAGATAGACATAGCAAGGCGCAAGGGCGGGATTGCTCCGGCTGACAACTATACGCTCCAGAGATTTGAGGTAATAAGGTATAAGTAAATGGCAGTCTGCAACGTATGCTTCAGACATTGTGATATTCCTGAAGGCGGGACCGGTGCCTGCAAAGCCAGGGGCTGCAGGGACGGACAAGTCGTTCCGTTAAACTACGGAAGCTTTACTGCGCTTGCCTTGGATCCGATCGAGAAGAAGCCTTTGGCTAGGTTTTGTCCCGGCTCCTATATCCTTTCGATAGGAAACTACGGCTGCAATCTGTTCTGTCCTTTCTGCCAGAACTTTGAGATCTCAAGGTCTGACGGCAGTGAGTTCGATGAGAAGATAACTCCTGAAAAACTCGCGGAAGTCGCGAACGCATATAAGGTAAGAGGAAACATAGGAGTCGCGTTTACTTACAATGAACCGCTGATCTGCTACGAGTTCATCAGGGACAGCGCAAAGCTCATAAAGGAGATGGGAATGAAGAACGTTCTCGTCACGAACGGCACCGCGGAGCTTGAAGTACTCGAAGAGATCATCCCTTACATCGACGCGATGAACGTTGACCTCAAGAGCTTCTCTGAAAAGACTTACAGAGAGGTATTGGGCGGCGATCTTAACATGACGAAAGCTTTCATCGAAAGGGCTGTTAAGGATTGCCATGTCGAGCTTACGACGCTGATCGTTCCCGGCATGAACGACACCGAAGAAGAGATGCGCGAACTTTCCGGATGGATCGCGGGAATGTCAGATGAGATACCTTACCACATCTCGAGATTCTTCCCGCGCCATAAGATGAGCGATAAAAATCCTACGGATATCGGTAAGATATATATGTTGGCGGACATCGCAAGAGAGAAGCTGAAATACGTTTACACGGGGAACTGCTAGTCATGAAGATCAAGACGAAGACCATCAGTTACGAAGAGGCAATGGCGCTCCCTTCATGGGAACATAAAAAGCCCAAGAAACCGTCCGGATTCCTTGCCGGGATCGCAAGACTCCTGCTCGGGGGCGAGCTTAAGAAAACCTCTTTCACGTGCGAAAAGATCAACATGGAAAAAGCCGGCGACGGCCCATGGATGATCCTGATGAACCACTGCAGCTTCACCGATCTTGCGATAGCTTTCGATGTGCTCAAAGGACGCCCGTTCAGCATCGTCTGCACATCTGACGCACTCGTCGGAAAAGAAGGACTGATGAGATCCTTGGGCTGCATTCCGACAAGAAAATTCGTATCTGACCTTACGCTCATTTCCGACATGGATCACGCTTTAAGAGAAAACAAAGCAAGCGTTCTCATGTACCCGGAAGCAGGCTATTCCCTTGACGGAACGGGAACGAGGATCCCGAGAAGACTCGGCGTTCTCCTCAAGAAACTCAAGCATCCCGTCGTCATGATCACCACATTCGGCGCGTTTTCGAGAGACCCTCTGTACAACAATCTTCAGAAGCGTGATGTAAAAGTCTCATGTCAGATGAAGTGTCTTTTCACGCCCGAAGAGCTTGCAAATACCAAGGTCAGGGAGATCGACGAAGTGCTTGATAAAGAGTTCACGCTGGACTACTTCAAGTGGCAGCAGGACAACAAGATCGAGATAGACGAACCGTTCAGAGCGGACGGCCTCAACAGGATCCTCTATAAGTGCCCTCACTGCATGACCGAGGGAAAGACCGAAGGCAAGGGCATCACGCTCAAGTGCAATGAGTGCGGCGCGACATATGAACTCGATACTTTTGGGTGGCTCAAGGGCATCAATGTCGAGCCGAAGTTCACCCATATTCCCGACTGGTTTGCCTGGGAAAGAGAGCAGATCAAAGAGGAGATCGAGAACAAGACTTATTCACTTGATGTTCCCTGCGACATAGCGATCTTAAAGGATCCCAAGGCCCTTTACATGGTCGGTACCGGAAGGCTGCGCCACACCGTGGACGGTTTCATCCTGGACGGCTGCGACGGCAAGCTTCACTACGAGCAGTCACCGGGTGCATCCTACAGTGTCAACTCGGATTACTTCTGGTATGAGATCGGAGACATAGTTTCGATCGGTACGAACGACTGCCTGTATTTCTGTTTCCCGAAAGAGGGAGACATCGTTGCCAAGACAAGGCTTGCGGCTGAAGAGCTCTACAAGCTTTCAAAGGGCGCGGCTTCATCTGAAAAAGACTGAATTACCAGGGCACGAACTCGCCGCCGATGATGTCCTTCACATCAGGATCTGACAGTATCGCGTAGGTTTCAGGACGTCTGTATTTGTCGCCCATTATGTCTTCGCTCCTGTGCTTTCTGAGCTTATCCAGATCGAGCGTTGCAATATAAACGCCGGGTTCTTCAGGTGCTTCCAACACGCACATGTCCTTTACCCAGTCTTCCTCATGTGCCCACGGCACACCGTCGAAAAGCGTTGAATGACCGTTGCAGTCAGGCTGTCCCTTGGGGTAGTTGCAGGTTGCCACGGCGAGCATATTCTCGTAAGCTCTCGTACGAAGAGCCGCAAGTCTGTTGATCTCCATCGGGCATGCGTTGGGAGCAAGGATGAGTTCAGCGCCCTTGAGCATTAATATCCTGGCGCTTTCAGGGAACTCCCTGTCGAAGCAGATCATGGAGCCGAACTTGACTGTTCCTCTTCCGAAATCGAGTTCAGTCACATAGAAATCGTCTCCGCCCGAAAGCACGACTTCGTCTGAGAACGCGCAGATGTGCACCTTGGAATAGTGCAGGATCTCTTTGCCTGTCCTGTCGAAAAATACCACCGAATTGAGCGGTCTTGGTTCGTTAGTTTCAAGGAACGTTATGCCGATCGCCATTTCGAGTTCAGCCGCGAGATCACGGAACTCTTTTACGAAACTGCTGTTTTTATCTATTGCGAGTTCCTTAAGTTCTTCTTCATCCTGCGGGAGATAGTATCCGTCGCTCCACATCTCGGGGAAGAGTGCGACATCAGCGCCCTTTTCCTTTGCTTCAATGCAGGCTTTCTTACCGATGGAAAGGTTCTCTTCAAGAGTCTTTCCGGGAAGCAGCTGCAGCAGTGCGATCTTTAATTCCATGGTGTTTTGCCCCTTTTCCTGACTTTGCTTTTTTCACTATAACATATTGTCTGCAAGGGTTTGCCAAACGCGTTTTTTGATATAATCATTGTTGATGGAATAATCTCATAAAGGAGCAGATTATGGGAAGACAGTTGGCATTCTGGAAATATGAGAACGGCGTTAGTCTTAACGCACGCGAAGTATATGAGAAGGCTGTCATCGAAGGCACTGCGGTAGCAGGTCTGGCAGCACTTCCTTCAGCAGAGATCCTTTCAAAAGTTAAAAAGACATTCAGGGAATATGAGCGTCTGGACGACTATAACTACGGCGGACTGCAGGGCAACTTCACCATCCACATCAATTCGCAGACAGTCATGTTTGACTGCAGCATGAGGATGAATGAGGATGAGCTCAACAAGATCATAGATCTGATGGCGGGATTCGGATGCCCGTTCTACGATCCGCAGATCGATGTAAGATTCGACGGTTAAAGAGGCGCTCTGATGTTTATAACGAATTCAATAAGCCCGTCTGAATACATGGGGCTTCGTAAGGCTGTCGGGTGGGGCGAGTTCCCGCTCGAGGAAGCAAAGGCAGGATTAGATCATTCTTTCATTTGGTGTATCAGGGAAGACGACGGCAGAAGGCCGATCGGCCTTGCAAGGGTCATCTGGGACCATGGCTATGTCATGTATATCGCCGATGTCATCGTTATCCCCGAGTATCAGGGCCAGGGATTGGGCCGCACTCTGATGGAGAACATAATGACCTTCATCAACGATCAGCTCAAGCCCGGATACAGGTTCATGGTCACTCTCGTTTCCGCGAAAGGCAAAGAGACTTTCTACGAGAAGTTCGGTTTTGTCTCAAGACCGAATGAAGAGGTTGGGCCGGGAATGCACCAGTGGTTTGGTAACGGGTGAACGTTGCTTCTTCGCTACGGTCCTCCGCGCTTCGCTTGTGCGGAAGTCCGCTCGAAAGCAAGTTCACCCGTACGAAGAATCGTTCGCGAAATAAATATCACCTTGAATGAGCGTTCAAAAATTCTGCAAAACTAAAAAATATCTGCTATATTTGTAATCATACGAAAACAGTCTGCCCGGAATAGCAGACTAAAAAACTGAATAGGGGAGAGAATACTATGAAAAGAGTTATCGCATCCGTAATGTCGGTAATGCTTCTGGCAACCATGATGGTTGGTTTCACAGGCTGCAAGAGCGCAAAAAAGCAATGGTACAAGAACTGTCTTGAGTATTACAGTGACGGCGTAAAGAACGGCTTCACGAAGGAATTCGGGAACCTTCATGTACCCGACGAACTCAAGGACAAGAACAACAAAGTCGGATATCTTCTTCGCGATCTGGACGGCGACGGCATCGACGAGCTGCTCATCGGCCTGATCGATGACGGCATCGACACAAAGTTCACCAACGTTATCGTTCGTCATTCAAGCCTTGGTGACTACTGCCTGCTTTCCGGTTCCGGCGGATACTACATCTATCTTTGCTCGGGCAATGTTCTGCGTGTTGATTCATGGTACGGTTCCCAGACCGAGAAGAAGTACATGCAGTACGATTCCAAGAAGAATGCTTTTACGGTCATTGACGGCGAGGGCCAGTACCTTCCGATGAAGTGGGAGCTTACCGCGTTCTGAGAGATTGTCTGATGAATGCCGCTGTAAGAAAGATATTCAGTACTCTCGCAGTTGCGTCTTTATCGATATCCATGACCGGATGCCATCTGTTTTCGGGTGCGCTCAAGTCGACCAAAAACTATGATTCACTGATTGCCGCAGTTGAAGAAAACAACTTCATCACCGAATTGGAAGGCGAAGTCCCTGACGGCATGATGAAGACTTACGTCATCGTCAAAGAACAGGGCTCTTTTTCATCCACCGATTCTTTTAATGAGAGTGAATTCGACTACGACAAAGTCGGCCGCAGGACAGTTACCCAGACGAATTACAAAGACGGTTCTGTCCGCATTGAACTCACCTATAATGACGACGGGCTTATCATCCGGAAAGCACAGAATGCAACCGGCCACATGCCGGGCGCTCCCCGCAGGAACGGCTATGATGAATACCGCTACAATGACAAAAAGCAGCTTGTAAATTTCAAGTCGGTATATGGTGACTCAGTCAAGGAATATGAATATCTCTACGATGAAGACGGACACCTTGTATCAAAGAACAGCGACGGCAAAGTTCTCGAAAAATATGAGAGCGATTTCGTAAATCTTCCTCACCGTGAGACGGTAGCAGTGGTACATGACGATTTCGAACTGGGTGATCCGGACATGGTCGAAAGGACTTACGGTGAGAACGGCAAGATCCTGACTTCTAAGAATTCAAACAACATGACCACGTTTCATTATGACGGTGAAGGAAATCTTACCGGCAGCACCAAAACGGTCCTGAGCAACACTTATGAATACGATGCCAAAGGCAATCTGCTCAAGTGGGACATAGGCGGAAAGGAAACCCGTGAATACGAATATAACGAACATAACGATGTTGTCAGTTACAAGCTTACCCGTGACGGAGAGGTAAAGTACCGGTCAAAGCATAAGATTTCCTACGATGAAAAAGGAAACAAGACTTCAGATGAAACCGAGATACTGACCACTGATAACAAAGACGGGGAAGAGAGAAACATCGGCCAGATAACCACATACAAATATGACAAAGGTCTTTTGGTCGCCGAAGAGATCACTCAGGACGGAGAACCGTATCAGATTAAAGTGTATTATTACAAAGCGATCCTTGTGCCGAATGTGCAGAAGATCTGACCGCTGACGGAGAGATAAATGAGATTTGAAGAAAAAGAGATAACACTCAAAGACGGGAGACCTTGTATCCTTAAGCCCAATTCTCCCGAATATGCAGAGGACATGCTCAGATACCTTAAGGAGACTCCTGCCGAGACGGATTTCCTCCTTCGCTATCCTGATGAGGTCCACTATACTGTTGAACAGGAGAAGGAACTTCTTCAGAGCATCCTGGACAATCCGTACCAGATAATGATGGTCGCAATTGTAGACGGCAAAGTCGCGGGCAACGCAGCCATAAACGGCATCGGGCCGCAGAGAAAACTCAGGCACCGGTGCAGTCTGGCGATTGCGCTCTATAAAGAGTTCTGGGGTTTGGGCCTGGGCACTGCCATGATCGGTTATCTGACCGAACTTGCCCGTACAGTGGACACATGGACTCAGATCGATCTCGAGGTTGTAGCAGAAAATGAACAGGCACAAAAGCTTTACAGGAAGTGCGGATTCATCGAGACAGGCAGAAGGCATAACGCGCTGCTTTCCGATGACGGAACTTTCCACGATGAGATACTGATGTATAAGGATCTTAAATAAGGAGGTTAACATGGCTGATTTTAAAGTAAATTTCGAACAGATGGTCACTGTTTTTGATGCAGTGTATTCTTCGCTCCGTCTGAACGTTACAGGTAATGCAGAGGTTTCCTGTGCTGACCGTTCCGGTGATGACAGCGACGTCAGATACGTTAACATGATCATCGGTGATGCGCTCATGGACGAATGCGTGAGGGTAGTCGATGCCGGTACCTCTTATAAGGATCTCATTTCGAAAGCCGATGTCATCGGCCAGGGAGTAGGCAATGCTCTCGCGGTGAAAGACATAACACTTAAATCGTTTACGCTGACCGGCGCTGAACCTGACGCGCTCAGCAAGCAGGGGATCGAGCTCCGTGACAAGATGAACGCGGCCAAATCCATGACTGCCGCAGATTACGCTAAGAAGATCGAAGAAGCGCAGAAAAAGGCACAGGAGCAGCTTGACAGGATGACTCCCGAAGAGCGCCTCAAGGCTCAGGTCGAAGCTCAGAAAGCAATGGAAGCCAATGCCGCGCAGATGCAGAAGACGATGGATCAGGTCAGAGCGATCCGGGAAGCTGCGGAAAAAGGCGCGATCTCTGGAGCTGATGCAGGCATTCAGGCTTTTGTGCCTCTCAAGAAGTTCTGCCCGAACTGCGGCGCCCCGCGTGGCAACGGCAGGTTCTGCAGCAAGTGCGGAAAACAGTTTCAGTAAGAACGTTCGCGAAAACTCAATTGCATGATCCAACCCTCTTTTTCGTATGAAAGAGAGGGTTGTCCTTATAATTCACGATTCATGTGATAGTATTATGCAATGATGTTTAAGAACCTGAAAAAACTCGTAAGTTACTATAAGCCTTTTATGGGGACATTCCTTCTGGATATGTTCTTTGCGATCGTGGCCTCCGCGATCGCTCTTGTCATACCTCTCGTGGTCCGTTACATAACTTCGGACGTTATATATCTCGAGACTGGCGCAAAGGAAAGGATCATTCATTTAGGCCTCATCCTGGTAGGCCTCGTTGTTATCCAGTTCTTCGCTAATTACTACATAACCAATGTAGGTCACGTCATGGGAGCTAAGATGGAATACAACATGAGAGCCGAGATCTTCTCGCACCTTCAGAAACTCTCATTCTCATTCTATGATGACCAGAAGACCGGTCAGCTCATGAGCAGGATCACCAATGACCTTTTCGAGATTACGGAGCTTCTGCATCACGGTCCTGAGAATATCGTCATCTCGCTTATCAAGATAGTCGGTGCGTTCATCATCCTGATGGGAATCAGCAAATACCTTACGGCTGCGGCTTTCATCATGCTCCCGCTGATGTTCATCTTCGTGTTCCTTCTTAATAGGAAGATGCGCAAAGCCTTCAAGGAGAACAGGAAGAAGGTTGCCGAGATCAACTCCAGGGCGGAGGACAACCTCTCCGGTATCAGAGTTGTTAAGTCTTTTGCGAACGAAGACATCGAGATGGATAAGTTCAAGGAAGGCAACGATGCGTTCCTGAGCGCGAAGAAGAACAGCTATCTTTACCTGGGCCTTTTCCAGTCCGGCATGACGGCTTTCATCCTTCTCGTAAACATCGCGGTCATCATAACGGGAGGAGTGCTGATATCTGAAGGATACGTTAAGATCCCTGATTTCATTGCGTTTCTTCTGTATATCAATACATTCACTGAACCCATCAGGGTCATCGTTGATTTCACCGAGCAGTTCCAGAACGGATACACGGGCTTTGAGAGATTCACCGAGATATTGAACATCGAGCCTGACATCAAAGACAAAGAGGGCGCCGTCGAACTTACTGACGTAAAAGGCGACATCGTTTTCGATGACGTTTCGTTCAAGTACAAGGAAGGCGCGCACAGGGTACTCCGTCACATCAATCTTGATATCGAGGCGGGCTCTTACGTTGCTCTGGTCGGTTCTTCAGGAGGCGGAAAGACGACGCTCTGCAGCCTCATTCCGAGATTCTACGACGTTACCGGCGGCTCGATAAAGATCGACGGAAAGGACATCCGTGACCTCAAGCTAAAGAGTCTTAGAGACCACATCGGAATCGTTCAGCAGGACGTCTATCTGTTCGCGGGAACCGTTATCGAGAACATCAGTTACGGCAAGCCGGGCTCGACCAGGGAAGAGATAATCGAGGCTGCCAAGCTTGCGAATGCTCATGACTTCATAATGGAACTTCCGAACGGTTACGACACCGACATCGGACAGCGCGGAATAAAGCTCTCAGGCGGTCAGAAACAGAGACTTTCGATCGCGAGGGTGTTCCTCAAGAACCCGCCGATCCTTATCTTCGATGAGGCTACGAGCGCTCTCGACAATGAGAGCGAGAACATCGTAAAGGAGTCTCTTGAGAAGCTCGCGAAGAACAGAACGACGATAGTAATCGCGCACCGCCTTTCTACTGTCAGAAACGCCGAGCGCATCCTGGTTCTCACCGAAAATGGAATAGAAGAGAGCGGTACACACGATGAGCTTATGGCTAAGAACGGCATCTATGCCGGACTCTATAAATGGAATGCGTAAAGGGTATGAAAAAGATACAGCTGACAAACGACGACTATAAGGGATATGTTGAGCATATCCGTCACAACGGCAGAGGCATTATCGTAAAAGACGGAAGGCTGCTTCTCAGTTTTGAATTAAACAACAAGAGATACATCACTCCCGGCGGAGGCCTTGAAGAAGGCGAGACGCTTGAGGAGTGCTGCGTTCGTGAGCTTCTGGAAGAGACGGGCATGCTGGTCAGGCCTATAGAGGAATACATGGAGATCGAAGAGTTTTTCGATACATGGCAGCATTTCTCACACTTTTTCATCTGCGAGCTGATCGAAGACACCGGCCATGTCAGCCTGACTGAAGCCGAGGCAAAAGCCGAATACAAAAACGTCTGGATGCCCTTTGAAGAAGCTCTTAAAGAGTTCGGAGACTACGAGAAATACCACTCATGGAACCTTCCGGATTACGGACTTTACAGACGCGAATACCTGGCACTTAAAGAATACGCTGAAAAGTATCTGGGCATGACAGATCTTTGATCAGGACCACATTTCAGTCCTGCCGTTCTTGAACTGAAGATCTGACCAGGTTTCCTTTTCCTTGTCATAGGTCTGCGAGTATGTGGTGCTGATCCTTGCGTAGTAACCAGCTAACGGTCTTTCCCAGCCGGAGCTTTCCTCTACGGCAGTACTTACCGAAAGCTTTGATTCTTTGATATCGACCGTGCAGTTCACGAAATTGTTGTCCAGCGCTTTGAACGGGAATCCCGGACCTTTATCCTGTATCCTGAAACCGGTCAGCTTCGATGCTCTTACGCCCTTGATCTCAAAACTGATGGTGCAGTTTTCGCTGTCCACGGTGACGGGTTCCATCTTGGGATCCGTCTGTTCTTTGCCGTCAATGAAAACGACGACTTCAAACCCTTCGGCATTCCCGTTTTTGAAGAACCCGTTCATTGCACCCAGGGGTGTACGGTCGGTCCTTGTGGCGAGTTCCCTGTCGAAGTACATGGTAACGGTCTTGCCCTTGATCTTTATTTCGTTGACACCAATGAGGTTATCCGGCTTACAGGAGAAGAGAGTCTTTTCACGTTGTGAACAGCCTGCGGATAAAACTGCCGCAAAGATCGAGAATACGAGTATTACGGTCAGAATGATCTTTTTCATGTCAGCACCTCGACGCGCCGCACTCCGAGCAGAAATTGCCTTTCAGATCTGTCGTGCCGCAATTGCGGCATGTCCAGCTGCCTTCCTGCGCAGCGCGCAGCTGTTCCATAGTCATTCCGACCAAGTTCTTCATTCCCACGCATGCCAAAGGCTGAAATCCTGCAAGGTAAGGATTGTCGTTCGAAAGATCGATCTTGGCGCCTGACTTCACAACGCAGTCGTTTATTAATTCTGTAATGATCCTGTCGACCTCTTTGCCGCCGAGTTTGCATGCCATCTCGCCGATGGTGCGCTTGATGCGCGGGCACCCGGTTATCAGCGAATCGTCATAGTAGATGTTGAGCCAGCCGCTGCAGGTGTAATCGGTCGGGCGCATGGAATAGTCGACCGGTACGTCAGGGCTGATGCAGGCATAGTTCCAGCCGGGGAGATTCTCTTTGTCAGACAGTTCCTGAACTTTCGTAAAGATATCTGATTCAGTCTCTTTGCTGCATGTCTGCTCAGGGTTGTCACCTCTTTTTACCTTGACCATGACACGCACCATGCCGTCTTTTCCTTCGATCTTTTCGACGGTCTGATAGTAGGTTTCGTTGCTGCCCGCCATCATGCCACAGGAAAATGAGCCTGTCTCAACCGCAACTACGGGTCCGTGCTTTTCCTTTATCTCACGGCAGTCTTTGAGGTTCGGATAGACTTCTTCAAAGGAGATCATGTTCTCTTTGATTGCAGTGCCGAAGAAGAGTCTGCGGAACTCAGTAGCTGCCTCGCTCCCGTTTTCAGTTTCCCTGAAAGTTATCTCAGAGCTTGTTCCATCGTCGAAGTTCAGAGTGAGAAAATGTGCAATCCCCGTGTGTTCGCCGGGGATGATGGCAGGTGCTGAAGGAGTCTTTCCGGCCCAGTCCGTGATATTGTGCTTTTCGATCAGGTTACGGAACTGATCGATGGTCTCCTGCGGCAGCTTGTATTTCGAGATCTCCGTACTGTGATTGTTTCTGGAGATCTTGGTCATCACAAGTTCTTCTCCTTCAAAGGGAATAAGCCCCTCAAAAGCGAAGTCTGATACAGTGCTGACAGTGATCTGTTTGTAATATAACCCGGTAACAGCCATAATCCGCCCCTTTGTCTTAAATGCCGGATGCTCTATCTTGTTAATAGTATATACATCTGATTAGTGAAAATCAGGAACGGAGTTTTAGTTCTTTATGCGAAAAAGGATCTGCGCACTGATAGTTATATTTACGCTCCTTCTGACAGGATGTGCTGACAAAGCACCCAAGACTCCTGCCGCCGATATTACCGAAGGCCTGGTCTATGACGAAACCGACAATACATGGTCTACCACGGATGAGGAATGGAAATACCTCGTTTACCGCATGAAGCAGGATAACGAGAGATGCAAGGATATGAAGGGTGTCCGCATCCTTGCGACCGATGACAAGGTCATCTTCATTTCGGGGCTTTCCGCAGTTGATAAGGACGGAAAGAAGGCCGATGCCTATACAACATACGAGATAGGTTCAGTCACC